>SXGQ01803554.1_pt1 | contig 14583 bp, 14 predicted proteins | sample 3178371 | NCBI WGS metagenome assembly SXGQ01 (sample SAMN11356859, study PRJNA531348) | freshwater metagenome | isolation source: freshwater sample F1-20 | place: China: Fuxian Lake, Yuxi | collected 2017-12-25
AGGGGCGACCCGCGCTCGGGCAGCTGGGACATGCCGCGCTCGTCGGACGTCACCTGCTGGATGACCTCCGCGCCGGGCAGCGCGATCGCGTACTCCTTGCCGTTGCGCAGTGTGATCGTGCAGTTGCCTTCGCTCATCACGCCCAGTCTCGCAGGCGTCGCGGTCAGGCGACGAGGAACTCGGTCGTCGCCGCCGCCTGCGCGTTCTCGGCGTCGACGACCGTGAGCGTGACGAGCTTCGTACCGGCGCTCGCAAACACGACCCGGACCGTCTCCGTGCAGTCCCATGAGGTGCGGTCGACCCGGCCGTCGCTGTTGAAGTCCCACTGGCACTTCTTCAGGCGCACGGGTCCGGTGCTGTCGCGGGCGGTGAGCTGCACCTCCTCGCCGGCGGCCGGGCTCGGCGTCAGCACGCCGATGACCGGCCGCAGCTCGGGCAGCACGCTGACGGTGGTCTCGCGCGTGGTGACGGCACCGGCGTCGTCGTGGACCGAGACGACGACGCGGAGCGCCCCGGCGGTCGTCGGCGCGAGCGCGAACCGCGCGCCCTCCCCGTCGATCACGCCGTCGCCGCCGATGTCCCAGCGGATCGCAGCGACCGTGCCGTCAGGATCGGAGGAGCGCGAGGCGTCGAGCCAGGCGGGTGCGCCGATCCGCACGGTCCCGGGCGCGCGCAGGTCCGCCGAGGGCGCGCGGTTCGTCACGTCGACCGTCACGGCGGCGGTCGCCTGACTGCCGTCGCGGCCGATCGCCCGCACGGTGACCACGCGCGCGCCGGGACGGTCGTAGGACGTCTTGACCCTGCCGCCGCCGCGGCCGAAGACGCCGTCTCCGTCGGTGTCCCACTCCAGGCGCGAGATCTTCACCGTCGACCCGCGCGTGTCGGCGGTGCACTGGACGTGCTGGCCCGTGGGCAGCGACGGGCGGTCGCACGCCAGGGCGACGGCCGGGGCCGGCGCCGGGGTGCCGACCGACGGGCGCTCCGGCGGCTTGGGGGCGGGCTGCGCCGCGCTCAGCACGGTCACGCGGGAGCTGGCGGTGGCGTGCTTGCCCGACGCGTCGTACACGCGCACGGAGACCGGGAAGCGTCCTGCGCGCCGGACGCGGAGCGATGCCGTGTCGCCCTTGGCGTCGTCGAACTTCCCGTCGGCGTCGAAGTCCCACCGGACCTTCTCGATGTCGCCCGACGAGTCGTTGGCCGACAGCTCCAGGCGCTGGCCGACCTTCAGCCGCGCCGAGGGGTAGAACGTGATCCGCGCCTTCAGCGGGACCGTCTTCGCGGGACGCGTGGGCGTCACGCGCTTCGGCGGCGCGGGGGAGAGCTGGCCGCCCGCGGCGAGCGCCACGAAGCCCTGCGCGTCGCTCGTGCGCCGCCAGCGCCGGCGCACCGCGTTGCCGGCGTTGCCCTCGATCGTCGTCATGGTGCGGCCGGAGACCGTCTCGACGATGCCGATGTGGTTCGGCCACGTGACGAGGTAGCCGGGGCGGGGCTTCTTGCGCCACCGCTTCGTCGACTTCGCCCACTGCACGACGGTCGGGACGTAGCCCAGCCCGCGCCCGCCGGGGCCGATCGGCACACCCGCCTGCCGCGCGACCCACGAAGTGAAGTACGCGCACCAGGGCGCGCCGCGGTAGGCGCCCTTGGTGGCCGTGAGGTAGCGGCTGATCGCCGGCGCGCGGTTCGAGCCGTCGGGGACCTCACGGACGCCCTTGGCGAGCTCGGCGCGCGCGATCGACACCAGGCGCTGCGCGGTCGTCGCCGCACCCGCGGCCGAGGGTGCGGCGCCGCAGGCCACGAGCGTGAGCAGCAGGCAGGCGAGCAGGCGGCGCGGCACCGGTCAGCGCCTCCGGTACGTGGCGTGGAAGGCGGCGACCCGGCGGACGTACGCCTGCGTCTCGGCGTACGGCGGCACGCCACCATGGCGCTTGACCGCGCCGGGGCCCGCGTTGTAGCCCGCGGCGATCAGCCGGGTGCTGCGGCCCACGACGGCTCGCACGTGGGTGAGGTACAGCGTCCCGTACGCGATGCTCGTCCGCGCGTCGTACAGGCGGCCGACCGACGCGCCCATGCCGCGAGCCGTCGCGGGCATGAGCTGCATGAGCCCGCGCGCACCCACCGGGGATCGCGCCCGCGGATTGAAGCCGGACTCCGCGCGGATGATCGCCGCCACGAACGCGGCGTCGAGCTTGCGGCGCTTGGCGTAGCTGAGGATGAGCGACCGGTAGGGCACGCCGCGCAGCCCGGAGGACGCGGGCGGGGATGCGTCGCGCCCGGTGTCCGGCTCGGCCGCGGGCGGGGGCGGCGCCGGGAGCTCGTCGCCGCTCTCCTCGACGTCGTCGAACCAGCTGCCCTCGTCGGCGCTCTCGTCGAGCCCGGTCTCATCGGCGTAGGTCTCGTCCTCGGGGCTCGGGCGCCACTCGTCCCACCAGGCCTCCTGATCGTGACCTGGATGGGCAGGCGCGGCCGCCGGAAGCCCGAGGGCTGCCGCGGCAAGCACGATGCACAGGAACACCAGACGACGAAACACCTGCCCGCAGAGTGCGGCCACGGTGCTCGCTGCTCAATGCCCGCGGACGCGTGTCGGACGCGAGCTCCCCGGTTCGGCACGGCGGCGGCTCCCGTTCGTCCAGACGCCGGTACGGTTGGCGCCGATGGGTGTTCTCGGGCTCGCTCTGCTCCCGGCCCGCGCCGGCATCTCCGCCGCGCAGGTGGTCATCCGCGCCGCGGACCTCTCGGCGCCCGGCGGCCCGTGGCGGCGTCCCGGCGGCTACGGCGAACGGCTCGCCGCGGTCATCGCCGAGGATGGGCCGCTCGCGCAGCTGGGGCGCCTGTCCGCCGAGGACGGTCCGCTCGCGCGGATCGAGCAGCTCGCGCTCCTGACGAGCGACGACCGGCCCCTCGGCCGCGCGCTCGCCCCCGGCGGGCCGCTGGACCGGCTCCTGCGCGACGACGGGGTCGTCGACCGCCTGCTCGCCGACGACGGCCCGCTCGACCGGCTGCTCGCCCCGGGCGGCGCGCTGGACCGGCTCACCGAGCAGGACGGGACGCTGGACCGGATCCTCGAGCAGGACGGCGTGCTCGACCAGCTGTTCGCGCCGGGCGGGCCCGTCGATCAGCTGCTCGCCGACGAGAGCCTCGTCATGCGCCTGGGGGAGCTGCCCGACACGCTGAACCGGCTGGCCGCCCTCGACGAGACGCTCGCCAAGCTCGGTGGGCTCGAGCAGACGCTGCGCACCATCAGCGACCTGGGCGACGCGCTCGACCGGCTCGCGGCGGTCGCGGACGCGCTCGAACGGCTCGCCGACGCGACCCGCGACCTGCCTGCGCTGCCCGCGCACGTGAACTCGGTCGAGTTGCAGGTGGGGGCGATCGGGGAGCAGCTCGGCCGCCTCGAGCCGACGCTCGGCGAGCTCGGGACGAGCGTCGGCAGCCTGCGCGAATCGGCGCAGCAGCTCAGCGTCGCGGTGGTGCCGCTGGGCAAGGTCGCCGAGCGCATCCCGGGGCGGCGCCGCAAGCCCTGACGCCCCCGCGTGAGAGTGGTACGTTGCGTCTCGCTTCTTCCATCCTCGTCCGGAGGCGACCATGCTGTGCGCCCACACCGTCCGCCGGCTCAAGCCGGGCACGTTCGACGACTTCGCGGAGGCCTTCCGCCCGCCAGGAGATGACCCTCCGCCCGGCTGGGTGCGCTTCGACATGCTGCGCGGCCTGCAGGATCCGGACATCGTGATCAGCTTCGGCTTCTTCGACGGGACGGTTGACGAGCTGGAGGCCAGCCAAGTCGAGCACGGCTACGCCGAGCGCCGTCGCGCGGCCGAGGACGCGTACGTCGAGGAGGTCGTCCTCAACGGGATCTATGAGGTGGCGATGGAGCGGGTGTCGGCCTAGCCGGGAGCCGCAGACGGGGAATTGCCGCACCAGGTGTGCGTCGTCCGTCGGACGACGCGCGCCCCGGCCAGGCGTACGTTCGGTGGATGCTCCGGCGCCATCTCCTGTTCGTCGTCATCGCTGTTGTCCTCGCGGTGCATGCAGCGCCGGCGTCCGCGGGCACGATCGTCTGGAGCAAGGGCGGCAGCATCTGGGCGATGAACGACGACGGCACCATGCCGCGCGTCCTCATCCCCGTCAGCGCCGCCTCGGGCATGTCGACGTTGCAGAACCCGGGCGTGGCCCCCGCGGGGACCACGGTCACCTTCGAGGGCAGCACGACGGCCAATCAGGTGTCGCGGCTCGGACTGTGCGGGACGTTCCCCTCCCAGTACTCCTGCACCACGTTCCATTTCGGGTTCAACGCGACCGGCGTCTACCGCTGGACCGGCGGAGATGCCGTCGAGCGGCTGACCGGCGCACCCGCGTACTGCTTCGACTGCACCGCCTCGTCGGTTGCTCCGGAGCCGCGCGTCGACGGGGCGATCGTCAGCGCCTTCCACGAGTGCCAGGGCTTCCTGGACACTGGCACCTACACGTGCGTGGGCGCGGTCAAGAGCACCTCGGGTCAGGCATATCCGGCGTGCACGGACCTGCCCGATGAACCGAGCCCCAACCCCGTCTCGCCCGCGCAGCTCGTCTACGCGGGCTGCACCTCGGCAGGCAACGACGCGTTGATCGTCACCGGTCCCGACCGTGCCGGTGAGCACGTCGTGGGATGTGATGACGCGGAGCAGACGGATCCCTCCTGGTCCGCGGCGGGAGACCAGATCGTGGCGGCCGAGGGTGGGACGGAACCGGGGTTGTGGGTCTACGGGGCGGCGAACACCGCCTGCTTCGCCGGCGCGCTGCGTCACGCCGTGGTCGCACCGTCGGGCGTCACGTTCGCGAGCCCGCGGTTCGCCGGTGGCCGCATCATCTTCGAGGTGCAGGGTGAGCTCTGGAGCGTGCCGGCGACGTGCGACACCTGCGCGTTCCCGGGTGCCGCGACCCAGCTCACGACGGGCGGCGACAACCGCGACCCCGCGTGGACCGCGAGCGCGCTGCCGCCGGGCATCGTCGTCCCGCTGCCGCCCGCAGGTGGCACGACGGGTACGGGGTCTGGTGCGGGCGGCGGCGCCGTCGACGTCACCAAACCCGTGCTGCGGCTGACGGCCAGTTCGCGGCAGCGCATCCTGCGTCAGCGGCGCAGCGTCCTCCTGAAGGTGCGGTCGTCGGAGGCCGCGGCGCTGACGGTGACCGGCACGATCGTCGTGCCGGGGAAGGATCCGAAGCTGACGACGGTTCGGCGGTCGCTCGCGGCGGGGAAGACCGTGACGATCCGCATGACGCTGTCCGCATCGGCGCTCCGTGCCGTCCGCCGGGCGTGGTCCCGTCGTCGCAGCGCGGTCGCCGTCCTGAAGCTCACGCTGCGCGACCGGGCGCAGAACACGACGCGCAGGACGTCGCGTATCACCCTGCGCCGGTGAGCCGGAGCGGCGTCAGCCGCCGCGTGCCGTCCGGCGCGACGCCTCGAGCGCGCGCCGCGTCTTGACCCGGCCCGGCGCGTCGGGCGCATCCGCGCGCGCGGCTCGGCGCGGCTCGGCATGGACCCAGTCGTTCCCACCGCGGCGGGCGCGGGCGAGTTCCCGCTTCTGGCGGTCCAGCGCGGCCTGCATGTCAAGGAAGCGGGCGGCCTCCTCCGGCGTGGCGTACTCCTGGGTGGCGTGGACGAGCCCGAGGTGCAGGTCCGCGCGGTCGGTCGCTTCGGCGACCCAGCCCGCGGTGCGCAGGCGCAGGAGGTCCGAGAGCGCGACGAGGTGCGCATAGCCACGCCACATCACGAGGTTCTCTTCGGCGAAAGTCGGCATCGTGCAGGCACCGTAGCGCCAAAACGGCCCGCGAAATCACGGCACTCCGGAATTCATACCGTCGCCGGGAACTTGGGTACCGCCGAACCCGAACACGCGTCGAGGGCGGGCGCCGCGGGGTCAAGCAGCAGGTCGGGAAACGGCCGTGTCCGGGGCCCGGCGCCGGCCCACCGTGCGTGCCATCGCGGCCTCCATCCGGCGCGGGATGACGAGCTGTGCGGCCTGCGACATCGTCCCGAACGGGTGCGTCACCCGCACCGGCCGGCGCACGATCCCGTCGAGCACCATCGAGGCTCCGCGCTCGACCGACATCGCCGGCGCACGGTGGAACGCCTTCGTCGGCGTGATCATGTCGGTGCGCACGAGCGGCATGTACACCGTGGTCCAGCGCACGTGGTCGCGGCGGGTCTCGGGCGCGGCGGAGCGGGTGAACGCGTCGACCGCCGCCTTCGAGGCGAGGTACGCGGCGAATCTCGGCTCGTAGCCGAACTGCACGCCCATCGTGGAGACGTTGACGACGTGGCCGCCGCCCCGGGCGCGCATGTCGGCGACGAGCGGCACGGTGAGGCGCACCGCGCCGAAGTAGTTGAGCTCCATGACCCGCTCGAAGTCGTGCAGGCGATCGGTTGAGCGCTCGAGTGTCCGCCGGATGGAGTGCCCCGCGTTGTTGACGAGGACGTCGACGCCGTCATGGTCGGCGCGGACCTGCTCCACGAGCCCGGCGATCGCGTCGGCGCTCGTCAGGTCGCAGGGGAGCACGTGGGCGGTGCCGCCCTGGCCCCGGACCTCCGCCGCGAGTTCCTCGAGCCGGTCGCGCCGTCGCGCGACGAGCAGGACTTCGGCGCCGGCGTGCCCGAGCCGCCGCGCGGTCTCCCGGCCGATGCCCGACGAGGCGCCGGTGAGCAGGACGGTGCGCCCCTCGACCGCCTCGCGCAGGGCGCGCTCGCCACGGCGTCCCGTCAGGAGCCCGCGGGCGCGCCGCACCTGGAGCATCGGGTCGAGCTCGGCGCCCCAGGCCCAGGGCCCCTCGCCCGGGTCGCGGTTCGCCACGGTCGTCGTCTCCTCCATGCGCCGAGGATACACTTTTCGGTCAAGCGACTGGTAAGTTCTGGGGCGTGCCCCGTGCCCGCCGCACCCAGGCCGAGCGGCGCGCCGCCACCCGGACGGCGCTGCTCGACGCGACCCTCGCCGCACTCGTGCAGGACGGCTACGCGAAGCTCACCACGCGCGGGATCGCCGAGCGCGCCGGGGTGTCCCAGGGCACGCAGCAGCATCACTTCGCGTCGAAGTCGGAACTCGTCGTCGAGGCGCTGCGTCACGCCAACGCCCAGATCACGGCTGACGTCGTGCGGCGGATCGAGCTCGGTGACCTCCGCGACCCCGCACGCCAGGAGGCGGTGCTCGACGAGCTGTGGCGGGTGCACACCTCGCCTGCGTTCACCGCCGCGCTGGAGGTCTGGGCGGCGGCGCGCACGGACGCCGAGCTGCGTCCGCACGTCCGGTCCCTCGAACGCGACGTCACGGGCTCGGTCGACGCGGCGCTGGGCGAGCTGCTCGGTGACCGGCCCCGCAGCGGCCAGCTCCTCGGGCTGCTGGACGTCACGCTGGCCACCATCCGCGGCCTGGCGATGCTCGGGACGGTCGTCCCACAGGCCGAGCTCGACCGCCGCTTCGCGGCCGCAAAGCGTCCCCTGATGCGGGCATTCGAACCGGGGTCCATCGGGGCGTCGGCGCGCTAGCGTCACGGTGGGGCACCTCACCGGCCCCCCGACGACCGGATGTCGCAGGCCACAGCCAACAGCACCGATGCCGCGATGGCGCTCATCGCCGCGGTCCAGCAGCTCTCCGCTGCCCGCACGGTCGGCGAGGTGCAGGAGATCGTCCGCACCACGGCCCGTCAGCTGTGCGGCGCCGACGGCGCCACGTTCGTCCTGCGCGACGGCACGCGCTGCTTCTACGCCGACGAGGACGCCATCGCCCCGCTCTGGAAGGGCCAGCGCTTCCCCCTCGACCGATGCGTCAGCGGCTGGGTGATGCGCCACCGCGAGGCCGTGACCATCCCGGACATCTACGCCGACGACCGCGTGCCGCAGGACGCCTACCGGCCGACGTTCGTGACGTCCATGGCGATGGTGCCGATCCGGCGGGAGGAGCCCATCGGCGCCATCGGCAACTACTGGGCGCGACCTCACGCCCCCGCGCCTGGGGAGATCGCCCTCCTGCAGGCCCTCGCGGACAGCACGTCCGTGGCGATGGAGAACGTGCGCGTCTGGAGCGAGCTCGAGGAGCGGGTCGCCGACGGCACCGCGCGTCTCCGGGGCGCGCTGGACCTCAACGAACGGGTCCTCGGGACGATCGCGCACGAGGTTCGCAACTGCTTGGCGGCGAGCTCGATGCTGCTCGAGACCGTGGTGCGCAGCGACGGCGACGAGCTGCCGCCCCGGTCGCGTGAGCGGATCGAGTACGCGCAGAGCACCGTGGGTGACGGGATCCGCCTGCTGGAGAGCCAGCTCACCGCCGCGCGGGACCGGGCCGGCGAGCTCGAGGTGCAGGCGAGCACGGTCGATGTCGCCGCCTTGCTGCGCCGGCTCGCGGCGACGTATGACGTCGTGCGCAACAACCGCGACGTGCAGCTCGTCATCGAGCCGCCTGAGAACCTGCCGCAGCTCTCCACCGACGGCCATCTGCTGACCCAGGCGCTGCGCAACCTGGTGTCCAACGCGCTGAAGTTCACGACGGACGGGGAGGTCCGCGTGGGCGTGGGGCGGTGGGGAGAGGACCATCTCGGGTTCACGGTCGCCGACACCGGCGTCGGAATGACCGCCGGCGACCTGGAGCGTGTCTTCGAGGAGTGGCAGCAGACCGAGACGAAGGTCGCGGGCGCCGAGCGCGGCACGGGGCTCGGCCTGCCGTTCGTGCGCCGGATCGCGACGCTGCTGGGCGGGGACCTGCGCGCGACGAGCCAGGTCGGCGTCGGCTCGGTCTTCACGCTCACCGTCGCACTCGACGGCTAGATGATTGGTACCACGAACGGCCGGTGCGTCCGTACGTGCCCCGCGGCGCCAGTCGGCACGCCGCGATCCGGTCCGTGCCAGGGGCACTGTTCCGGCTCACGCCGCGCCACCTGGCATCCACGGATGCGCGCACGGCCGAACCACCCGTTCGTGGAACCAATCATCTAGCGTCCCTTCGATGGTCCACCCGGCGCTGGACATCGCGCGCTCGCACGCGACGCTGCTGCGCGTCGCACGCGGGGAGACCGCGCCGAGGCCCCGGATCTATCGCCCCGCGCCCACCTTGGCGTTCGGCCGGCTCGACACGCGCCGGCCGGGCTACCACGCCGCGGTGGGCGCCGCGCGCGCCCGCGGGTTCGCTCCGGTCCTGCGGTTGGCCGGCGGGCAGGCGGCGGCCTACGACGAGCAGTCGCTGGTCGTCGAGCAGTTCCTCGGCGGGGACGACGCCGGCGGCGACCTGCACGACCGGTTCTCCGACATGACGACCCTGCTCGCCGACGCGCTGCGGGACCTGGGGGTCGACGCACGGGTCGGGGAGCTGCCGGGCGAGTACTGCCCCGGCGAGCACAGCGTGAACTCCGCTGGGACGCTGAAGGTCGCGGGCGCCGCGCAGCGGGTGGTGCGCGGCGCGGCGATGGTCAGCGCCGTGGTGGTCGTCGGCCACGGGGCGGCGATCCGCGATGTCCTCGTCGACGTCTACGCGGCGTTGGACGTCGCCTGGGACCCGGCGACGGCGGGCTCGCTCGACGAGCACCACCCGGACCGGGGGATCGACGACGTCGAGGGCGCGATCGTCGGAGCGCTCGGCGCCGCGGCGTTCTGGCGCACCGACCCGGAGACCGAAGCGCTCGCCGCCGACCTCCTCGCGCGCCACACGGTGTAGTTCAGGCGACCTGGTCGCCCAGCGTCTCGCGCAGCGCGAGCGCGACCTGCAGCTCGACGGGCCGCTCGCGCAGCGACCGGCCGATCAGCGCCTCGCACGCCTTCGCCCGGTTGCTGACCGTGTTCGGATGGACCCCGAGCCGCTCGGCGGTCGCGGTGCGGCTGCCGTGCTCCTCGAGGTAGACGCGCAGCGTCGCGCGCAGCCGGGCGGTCTCCTCGTCCGTCTCCGCCAGGGGGCCGAGCTGGCGCAGGACGAACCGGCGCGCGCGGTGCAGGTCCCCCGCGACGAGCGCGGTCAGCTCGACCTCGTCGAACGGAATCGCCGCGCCCGACGCCGGGCCGCCCTGGAGCATCGCGACGCGCGACGCCGCAAGGGCGTCGTCGTGGGTGGCCCTGAACCCGGCCAGGCCGGCCGCGGGCTCGCCGAAGGCGATGGAGACGCCGTCGGGCCGTGCGCCCTCGACGACCTCGCGGAGCCGTTCGGCGGTGGGCGCCTCGCGAACGGCGATCCACGCCCAGGCGACGCTGCTGGCGGCCGACACGAGGAGCGGCTGTGCGGCGCCGAGCGCGTCGGCGATCGACCGGGCCAGGGAGGCGAAGGCGGGCTGCGCGTCGGCCACGGCGGGCACGCCGTCGGAGATGGGCGTGCCGCGCCACAGGACCAGTCCGATGTGGCGGCGGCGGAACTCGTAACCGGCCGTGCGGCTGAGCGCGTCGAGGTCGAGCGTCTTGCCGCTCAGCGCCGCCTCGACGGCCTCGCGGCGGACGCGCTCGGGCGTGCGCGCCACCCGTTCGAGCTCCGCGGCGTACCCCTCGCTCAGGCGGGCGGTCAGGCCGTCGAACCACGCGAAGGTGATCTGGTGGGCGCGGCGCATCGCCTGGGCCTGCACCTCGGGGGACAGCCGGGCGGCGGCGATGCGGGCGTCCCACTCGTCGGCGAACTCTCCGTGGGCGAGGTGGAGGATCCGCAGCAGCGGCCCGAGCGGGATCCCGTCGCGGACCATGATGCCGACCTGGAACAGCAGCTCGGGCGGAGGTGCGACCTGCTCCAGCGGTTCGCCGCGGCGCCAGCCACCCACGAGCGCGACGAGGGTCGCGCGCGCCGACCGCCGGGTCTCCTCGACGCTCAGCGGGTCGACGTTCACCTCGGGGACGTCCCGCAGCAGCATGTCCGCGATGCGGCCCGCGACGGCGTCCGCGTCGTCGAGGATCGACTCGGCGATGGTGCGCAGCACGCGGTCCGCGGCGGTCACGGTCGCAGGGGGTGGCGCGTCGGCCATGTGAGCACTGTACGTCACAACGAACCGGGGGTTTCCTGTCTTCGAGTGACAGCGTGACGCGGGTGTCGGCACGCCACCATGGGGGCATGGATCCCGTCGTCGTCTACGCCGCCACGGGGTACACGGGGAGGCTGATCTGCGCCGAGCTCGCCGCGCGCGGCGTCCCCGTCGTGCTCAGCGGCCGCAGCCCCGCGAAGCTCGATGCCCTGCGCGACGCGCTACCGGACGGCGCCGCGCAGACCGCGCCCGCGGCGCTCGACGACCCGATCGCGCTGCGCGACGCCGCCGCGCAGGGCCGCGTCATCGTCAACTGCGCCTGCCCGTTCTCGGCCAGCGGCGACCCCGTGCTGGGCGCCGCGATCGCCGCGGGCGCGCACTACCTCGACACCACGGGCGAGCAGGACTGGATCCGCCGCGTCTTCGAGGTCCACGACGGTCCGCTCGCCGCAGCAGGGGTCGGGGCGGTCCCCGGGATGGCCTTCAGCCACGCGCCCGGCGACCTGCTCGCGCACCTCGTCGGCGCGCCGGTCGCACCGGCGCGGCGGCTGCTCGTCGCCTACCACGTCGAGGGCTTCGACATGACGCGCGGGACGATGCACTCCGCGCTCGAGCAGATGAACGGGCTGGACGTCGCCTACGAGGGCGGCACCTGGGTGTCCGGCGGCAACCGTCCACGCCGCGCGTTCGTCACGTTCCCGGCGCCGATCGGGCGCCGGCAGGTGTCGCGCTACCCGGTCGGCGAGGTCATCACCGTGCCGCGCCACGTGCCCGCCGACGAGGTGGTGCTGCGGATCAGCACCGTCTCGATCGCACCGCCCGCCGTCGCGCCGCTCGTTCCCGCGATGACCCCGGCGCTCGGTGCGCTGCTGCGCTCTCCCGCGCGCGGCCTGCTCGACCGGGCGATCGACGCCCTGCCTGAGGGGCCCGCCGAGGAGGATCGCGGCGCGGTGCGCTGGACGATCGTGGCGGGTGCAGAGGGTGAGGACGGCCGCAGCGCATCGGGGCTGGCGCAGGGCCCGGACATCTACGGGATCACCGCGAAGATCGTCACGCAGGCCGCGATCGAGATGGCCGCGCCGTCGTATGCCCCCGTCGGTGCGCTCGCGCCCGCGCAGGCCGTCGACCCCGCAGGGTTCCTCGACCATCTGGGCGCGTTCGGGCTGACCTGGTCGGTCGACGCGCCCGCGCGTGAGACCGTGTCCGTATGAGCACGGCGGTCGTCACCGGGGGTGGCAACGGGCTCGGCGCCGAGCTGTGCCGGCTGCTCGCCGCGCGCGGGTACAGCGTGGTGGTCGCGGACATCGACCTCGAGGCGGCCACGGGTGTCGCGGGCAGGATCGATGCGATGCCGCACGCGCTCGACGTCGCCGACCGCGCCGCGTGCCACGACCTCGCCGCCTCCCTGCCCGACCTCGGGGTGTGGATCAACAACGCCGGCCTGCTCGCCGTCGGCCCGAGCTGGGAGACCGACGAGGCGCGCCGCCGCCTGCTGTTCGAGGTCAACGTCCACGGCACGATGAACGGCACCGAGGCGGCGCTGTCGCGGTTCCTGCCCGCCGGTCGCGGCCACGTCCTGAACATCGTCTCGACCGCGGGCATCGTCCCCGCCCCGCACGAGACGGTCTACGGGGCGACGAAGCACGCCGCGCTGGCCTACTCGGTCGGCACCCAGCTCGATCTGCGGATCCGGGGGCACAGGGAGGTCCGCGTCTCCGCGCTCTGCCCGGACGGCATGTGGACGCCGATGCTCTTCAAGCTCGCACGCGACCCCGACGCATGGCCGTCGTGGTCTGGGGGGATGATGCAGCCCACCGAGGTCGCAGAGGTGGCGATGCGGGTGCTCGCCAAGCCGCGGATCGTCAAGGTCCACCCGCGCTGGCGCAGCGTGCTGCGGGTCGGCGCGGCGTTCCCGGGTGCGGTCGCCCCGTTGCTCCCGCTCATCGTGCGCGACGCGCAGCGCAAGCAGCGGAAGTTCGCCGAGCGCGAGGGCCTGTGAGCCGCGTCCTCATCACCGGCGCGGCGGGGTTCATCGGCCGGGCCCTGGGTGACGCGCTGCGCATGGAGGGCGACGAGGTGATCGGGATCGACCGGGTCGCCGAAGGCGACGTCGTCGCGGGCGACACCACCGACCCCGCCGCGTGGGCCGCGCACCTGGCCGGCGTGGACGCGGTGGTCCACACCGCCGCGGTGGTCTCCAACGCGGTGGACCTCGACGAGCAGTGGCGCATCAACGTGCTCGGCACCCGCCGCGTGATCGAGGCCGCGCGCGACGCCGGAGTGCGCCGGGTCGTCCACCTCTCGTCGATCCGCGCGTTCAGCGACACGTCGTTCCCCGACGGCGTCACCGAGGAGCACCCGGTGCGCCCCGACGGCAACCCGTATGTCGACACGAAGATCGCCTCCGAGCACGTCGCGCTCCAGGCTCACGCCGCCGGGGAGGTCGAGACCGTGGTCATCCGCCCCGGCGACGTCTACGGCCCCGGCTCGGTCCCCTGGATCCTCAAGCCGCTCGACGCGATCCGCGCCGGGCAGTTCCTGCTCCCCGCGATGGGCCGCGGGATCCACAGCCCGGTGTACGTCGATGACCTCGTCGCGGGCGTCGTGCTCGCGCTGCGCGCCGCCGAGGCCGCCGGCCAGGTCTTCACCATCGCCGGCCCGCGCGGCGTGCGGACCGATGAGTACTTCGGCCACCTCTTCCGGATGCTCGGCCGGCGCGGGCCGGTCGGCATCCCCACCCCGGCCGGGGTCGCGCTCGCGCACTCGGCCGACCGGCTCAACCGGCTGCGCGGCAAGCGCAGCGACGTCAACGCGATCAGCATGCGCTACCTCGCGCGGCGCGGCACGTACTCGATCGAGAAGGCGCGGACGGTGCTCGGCTACGAGCCGGCCGTCGACCTCGACGAGGGCATGCGGCGCACCGAGGACTGGCTGCGTGCGGGAGGACACATCTAGATGGCCGTGACCGTCGGACCCACCACGCTGGACGCCGCGGGCCTGCGCCCGATCCCCGAACTCGACGAGCCGCGCAGCGTCTGGCCGCGCGGCAAGCGGCTGGCCGCGGTGCGCGAGGGCGCCGAGGCGTTCAAGGCGCGCTTCAAGGCACAGGGCGAGGTGCTCGGGGTGCGCAGCGTCGACCTCGTCACCGCGCCGTACCCGACCCGCTTCGCCTTCCACGACGCGGTCCCGCTGCCCATCCCGTACATCTTCATCACCAACCGCATGGTGGTCGTCCAGTACGAGGACTTCATCGGCGTGCCGCGCACGCTGGTGTGGGAGCCGACGATCCCCGAGGGTTCGGCCAAGGCGCCGTTCTACGCGCAGACCGCCGCGCTCGCCGACAAGGTGCCGGGCGGGCACTGGCTCGCGGACAACGTCTTCGCGCGGTACCTGAACGACACCGACGACGTCCTGCGCGCCTGCGGGATCACCGCCGCGGACGTCGACTTCGTGAGCTTCGACCACCTCCACGTGCAGGACGCGCGGATGATCCTGGGCACCACCGCGCCGATCCCGGGCGAGGCCGCGCCCCGCGCGCCGCTGTTCCCCAACGCGATCGTCCTCGCGCAGGACAGCGAGATCGCGACGATGGAGGACGGCCACCCGATGCAGTGGGCGTGGTACGTCCCGGACGGG
>SXGQ01349235.1_pt1 | contig 14582 bp, 7 predicted proteins | sample 3178371 | NCBI WGS metagenome assembly SXGQ01 (sample SAMN11356859, study PRJNA531348) | freshwater metagenome | isolation source: freshwater sample F1-20 | place: China: Fuxian Lake, Yuxi | collected 2017-12-25
ATCGCCGTGATCACCAAATATCCCCCGGTGACCGAAGAGACCGGCTTTGCGACGGAATCACCTGGAGCATTGCCACCCAAAGCGTAGCGCATTAACCCGGAAAGGCCGTCTGCGCCTGTCGTGCTCGACGGAGCAGAAACCATTACGGTCCGGATGACCTGATTGGCAGAATTACCCGCCACATCCGTGGCAGCAAACGTGATAGTATAAACTCCTGGCTTGGAAGTGTTGACCGAACCGATACCAAATATCGTCCTGCTTGCATCAACATTATCCTCCACCAATGCGCCGCTATCATTATAAGCCCCTCCCCAAGCAACCGATACCGATGTCGCTCCATTGAGTTCGATGACCGGAGGAGTGGTATCGGAGGGTGTTTCATTAACATCCGTCACACTAACGACGAATATCTTTTCGAATTTGTTACCCCCCAAATCAGTGCTCCGGACCCGTACCGAATAACTGTTCTTCGACTCATAATCGAGAGTACCGCTTGCTCGCAACGAGTTTCCGTTAATGTTGAATACGGCGTTATCAGAGTCCCCTGCCCCCGCAACCAGGGAGTAGGAGTGGGCATCGGAGGAATCCGGATCAATGGTCGAAAGAAAACCCACCACCGCGTTCTCTAAGTTATTTTCCGCAATGGAGCTTGCCGACAAACCGATATCCGTCGGCACCTGACTCACATCAAACGTCACGAGACTAAGGGCTGCAACCGATTGGCTTCCGGTGTTTTGCCAAAGACCGACAGTGAAAGAGTCACCTGCGTTACCCGTAATGTCAAAAAATACCATGTCCGGTGCACCATCCCGAGTCAGAGCCGCGGAGAATACTGAGCCCGTGGAGGCATTATAAATTCCAACATAGTTTGGCGCGTAGTTGGAATCGGCCACCGAATCTACCGACAATCCGATTCGGAACTTCGTTCTCTCATCCAACGTAAATTGTAAAACCTCTCCGAAATAGCTGGCATCTGCTCCGGCGGGCGAGTCGTAAGGACCGTTTCCTACCGAAACCGAAAGCCCCCCTTGCCGATACTCTGTGGACCCGTCACTCCCAAGGTAATTCGAATACCCGCCAAAGTTGACAAACGTCCCTGCCCTTCCCGTGATGGAAGAGAGGAATGATGGAGGAGAGGAAAGTGTGGGTTCAGTTCCAGCTGCCTGACCCAAGTCATTGCCTTGTGAAGTTCCCTCATAAACATTCGAAGGGGATGTCTTTAAAGTCGGCCGAATTTGGTAGTAACCAGCGTTTCCATATCGCTCGACGCCTGTGGTGTTGAACTGCTTGGCCACCGATGCAGCCGACCAGTTCTGAACTACATAAGAAGAACTCTCATCGCTCACCTCTTTTCCGACATAAGTAATTGCAGGAAGAGTTTGATGGTCAAACGTAACCAGACTAAGGACCGCAACCGATTGGCTTCCGGTGTTTTGCCAAAGGCCGACGGTGAAAGAGTCGCCTGCGTTGCCCTCAATATCGAAAAAGACCATGTCTGGATTCCCATCCCGAGTGAGAGCACCAGAGAAAACGCTTCCAGTGGCGTTGTTGTAGATACTCACGTAATCGGGGCTGTAGATTCCAGGGCCATGATTTTCAGTCCCCACGGAATCAACTGCCAATCCGATTCGAAATTTTGCACTCGCACCCAACGTAAATTGTAAAACCTCTCCCAAATAGCTGGCATTTTGTCCGGCGGGCGAGTCGTTAGGGCCGTTCCCCACAGAAACTGAAAGCCCCCCTTGCCGGTACTCTGTGGACCCGTCACTCCCAAGGTAATTCGAATAGCCGCCAAGGTTGACAAACGTCCCTGCCCCTCCCGTGATGGAAGAAAGAAAAACTGGAGGAGATGATAGAGTGGCTCCAGATTCAGCTGCCTGACCCAAGTCATTCCCTTGTGAAGTCCCCTCAGAAACTTCCAAGGGGGCTGACTTTAAAGTCGGCCGAATTTGATAGTACCCAGCAGTCCCATATCTTTCCTGACCACTTGGCGTATTGAATTGCTTGCCCACAGATGCAGCCGACCAGTTCTGAACCACATAAGACGAACTTCCATCACCCACTTCCTTACCAACGTAAGTCACCTCAACCGCCATTAACCCCTGAAGACCAAAAAAAGAAATTAAGATCAAAGCCCAAAATTTGCGTAATCCATTTATGCCATTGCCCTGCATAAACCTAAGCTTATGTATGAAAGCCATTTTCACCTTAAGTTTGGTGCCAAATATACCCCGAAAAATGCCAGTTTTAAAAAAATAAAAATATTTCTTTTATAGTTTAAGTTATTATAAATCAATTATTTACATTTTAATAATTTCAATAATCCCGAGAGGCTACCCCACAAGATTTCGCTGCAGGACCTCTCATTGAGCCCTTAGACAGGCCCAATTTTCTCTGATCAGAGGCTATGCCTTGGCCTAGGATCGGTGAAAACCACTCTACTTACCCGTCGCGACCATCCTTTTTAAACTGACTGGGGGACATGCCGAATTCCTTGTGATACAAAGAACTGAAATAGTTACTGTCGTTGAAACCACAGGCAAAGGCGACCTGGGTGACGGAGGCGTTGGTGGTCAAGAGCATCGAGGCCGCTTTTTGCAGCCGAAGTTTTTTCAGATACTCCATCGGTGCCACGCCGAGCGCCTGCTCAAACAACCGAAAGAAGTGTCGCCGGGAAACCTGGCTGTGGCTGACAATATCTTCGATAGTGATGGGATCGGAAAAATGTTCCTCGATGAATTCCAGCGCACGGCTCACTCGATGACCTGCGGCAACACTTCCCGACGACTCCCACGGCCTGCGGTGACGACGTAGGAAGGTGATGATCAGGAGAAAATAAGCCAGCGCCGCGATACGGTTTTCCGTCTTCTGGCCCTCCAACTCCGTCTCCATCCGGCGCACCTTGTCGAGAAGCAGGGCAAAATCGGAGGAGCCAAGATGCAGGCACTCCCCCTTCGTCTCGCCGGGCTTCCAGGTCGGCCCGACTGACACGAGGGATTCATGCCGCATCCAGTCGGCGAGGACGGGGTGAACGGAACCGACGTGAGCTGGATCAAAGACGATATTGATAACATCTAGCGAGCGGGTTTCCAGATAGGCATGCCTCTGACCACGACTCAGGACAAACACATCTCCCACCCGGATCGGGAGCGTCCGCCGGCCAAAGGACATCAAACCCGAACCACGGTAAACGATGACAATTTCCCAAAACTCGTGCCGGTGGCAGGGATAGGCAGTGTGATTGGTGGCCCGAACTACCGCAAGGGGACGGGCATGCTTCTTGGGCAGATCTGCCCAGTGCAGAACGGATACCCGGGATTCCCCGGTGCGGGATGGTTTAACGACTCTCATGGAACGTAGCCACTAGAAAGAAATCCTCGAATTCAACCGGGATTTTGACTGGGTTAGAAAAACAGACCGCTCGGAAACATCCCCGAAATTTCCCTACCCCAACACCCACCGCAAACGCGTGCCAAAGAAAGGAGAAGCGTTTGGAATGTGGATTACCAGTCCGAAAGCGGACTAGAGGCTGGGAAAAAGCCGAGATTAATGACCAAGTATGATAGATCACCAAGCACGACTATGGCACAAAAGTAATAATGTGACCTTGAAGAAAATGCCGAGGTCTACTGTTTAAGTGCCAAATGGCATTAATACAAAGATGCTAGAAAAATCGCCTTAGGGCGAAACCTTCACCTTCCAGTCCGAAGTGGCGAGGGTGGGTAGCCCAGGATTTTCCTTCCTACTATGGGTCTGGATCATCAAATGCAGCTCTTTACCGACGTCTTCACGCCGGATGCGATAGCTAATCGACACCTGCTCCCAGGATTTTTCAGGAATCGAACCAAACTCAAAGTCCTGCATTCCCTTCAGACCCTGAACTGGCACTTCTCCAAACCAAAAACCACTCTCCTTGGCTAGGAAGAGATCCTTGTTGCGGTCGGGCTGTCCACCGTACCAACCGAACAAGCTCGTGAATGCTATCGTTCTACCCACATCTTTTTCTACGACGGTGCCCAACGGCCAGATCACCCGACTGACAATACTGCGGGAATAAGGATCCCCTCCTCCGGCTTGCCACTCTCCCGCGGGAATGATTCCGAAATGTTTACCACTTTTGTCCGACATCCCCCCCTCTCCCCGGCTGCGCAGGGTTTCTGGATTCACTCCCCACTGCATCACAAAGGAACCAGGGCCCCATTGTGCGGGGATGGAAAAGTCCTCCTGCCGATCCTTCAACTGGGCCTGGCAAGACCAAGATCCAATTCCGCCAACGAACATCAAAAAGAGTGAGAGTAAAAGTGATTTCATGAACTTCTTATAGTGCCTTCTTCCATAGCAAACCAGCCTTGGCCGATGTGCCAAGAGTTAGTGTGAGAGTGCCAGCAGTAAGCGAGCATCCATGGCTGGTCAACCACCCGTGGACAGTGTGATTTCAAGTTTCTGCTCAGCCTTCAAAATCAAATTCGATTGGAAGATCACCTCCGCCGAGCCGTTCTTTTCCTTAACGGACGCTGCGAGAGATTTCCCATCCAACATGGCCGACACTTTCCGCGCCCCCTTTCCGCCGGGGGGCACCAATGACATCGTCTGGATCGGAACCTGCCCATATTTCACCGTCAACTCCGCCCTCAGCTCACCCCTTGAAATTTTTTGACTGTAACTACCCCATCCCTCCGCCGCGGTAAAGGCAGCTTTGAAGTTTTCCGGTGTCAGTTTGGGTGCAAATCCAATGTGCTGCTTTGGACTGTGGTATGTGAAACCGGTGATGGCGATAAAGGCCCCGTAGCTGGCCATCGAACGACCGTAGTGGTCTCCGCACTCCACTTCGTTAAACGGGTTGCGCTTTTTCCCGTCATAGCGCTCATCGAGGGTCTTCATCACAGCCATGCCCTCCTTGACCATCCCTTCGGCGATCATGTGGGCGGCCACTTGGGATTCGAAGCCGTTCATCGTCTCGTTCAGGTAGCAGGCAAAGCCTGAATAAATTCCATAAGGAGTCTCTCGGCCTAAGGCATTAGCCGTCATGACCACACCTCCTTCGCCATCGGCGTAGTAAGGCCGGCCCTTGGGATCGGCCTGGGCATCGTAAGCGTCCAGGTTACGGGTGAAGTTATATTTCCAAATCGAGTTTAGGGCGGAGCGGGTAGTGTTCTCGTTGAGTACCCTTCCCAACCCCACCTGCCAAGCCCATCCCTGCCCCATCACCTGATCAATGTGGACTGTCTCATAAGCTCCAAGTTTCTTTGGGTTTGCCGGATCCGGAGTCTGAATAAACCACTCGCCATTGAAGAGTTTGGCATCCATCTCGGCTCTCCCCTTTTCCGCCCTCTTGTGGCAATCGGTCGCAAACTCCTGATCGCCCATTTCCAAAGCCATCTGTTCGCCGGCTTTGAGTGCGGCGATATAAAGGCTGCTGATCCATGGAATCACTCCATGCCACGGCTCGTCCAACGTGGTCAGCATAGGGGTGTCCAACAAACCATCCCCATCACGGTCACAAGAGTTAGCGTACTCCATCGACTTTTTCACCCGTGGCCAGAGCCGCTTGAGCATCTGGTCGTCCGGGTTCGTCTGATGTGCCCGCAGTACCGCCAGAATCACGCCGCAGTGACCGTCAATCGCGCTATCGCCACCGACCTCGCCGCGGTAAGCCATCGATCCGTCTGGCTTGAATCCGAATCCGTACCAGACACGCTCGATCACGTCCTGCTCCAACTCCGGGAACATCCGAGCATGGGCCTGGGCATAATGCCAAACGTGGTTGGGATGCCCCGCACAGCTACGGATCCCCTCGTAGGTGTAGAATCGTCCATCCGCAAAACGGTAACTGGTCGGTGAAGCCAAGGAACCCAACGGAATGAAAGTCCGCTCAAGGAACCAGTAAGGCAGAGTCGAGTCATACCACGTGCTATTCCATTGCCGGGTCTCTGCATCCAGGCGTTGATAGTTTTTCGCAATATGGGAGGCCACCTCGGCCGCATTCTTGAAGCGCTTGGCGTACTGGTGACCCGTCTCGGCTCCCTTCACCGTCTCGATCGTGTTGGCGAAATGCCAAGAAATGACAAAAGGCAACGTGCCGACCGCCTTCGGCGCAAGGCTCAGAGACTGGGTAACTCCACCGACCAGCGGCTTGTCCCTCGGGGAGGAGGCGGACGTGGGAGCGGCCGGACGGAATACAGACTGCTCCGGTGATGCAGATAGTTGCGCACTTCCACCGCTGGAGGTTCCACCAATGGCCGCCAATGCCATACTGCCCCAATCACGCTGCTTCTCCATAGGGGTCACCATGTCGCGAAAGACAATCTGGTCCACGCTGACATGGCCCCAGACTGCGCCGTCGAACTGATCGACGATCTCGATTCTGGCCGTCTTTCCCGACAACGCCTTCACATCAAAGGTAGCCTCACGCATGGCACTACTGGTCGGCCCGCTCGCGGTATGGACCACCTTTCCATCGACTAAAAGGCGCACGGCAGTCTCCGCATGCGGACCCCCACCGATGAGAAAGGTGATGAAGTTACGTTCGATAGTGAATGGCTTGCTCGTCAACTTGCCCTTAGCGGCATCGCGAGTGACCGAGTCCTTCGCCGGGTCCGGAGGCGTTGCAAGATACCCCGGCGCCAAAGCGTGCGAGTTAACGGCACGCTCACCCTTCATCCCGGTTTCGCCGACATGGGAAGGGACATCCTTTTTCGCAATCGGTCCAACTCCAAACGCCGTCCCCTCCACTTCCCAACCTTCGTAGGTTGGCTTCTCAAAATCCTCGAAGACAACATCAGGGCGAACCGATTTCCCCCCGGACGGATCCACTGCTTCACTCACCATCATGACGAGCCCTTTTTCCAAAATCACCGAATTGGTGCGAAGAACCCCCGGGTAGATTTCGATCGTGTCGATGAGCACCGGGTTTTCCAGCCAGCCACCGATTTGCGCCTCGATCGGCTTGGTGGAGATGTTTTCCATCCGGTAACTCATGATGGTGGCGGGATAACTGGAGTCCTCATAGTTGAGCGGAATGAATGGCGAGTAGGCTTCCAAGGTCACCTTCACCGGACAATCTGGGTCCGAATAAGTCACCGTGCCGAACGGATACGCACCGATGAAAACCACTTCTTTCCAACCTTTGCGATTGAGGGTGCGGATCTGGTCTTTGCCATCGATCGTGACTTTTAGTGCAAATCCCTGGGCGAAGGGGGATGGTTGGTTTCGGATCGGGTCGATGTAGTTCCCACCCTGCCAGACTTCGATTCCCTTCGGGCGTTGGTGCCACGAGCGATCCTTGTACTGGATCATTCGGGGCACTACGCCGTTCAGAGGTCGGTTAAAGATGTCCCAGCCCCAAAGTTTTCCGTCCCCTCCGAGGTAGACAAGGGCTCCAGTAGTGATGCCCCCCACAGGCATGCCGATGTTCATCAGGGCATCGCCTGTGTAACTCCTGGGTTGACCACGCTCGAGGAGCGACCGCTCCCATTCCGGGGAAAGATTCTTCTCGGCGGGAATGACTTTCGACCAAGCCTCGGTCGGGAGTTTTTTGAATTTTTCCGAATCCTCGGCCGCACACTTTAATCCGAAGAACAAACCCGCCAGCAAAAGAAAAGACAACAGGCGGTTCACAATATCAACTGGGGACGGATCAGTGCTTACGGATCGAGCGTGAAATGCCTTCTACGGGTCACTTGATCCATATTTTTTACGTCTAGTCTCTCCACGTGCCCGTCGGCAAAGAGGGCTCCGGCCTTGCCTCCATGACGAGGGTCTGGCCCATACGTCGGATCAAACCCTTTTTGAACAAAGGTATTTCCATCAAAACCCCAGCTACTGGCCCAACTTGGTTCAATAGCGCTACAGACGATAACTTTTTCCGAGGGAGTTAGAATCATGGCAAAAGGCATACCGACTCCACCCGAACTTGCAGAACCTGATCCATATTTTTGATTATAAAGATTGCTATCAAAAACCACTCTAGAGTTTACTCCAAATGAACCGTAAGGATGTTCTTTTTTGCCTTTAAGAACTGGGTCGTAAAAGATTTTGTGCAGCTCCAAACCTAAAGCTTTATTATATGGTTTTGTTCTGAGCTCAGAAGAGTACTCGTTGAGAAATTTCTGGAACCACCACCCACCCCAATACATCGAAAGCGGTAGTCGCCCACCATTATCGGTTGTATAGCTCGCTACAAAGACCCCTGTTTGCTTGAGGCTAGACAAGGCCTCCGTTGATCTTGCCGAAAGCGTCGCGGACTTGATGGCGGGGATAACTAGAGCGGCTAGGCCTCCGACTATGGCAATTACCACCAGAAGCTCTACTAAAGTGAAGGCCCTAGGGGATTTTTTAATGCGTTGAGTCGTGGCGAAATGGTCGGGCCGGTCGTTCACGATTTCAATCTACCCTAAAAGAAGGCTTCAGAAATACCTTGGTTCTAGTGTCAGGCGGTAGCGGAAAAATGCCAGAGAAGATTAATAGACCACAGTTGGGATCCCGTCTTTCCACCTCACCTCCCAGAAGCGAATGAAGTTTCCAAAGCTTTTCCACTCAAAGGCAGAAAAGATAGTCCGCTCCCCATGCTCCACCACCTCCCAGCCGGACCACAACCCCGGAGCTGGCCAGCGGAATGGAATCTCCTCCCATGGGCCAGTCTTCGGATTTGCCGCACGCAACAACTGCTTTCCGTGGGCACTCGAAATGAACATATAAAAGCTACCTGCATGTTCAAACACCCGCGGACTCTCCGGCTCCTTGAAGGTCACCACCGCCGGCCCCAGATCCTTCCATTCGGTAAGATTCTTGGAGGAGGCCAGGGCAATGGCTCCTTTCCCCTCCTTGGTGGTGACCATCGTGAAGAGAAGAAATTCATCTCCACATCTAATGACGTGTGAATCGCGGCAGTCGATCCAGCCGTCTGGCCGGCGCTCCGCCCAATCCGGTGCCTCGTAAACCGGATTTCCCGGATGACGCTTCCACTCAAAGAGATCCTTACTGGTGGCAAGACCGACGGTCTGCTTGCCTGAAACCCGATCGTCAAAGCCCGTGTAGAACATATAATAGAGTCCATCGTGCTGGATAATCGAGGGAGCCGACACCACCATGCCCTCCCAAGTCCCCGGGACTGCCTCGAGGAGGCGGGGATGATGTTGCCAGGTCTTGAGATCTTTCGAAGTGGCATGCCCGAACGCCTTCTCGTTCCCGGGCTCGAACCACTGCTGCTCCTTGCCCGCGTTGCCCACGTTGTAAAAGAGATGGAAGGTGTCGCCCTCACGAAACACGTAGTAGTCCTTCACGTACTCCCCATCCCGCGAAAACTCCCCAATCTTGCGGTCGATCATTGGTAGGGGGCCCGAAATTTGCCCTGACCGCGGCTCACCGGCCTCTTTGGAGAGAAAGACCAGGCCGCCGAGGGCAGCCACCTTCTTCTCCGAACGCACCCAGAGAATGATCTCGGAACCATCCTTCAGCCCCGCCAAATCCCAAAAGATCCAGTCGGGTTGCCCGTTGGGTGAAACTTCGGCCGCCGATCCCTCCACGCCGTCAATCGCCAAACTCAATCCACGCGATACGTATTCTGGCGCGCCCAGATTGTCCACGAGTACAACCAGGCGCAGATCTTCAGGAGGTTTCGAACCCATCCGGACCGAAATCAGCTCCACGACTCCGTCGGAATCGGAAAGCGTCAGTGTCCCGATGTGATCTCCCTTTCCGCCCGGAAGCAGAATCTTGATATAACCATCAAAACGGGCGGTTTTCGCTCCCGGAGCTACCGCAATCTCTTTCACATAAGCTGGCAAGCTCTCGGTCCGGTGGGAGGTATCCCCAAAGTTGTTGCTTAACCGATCCGATCCGAAAAAGATCCATCCACCCACTCCCAGATCCTTGCCCAAGGACGGAACCGCCAGCGTAGTTTTTCCATCTTCAAACCAAAGAGACGAATTCTCCAATCGCCCGGCCGGTGCAAGCGGTGATCCGGCCATAACCGAAAGATCCGCTAAGACGAAAATGAAAAGCGCGCGGATCAAAACTCGTGATTGGCAAGATGGCTGCAGATTCACGACAAGTTGCCCCTCATGCAGTTTTCAGTTTGCCCCGTCTTTTTTCCAGCTCGGCACGGATCTGGTAGGCGCGGTCTTCCGAAATCGGATAGATCCAAGTCAGCCCCATGGCCACCAAAACAGCCAAAGCGGGAACTCCAATATCCATCCACCTCATTGAAAGAATGGTACCCGCGCTTTGACCGGCACCTAGAGCTTGGTCAAAACCCGTGAGATTGAGTAGCAACCCAGAGAGGGCAAACGCCAAAGTAGTGCCAGCTTTCAACACCCACGCATACATGGCATTCAGAGCACCCTCGTTTCGGTTTCCCGTGTTGAGCTCATGCAGATCACACACATCCGCCAACATGGAGGCGGTCAGGGTCCAAAGGGCGCTGAAGCCGAAAGCCACAAATAAGGGAGGAAGAAGAAAAAGAAGGGGTTGGGCCGGAGTGTAGCAGAACCATTTGATCAGATTTCCTGCCAAGGCGGCCCCCAGAGCCAAGGTGAGCGTATGGCGCTTGCCGATGCGCGTGGCCACGAAACTAATAAGGGGGACGAAAAACAGGCTGCCCACTTGCCAAACGGTTCCGCCCCATCCCGAAAGCACCGAGGCCGCCGCCTCGTTACCCCCGTGAATAAAGTAGATGGCCAGATAGGTCGGCAGACTGCTGATGCTAAATATTCCCAAACACATGAAGAAGACAGTGCCCCCAAGAACCAAGAAAGCTCGGTTGCCCAGAACCGCCCAGATCTGCGGCCAGACCGGTTCGGCCGCACGGCTCGCCTGCCCCGCAATCTGCTTTTCCCGACAGAGCATGACGGAGAGAAGCGCTAGGACGGTCATCAGCCCAGCCAAGCCCGCCGTCACCCAACGCGTCCCGGTGATGGTGTCCGGAAAACACGGGAGCTTGATCAAGGCGTAAAGCCAGGAAAGCAGGATGGCTGCGGCCGCACTGGTGAATGCATAGGTGGCCATCAGGCGCGTCCGCTCGTGATAATCCGCCGTCATCGACAAACCGATTGCACCCCAAGGAACAGAAAAGAGGGACATGAAGAGGTAAAAGACCGTGGAGAAGAAAAGAAAATACCAGAATTTTCCCATTTCGCTTCCCCCGGCTGGCATCCACCACAGCACGATAAAAAACACACCGGCCCCCAAGGCTCCAGCCACCATAAAAGGCTTTCGCCTTCCCCATTTCGAACGGAAGTTGTCGGACAAGGCACCGATCAGCGGATCAAATAGGGCGTCGATCGCGCGCGGGATTGCCAACAGCAGCCCCACGATAAAGGGATTCATCCCAAGACCGATGTTCAGCACCACATTTCCTAGATTCCCGATGGCGTTCCCCATAAGTGTGTAAGCCATGCCACCGGAGGAGTACCCGGCCTTATCGCGAAATGGCAGCCGATCCTCCGCCGTAGTTTGGTGATGTCCAATCGCTGATGGGGATCCGTGGCTTGAACTCATAAATTATTAATCTGCTTCAAGGTCGCTCAGATTATTCGGTCCGGTAACGGAAACGGAACCGCCCCAGAGGCGCGGTGTCCCCGTCTAGATACAACACCGTGAGATCGTCCGGCAACTTAACGTTATCGATCCACTTGAAGTCGAAAGTGGCGGGACCTTGGGGCAAGCCCAAAGCCTCTCTCGGCACGGCGAGATGCATCTGGTTCCCCTCAACCCGAAATCTTATGTCAGCCGCACGCAACCAGTTCCATCCCCCGTTGTTTTTTTCCAATACAGCCCCGAATTTTCCTGGGGGAACTTGGTTGACGATAAAGTCGTAGCCATTCCAAGCGTGATTTCCGACCTGGCCAGTCCGGATCAGGAGCATCATCCAGTTTGGGTCGCTCGGAGGGGTGATCGGTGTTTCCGTCTGCACATAAAAGTAAAAGTATTCATTGTCGCGGCACACCTTCATGACCTGCAGACCATTCCGGCCCGTCGTGTTGGTGTACCGAGGCCCCTCCTGCCCTTTCCAAGTCGTGCCGTTCCCCTCAAAATCTGAATGTGCACCATTGGCTCGGGTCTTGGGGGCACGTCCAAATCCATCGTAATCGCGCGGGATCGTGTTGCCGAAGTGCCCCCGATACTCGGGCGTCACCTCACTCCACTGATCAAATGCTCCATCCAACTCGATGGTTCGCTTTTTTCCGCCGGCATGGGGAACCTCCGGCACACCTTTGTAACGCCGGATGTTGGTGATGGCTTGATAGTAAAAATTATCCCCGAAGCCGCCTTTCATTGGTTCGATATCCCGGCTGAATTCCTCATTGAAACCGTCGCACTGTACCCAGGGAGTTTTCATGCTGTGCGTCAGACCCGCGACCCACTCATTCCAGGCCGTAATCATGATGAATTTTGGGTTCATCTTGAGCGCATAATCCCACTGTTCCTGAAAGTTTAGTCCCCGTTCGATGGCATTGAGGGAGGGATCCTGCTTGCCTTTGCTAAAACCGCGTCCACGTGCCTTACCGGTCCACATCAGTTCCAGCGCGCCGGTTTCCCAGTGCATGTTTTGCGCAGGGGAAACATTGATCTGCTCGGCTGCCTTTGGATCTTGGGTGAAACCATAGGCTTGCGGATGGACACCGAGCCAGTGCCAGGCATTGGGTGTGTTCTTATAAGGCGGAGTACCAGGCCAGAAGGCGGTGCGGAGCGTGAAATACTCACGCACTTCGGGGCTGGCCGCATCCGGGTTGCAGAGCATGAGTGGCTTCCCTTCCCAACGGAACCAGAGTTCATCGTAACGGCCAGGTCGGTAGAATTTTTCCAGCAACTGTTTGGCGGCATTGCCCATATCCGTGTTGAGCATAAAAAAAAGCTGGGGAACCCGGCCGCCTTCCGCACGGATCTGTAGTAGCACAGGCAGAAACTGACTGAGTACATTTTGATAGATTTCAGCATTCGTGGCATCGAGGACCAAGGCATCGACCCCAGCATCTGCGAGCATGTGCATATGCCGGCGGATCACCCACGGATCGGTCAGCTTGTAGTATCCAAACAGTGGTTCGCCCCAGTAGGCATAGTGCCAATCCTTCGGTCCCGTATGCCGAAAGGTTGGAGTCGTCCGCATGTCCGGCTGATCTACGAGGATTTTTGAAACGTCATAAGGGCCGTAGCTGAATTCATCCCCGGTCCAAGGGAGATAGAAGATTCCGACAAAACGGTCTTTTTTAGGGGGGCCGACTTCCGCCGTCAGGGGCAGTTCCCTACCGAGGGCGTCCGTGGCAGGCCAAGGGATACCTGAATTGATGCTGTCCACCCCATACCCCGTGGCCATGAGGAAGACAAAAACCATCAGGAACAAAAAGCGGATCATCACTAGGTTTTATATCCTTGGGATAATTCTTCCTTCGTTTGCGAGCCAAGTCTCTAGAAAAGTAAGCCAGTTGAAACTAGTTCAGTTCACTTTTAAAACTTCCGATTTGCCAGCTCTCTACCCATGACGCGACAGAGGAGAAACCCGCTAGCAGTCCATCGCCCGTACGCCGGAGCGCCAGAAATGGTGTCGGCATATAGCCGACATCATGCCGTCTAACCCCGACCACTCCCCACAGCCGTGGCCTTACAAGAGGTATTCCACCTCAAATAAAGAGGTTATCTAAGGAATCCGTCGGCCAAGCCCCCGTCGACGTGAATCACCTGTCCTGTCGTCCGCGGGAAACGTTTGCCGCTGACGAGCAGGAAAGCCGCCTCTGCCTGATCCGCGGGCGTGATCGGAGACTGAGTCAGCGTCCGCTTGGCATAAAATTCTGCCAGCCGGGTCCGAAGCTCCTCGTCCCCTTCCTTTTCCGAAAACGGGATCTTGTACTTGGCCAGCGAGGCCATCACCCGATCCCTTGGAAACATCGCGCTACCCTGCACCACCGTTGCCGGGGCTACCGCATTTACCCGGACCAGCGGGGAAAGCTCGATCGCCAACTCCCGCACCAGATGATTGGCTGCCGCCTTGCTCGTGTCGTAAGCCAAACTTCCCTTCTTGGCCACGACCGCGTTCACGCTGGTGGTAAGCACCAGGCTGGCCGACAGGCCTTGAGCCTTAAATATCTTGTTCGCCTCATCCGCCACCACATAGGAACCAGTCACATTGATGGCAAAGGTCTGCGCCCACTTTTCATCGGGGATCCTTCCCTCGAGGTCAGGCGGAACAAAAATACCCGCCGTCACCACGACTCCGTCGATTCCCCCGAAGGCATACACCGCCTCTCCCAACATCTCGGAAACGCTTTTTCGATCGACAATATTCGCTCCAAGACCAATCGCCGGTCCGCAACCGGAAATCCCCGTCCCAGCAACGCCGATTCCCTCCCCCAACTTTTTCACCAGTTCAGCGGAAGTTTCCTGAGCCGCTTTTTCATTCAGATCCACACAGACAATGGAGGCTCCCTCCTTGGCCAGACGATGAGCCGTCTCCTTGCCAATGCCACTACCCGCACCCACCACAGCAATCACCTGCCGGGCAAGCTCCTGCTCCGCTGGCATCCGCTTAAGTTTCGCCTCCTCCAACTGCCAGTATTCGATATCAAACGCCTCCTGCTGGGGAAGATTGA
>SXGQ01411554.1_pt1 | contig 14582 bp, 25 predicted proteins | sample 3178371 | NCBI WGS metagenome assembly SXGQ01 (sample SAMN11356859, study PRJNA531348) | freshwater metagenome | isolation source: freshwater sample F1-20 | place: China: Fuxian Lake, Yuxi | collected 2017-12-25
CATCAATGAGTAGACAGTGTTCTTGTCTAACTGCACTTGCAATGCAATCTCTCTCACGGTCGGCGGTGTCACTCGTTTCTTAACGTACTTGAGTACCTTGAGTTGCTTATCGGTCAGGGGCAGTGGGATCATCGTTTCGCTCCTTCAACCATAGGACACAACAGCGTGAGTGAAACAAGGCTTCCTCTGCGTGGTGCAGTGCTTGCTCATAACGCCGCTCGTTAACACACTCGTACACAGCTTTAAGTTCTGTGTGGGCTTGCATAAGATGTTTACTAATATCTTCCATGCTGCTTACCTAGCACGTTCAAGGATCGAAGTCAGACGATTTTGAATCTCTCGTAAGATGTGCATCTCACGGGTTAGCTGGCCAATTTCTTTGCCCACTTCCTCAATCTCATACTGGATCGTTGACTTGATCGCGTTTGTTTCTAAAGATTCGTATACCTTTTTAGGTATTACTACAACATCTTTTTGCTGTACGTTTTCTGGTGCTGAGGTAGCAATCGCTGACGCATCCGCAATCATTTTTGTAATTATGTCTTTGTGGGCTTTAAAAAAGTGCCCGTCTTTTATAATTCGTTTCTGCTCGACTAGACGTGTCAATACCTTATAAATAGTGGTTGCTCTGGTACCTAACTGCTTGGCTACCTCTGAGGCTTTCATACCACCAGACTCCTCTAACATCTTGATGATCTTCTCATCATATTTTGCTATACGCATGCGATTAACTCCTTCCGTTATGTTCGCAATCGGTTACAGGACAGAACTTCTTGCAGGTAAAATTTTGCTTCGGATTCCATGTGTTAGAAGCAAAACACTGCTCTAGACGGTCGATCTCCGGCAGCCAACGCATCCAGTATTCGTCTGACTTTTCTTGTGCATAGTCAGCAGTTACTAGATCGTGGGCTACCACGAAAACCAACCCTGCCTTTACGTGTGTGACGTAAGGGAAATGCTTGAACACCAACAAGGACAAAAGCTCCAGTTGTTTAGTGTCGGCGTACTGACTCTTGCCTGTTTTGTAATCAACGATCCGTGCTCTGTTGTCGTTTATTACTAGCAAATCAGCAATCCCTCTTGCCCACACGTTAGGGGCATTAAACTTACAAGGCTCAAACTCTTTGGTTAGGCCCATCTCATACTCACAGTACTTTGTTCCAGGCAGCTTTTTAAGAACGTCTAGCTGCGGGCGCATGAACTCATAGTCAGGGTGGAGTGGGGTATCCAAACTAATATAGTCTTCAGCCGCTTTGTGTACCGCGCTACCATAACGTAAGTGCTCTTGCGGTGGCTCGACCACATCCTTAGTGACACGCAGCCGGTAGTACTTACGTGGGCACTGTTGGAACAGCGAAATACTGCTGTATGACCACGTATAGTTAGCCGACATATTTGGTTGTTGATCCATATGATTTTCCGTATTTAACTTCGCAGTTCAAAGGGAGCGTGGATGCCCAAGAAGGTCTCCACCGCATGCACCACTGCACGTAAGCGCACGCAGACTCCCAGTCATCTTCTGGCACTATGCAAGCAACAGCATCATGCACCGTGAGGACTACTTGATAGACCGCAGCGATCTTCAGCATTTGCTCAGCGATAACACAGCGAGCTAATGCCTGACACACATTCTCCACAACTTTACCGCCGTAGATGTTCACATAGCCTCGTTTTGTGAGGTACTTAAACTGCAAACATTCTTGGAGACTTTTCCGCAGCTTTACGGATCTTTCAAGTGTCTTCACTTCATCAATTTCAATCTTGGGGTACTTCAACGGCAACCCACTCGGTAGATCAAAACCTATCCCCGGTAATAGTTTTATTGCTTGAGGTTGCACACCGAACTCAGTAGTCCTCAACTCTTCGCTAGAAAGTGCTTCCAAACATCGTTGCCCTTGACCCCAGAGGTTGGTAATGTACGGGTTAGTTTCCCTATAGCGCGTTATGATGAACCTAGATTGGTCAATACTCATAGGTACACCGACAGCCTTCATATGCTTCATAAACTTTTCCGCACCGAGGCCATACCCGCAACCGAGCACGACTGTCTTGCCTATGAAGCGTTGAGCGTCTGTGATTTTTGAAACATCAACGTGATAGATTGCTGATGCCATAATCTTATAAACATCTTCACCTTTCTCAAACGCCTTAACTAGATTATTCTGCCCTGCTAACCATGCAAGTATCCGAGCTTCAATCTGCGAAGAGTCGGCATCAATAAGAACGTAACCATCGGGGGCGCATATGGCTTGCTTAATCTTTGACTTGCGCGGTATGTTTTGTAGGTTCACCTTATCGTCACCGCCCCATCGACCAGTGTGTGCGGCGTAGTAACGTAGTGGAACCGGAAGGCTACCCCGAAATGATATGTCAAGTAGCCGCTGGGTCCGTGTCTCTTCAAGCGTGGATTTTGTCCCTAACCGAGCAGCAACAGCGCACTGGACACGAGGGTCTGGGTGTTCAGCTAACGCTTTAAACCCATCGTCATTCTTTGCTAGTGCGAACGTAATCTTCTGCGTTGTCGGACTCATCTTCATCGGCACGTCCACGCCCCAAGACTCCAACATCGCAGCGAACTTCTGGTTTGACATCAGGATTTCTTTAGTGACGCCCGCTTCTTCTAATAAGGTTTCCTTCTCTGATATAACTTCGTCGAGATGCCTCTGTAGAAACTCCGAGTCAAGCGTCAGTACTGGTGTAGTAAACATGCGTAGCGTGAGGTCGATAAGGTTTAGCTCACGCCGTTTGAAGTTCGCCTTGAACACTTCAAATAACTTGTACGTGATGTCCACGTCGTTAGCGCAGTAGCTCGCATAGCTTGCTAACTCATAGTGGTTAAAGTCCCTGCGTCGTTTGCCGAGGGCTAAGACTACCTCGTTGCCTTTCTGACCGAGGTTGTACCGCTCGGCTAATTTTGCCAAGCTATTGCCTACCTCTGTGCCATCAACAGCTCGTGCCATGCACAGCGTATCAAGATAGGCAGGGGGCTTTATGCCGTAGCGCCAACTGAGTATCGCACCATCGAACATCATGTTGTGGGCTAAGACCGCCGCTTCATCCCAAGGAAACTGACCTAGCCACTGCGCTGTTTGTTCGTGCGTACCGCTAAACCATTGAGTTGGTTCGTCATCTACTTTCACGCATACGCCAATGGTTTCAAACCGTGGATCGCGCACGTACTCTTCAGTCGTGAGTTTCGTTAAAGAATATTCTTTATCGTAGTACGTTTCAAAATCAATAGTTATTATCATCGTACACCCTTATGCGTTTTGAATGCAGTGTGTTCCTTGGGGGAACGGTCATAACTTCGCAAGGCGTGTATTGCGGATTATCCTTGGATTGTTCGATCAGCCACTCCTCAAGGATACGTAGGTTATCTTCGTTGATAACAAAGGCTACCCCTTTGTGCAACCTTATATTTTCTATCTCTGTGTGTTGTAGCAGTGTCGGTTGTTTAGCTCCCGCTTTGCATTCTATAGCGAAGAACTTGCCGTTCACGCACCCAACGATGTCGGGGATGCCGCTTCTACCGTAGCCACCGGTAGTGGGCTTAAAGTAATACGCGCAGTACTTGAGAAGTAAGTCGGTTACTTTCTTTTTTACTTTGCCTTCGGGGGTCATGTGCTTCTCCAAAAGTTGACTTAGTATAGTACAGCGTTTAGAGAAATGCAAGCAATAAAAAAGGGACAAACTGACGATTAGTCAGAATGTCCCCGAAAGTTGGGAAGTGTAGAGTTAGAGTGCTCTACGCACTTGTCTCAACTAGGAGTCTGTGAGTATATCACCATTTACGATGACGTAAATACCACCTTCCTCGGCTTGCATACGAATACCTACATCACGTACCGCTTGGTTCACCTCAGTGAACTGAAGCATAGATACCTTATCCATGTATGGCTGTACAATCTCTTCCCTACTAGAGAAGTGCTGTGTGTTGTACTGCACCGATTTATTGTGTGTTACCTTGTCCACCATCAAGTACGAACCATCACGCATTTGCTTGATCACCACCGCGTTGTGGTTATCGAACGCATTACGAACGCTGTAGACAATATCAAAGGTATGCCACGCTTCACGTAGCTTATCGTTGACGATTTCCGTCAAGACCTTGGGCATCGCTACAGGGGCTGAGCCATCGCTATCTATCGTATCAATAGCAAAGCCCATAGCCATGATGTTAGCCTCGTCTTGTCGGTTGTATGCGTAACGCATTTCACGCTCAGACTTCCAGTAGACGTTGTTGATAGCGCATGTCACTTCATCGTACACATCCTTGCCGAGCACATCGAGACCTTTTGGCTTGAAGAACTCGATGATCTTTTTTACCGCAGTGCTAGCATGCTCAGTTACCACAGCATGTCTAGTACCACGTTTCTTTTGGATGTTATCGCTGTGTACAGAGAACGTGAGCTTCTCTTCACCACGATGACTGCGACGTTTATACGATACGTACCCCAGAGTCTGAAAGCCTTGGTTCACCGAGACCTTATGGAGGAAGTCGCCCCCCTCCAAGTTCACGGTGCGCTCAGCGTCATCCCGCACCACCTCGAACTTAAGTGACGGGATCTGGTTGTACACACGTATCAGCACATTTACGAGCGGGGGCGCTACTTGCATCTGCGCCGCCCCTGCCTTAGCATCAATCTTGATCTTAAACATGGCTATCTCCTTACCATTCGAAGCGTGAGAGGATGTCGTCAACTTTGTTCTTGAGGGCTTCACGCACATGGTCACTTTCTTTAACCGTGTCGGCGTTGATGTTGTACAGCGACCGCTCAAGTTCTTTGCGAGCATGCTCTAGCTTCGGATCTCGTGTGACGTTTAGTTTGTCCAACATCCCCACAAGGTCTACCGCGTTTGTTATTAGCGTACCGTGGAAACCTTTACGATTACCCTCCTCGTCATCAGCAAGTCGCTCAGACATGTGTGACAGGCACTCGTGTAGGCGATCCCACACTTCACGCATCGCACCGTTGATCCGTTCTTCTGTGGTGCGTGTGTACATATCCTCCAACTCTTTGCGAGCTTGGTGGCCTATGTCGATGCGAAAGTCACCCGATGTCGGCACAGGCGAGAACGTGTAGCGGAATGAAAACTTCCGCATCACATCTTCAAGCGGTGGGTAGTCCTCACGATTCCAAAGGCTACCCAGTGCGAATGCCGCCGCCGCTACCATATCCTCGTAGTTAGCTTCAAAGTTGTCTCGCAGGCGAAGCCAGTTATCTTCGTGCTCGTTGAGCCTAGCCTTGAAGCCATCCATAAACACTTGGGATGTAAGAAGCCGTGGACCCTTGTCGGCCCAGGGCAGTGTCTGTTGGTTGTACCAGAGCCGTACGCGAGCCGAGTACTTGTTCCAAGCATCGAGTGCGTTCTGCCCTGCAAGCAGATTCTTGTGGTAGTTACCCGCGTTGATCTTGGTGTTGTGTTGCTGATCAACTTCCTGCGATACTTTCTTATCGAGCTTGCGAGCCGTCCATGTCGAGATGTTCAGCTCAATGAGCATCGCGCTTGTCTCGATGCCTACGTGGTTATCACCCATGATTACTACTCCTAGTTGCGACGTTCTGACTTTTCGTCAGTTTGTCTGTTGATTTGAAATACACATTTAACAAATGTTCCACCACCTGTGACATCGATGGTTGGAACCCCAACCTGTGCGTCAGCTCGTCCTGCAAGTCACCGAGCATCACACCTACTTCTTTAGACAGACTTACATTGAATCTGTTCTGTTGTTGTGCCATGACTACCTCACTCGATGTAGACGACTTGACCAACCTTGGGTTGGAAGTTCTTGTTGCCAATCACGCACCACAGCACAGGCGCAGAGCCAGCCCACGCTTCTATGTCGTGCTTGTAGAAGTAGCCGTCGGTTAGCATGATGATCGCCTGGGGCTTGAGGTCTTTCTCCTTGATGTACGCTGGTACACAATCAGGATCAGTACCGCCACCACCCTTGGGCTTCGTATCTACCCAGAAGTTAGCGATCTCTGCACCGCGATAAGTTTCATGCTGTGCGACTGCCGTATCCCAGTACAGAACTTCCATCGCTTCGGGCATCAGCTCGTCACCTATCGTTTTCACCTCTGACGCGAACTGGTTCAACGGCTCGCCAGTGATAGAGCCTGATGTGTCGATGCCGTTCACGAAGGTATGTGCCTTCTCGCTAATGAGCATGGGCATGATGATGTCCATACCAACGAACCGACGGTTAGGTCTGCGCCATGAGGTTTGATCCCGACCAAGCATCGTAGACTTGAGGAACTCGCGCAGTGCCGCACGCCAGTCTACTTTGGGATGCAGTAACTCATCGATGCCGCGTGGAACATTACCTTTGAGTTTCCCTGCCAAGATAGCACCTTCACGCAAGGCATGGTCGATGTCACGCTCTAGCTCTTTCTTCTCCTGCTCGTCGAGCTTCTTGGCATTCTCCCAGTCATGCTTGTCGTGCTGTTGTTGCTCCATCTGTGACCCGCCGTCCCCGCTTTTAGAAGGTCTGCGACGATCTGACTTATCGTCAGGTTGTCCCCCTCGCCCTGGCTTATCACCATCAATCGGTTTGCAGTTCTTCTTGAGCAACTCGTAGACTTGCTTGGTATCCATACCACGATACTGCTCGTCAAATAGACCGATGCGATTACCCTCCGCATCCGTCGGGAACTCAATCATGTTGCTGTCGGTGTCGGCATCGACAATCTGCAAGTTGATCACGTAGTCCATCGCACAGTTGGCGAGCATGTGGTTCTCGTCAGACAACGCTTTCCACGTTGTCATATGACGATAGGCTTTGTGCATCGCCTCGTGGATAACCACGAAGTTAATCTGCTTGTCGTTCAGACGCTCCATGAACTGACGACCGTAGATCACATCGCGCCCATCGGTGCATGCCGTGAGATGCGGATCATCCTCGATCCGAACCTTGCCGACCATGAAGATGCCTGAGAACAGGCAGTAATTTTTGTCCTTCATCAACTGGACATGGCAACGCTCGACACGTTGCTCGACGGTTAGTTTATTTTGCATTTGTACTGCCCTCTTTCGAATAAAGTATTGTTGCTTTGGTAGCAAAGAAGGTAATCAACTCGTTAAGTGATACGCCATCTGCTTGGGCGTTAGCGATCAAGATCGATGCAAGAATGTTCCCTTGCATCGATAGCTCAAGCCCACTTGAATCCAAGATGTCGTATATCTCAGTTAGAACTTGCTTTTCAAACTCCATGTTCTACTCCTAGAATAAGTACTGGTTCTCACGCATCCACTGGACGAATGCGCCGCTTGTGAACAGGATGTCGCGCTTATCCTTGTTCTTTGCCGCTGTGATACTGAACACCGATTGCAACTCTTTCGGTGTGCGCTTCAGATAAGTAAACCACTTGTTGATGTTGCCCCGATCAATCTTCTGCACTGCACCGTAAGCCATGATGCACAGAGCCGCAGGGGATGTGGGGATCTTCGCTGTCGCAGGGTCGTGCATGATCGACTCCCAACTTGGCAGTGAGTCGGCCACCTCGACATAGGCCACCAAGTCACGGCCAGCGTTATCACCAATCGTGCCGCACAGTGCAGAGATTAGTGTGTCACGCGAAAACATAGCGCGTTGCTTGATGATGTTGCTTGCCTTCTCGCCGGACCTTGGCGAGAAGTATGACCGTTGCGGATACTTGGGATTAAAGATCATATGGTTCTCTGCTTGCGTAGGATCTTTGTACGATGCTAGGCAATGTGGATAGTTCTTAACCCACGCCAGTAACTCAGGTGCGAAATCTTTCTCCGCACCGTACTCGATGTATGACTCAGCCGTCGGGTTAGCGATGGGAACCACCGTCATGCGGTTGATACTGTGCGACTTCATCAAGTCACCAACCCCGTCGGTGCTGTTGTTACCCGCTGTCACTACAATCGTATCCTTATGCTGTTTGAACCCAGCGATGCGACGCTCATGTAGCAGTGGGTGTAGCATGTTCTGCACTGCTTGGCTTGAGGGCTTGCTGAACTCGTCGATGAAGATGACAAGCGGCTCGCCTGTATGAAAGCCCCAGTGCTCGTTGGGGTAGAGCGATGTGGTCTGTGTCTCACGGTTGGGCATGGGCACACCAAGATCGCCAAGGTCTGTTGTCGGTGTGTCGATGTAGACCAAGCGAAACCCAGTGCGTTCTGCTAGGCGCGTAGCCATAGCGGTTTTGCCGATCCCTGGCTGTCCAACTAAGTGGACAGCATTGGTGTTGCCGATAGCGAGGATCAGTTCTTCTGCTTGTTGCAGGGATACTTCAGTGTTCAGTCTAATTTCCATTTTGATTTCCTAGTTGATGATGTGTTTTTGTTGTAGACATTCTGACGATCAGTCAGTTTGTCCTGTCGAGCTGTTCGATAAGCGTTTTATCACCGCAATAACGAACGAATACATTGTTGTCATCTGATATGGCATGTGTCGTGGGTTGCACCTCCTCTCGTCTAAATAGTAAATGGGGATACTGGAACTTTAGTAGGTTGATGAAAAGCTGTTTCATATCCTCGTAGGTGTAGTATCCAAAACCATCCAAGGAACTGCACAGCCTGATGAACAGCAAGTAGGTCATAGCGTGGTTGTCATCTACCAGTGCTTTGTCCAACGTAGCGAAAAACATCGTCCGATGCTCTCTTGCAATCTCAGGGTTGCGAAGGACGTCGAAGTTGTAAAACCGTGTGTAGTAGGTATTCCCTGTATTACCTACTCCCGCATCGTTACGCATCTCAACGAGCTTGTTCTGCGCGTCGCGTAGCTTGCACCGCCCCTGACTGTCAGCCATCAACGCGATGGCAGTCTTGCAGTAGTCCAAGAACGGCGCGTAGTTAGCGAGCATGCGCTTAGTCTCTCTGACGTTAGCTCGGTATCTGAATATCGGCTCGGGGTTAACGAAGGTTTTTTTGTCGATGTCATACGTGATCGGCTTGTTGTATGGCAGTGGGTTGTAGATCGTTAGCCCATGCCAATCCAAACACGCATGGATTACTTTTCTCACCTTCGAAAAGAACCTTAACGCACCGTTGTCGGCGCAGACATGGTTTAGGAAATCCGTCGTTGTCTGCGTGTGGTATCCGCATACGTTGATGATGAGCTTGTTGTCCGGTGTGAAGATCGCCACGGTGGATTGGTACAGTGTTAGCGCGATGCCCTCTTGTTGTTTCCGTATCAGGCACTGAGTGTACCGACGCACACCGAGCGGACGCATACCCGCATGCCGCCCTGCTTTGGTGTAGGGCTTGATGCTGTTGTAATACTCAAGCGCATCTGCATAACAGGCAAGCCTTGGTAGTTTTGCACCTACTAACTGCATGATGATCTCCTAGTTTAGAAATGCTGAATACGATGAGTGGATGCACATGATCTTTCCGTCTTTGACGATGTTGCCCCACTTGTTATTGATCTGATTCTCGACAATCTGACGCTTTGTCAGGATGTCGCGCCACTGATGTACTACTTGCATGATCTGTTGCTCAGTAGCATCGTGGTTGCCGAGCACAGCTTTCATACCTTCTTCGAACTCCATCATCTGCTTGATGATGGCTCGGTACTTGCGTAATGCGTCAATCTTGTTCATCAAATCACTCCTAGTCCAATTAGAATTGCCAATGCACAGGCACAAAAGACGATGCCGATGAATACGTGTTCGTCGTTCATTTAATCTTCCTCTACATCAATGGCATCTTTTGTTCCTACTTCCGACCAACCATGAAAAACTAAATCTGCATCGCTGTATACGTGGTCGAATTGATCAAACGTTTTCTGAAATGCCTTCGCTTGTGCGAACGTGAGACTGTGAAACCGCAGGACGACTGTCCTGTTGTCTTTTGTTTTTAGCTCTACCGATGCTTTGTATTTCCTTATTCCCACGGTTCTCTCCTTCCATGTTCGTAGTGCGCGTTCAGCACCATGTGTGCCTCCATCGCGTCACCCATCTGATCGAATCCATACTTCATACCGTAGTCGAGTGCTTCTTTTTCACTGCTGAAGAACCCATAAACATCCATCGGCTCGTAGTTCCTGTGGCGCAACAGCACCCACTTCCCTGTTTCTTCGTTGTTAGGTTCCATTTCATTCTCCTAGTACGCACACCCAACGCGTGTTGGATATTCGCTTGGTTAAAAGCTGTCGGCGTTTGGTCATCCGCACGTAGTTGTTGAAGTTTTTGACGTTAACCGCTTCCTGCGAACCACTCTTTGCGATTCTTAGTTCGTCAGCTTCAAGAACTACAAAGCCATTAGTCGTCAGTACTGACAGCAGTGCGTCCCAATCAGGCACCACCTTAGTCGGTATTGGCGTAGGCTCAGCAGTGAATGCTTGATGTGGCACTTCCTGTAATTTCATCCTTCCCCCGCACCGAGCATAATTTTCTCGCCATGCCTACTTGCGTAGGTGTTTGTGTTTCTTCTGGCGATCAGCATGTAGTCAGCCATTTCATAAGCTGCCTCAGCGAGGGACGGCATAGCCTCCTCATACCAATGTTCAAAGATGTCGTCCTCGTACATCTTTCGGTGTATGCCCATCATCGCTTGCATAGCAAGACCGGCAAAGTGATCTCTTAGTTCCATTTGATATGCTCCTAGTTAAACAACATGTAAAAAGACAAAAACTCCAGTTAATAAGTTAAAAATTACCTTCTGCTACCTGAAAACAAACTAACCCGTTGCGTCTCCACATATCGACAACCTGCTGCCTGTCATCGAGCACAAACAGCACACGATCCTTGGGGATGTGCGCGTCCAAGATTTCCTGCTTCACGATATAGTCGGCACGATAATCACCATCTTTACGCATGAGTAAAGTGAACTTGTGGATGTGGCACATCTCCTTTATCCATGCCTCGGTATCGGCACGACAACGCTCAGGTCTACCTGTGCAAAAGATGATGTTGTAAATCGCGGTTTCGTAAAACATAAACTTGTCCAACACATGCAACACGGGGACATTGACTTCATCCTCCCGCACTCCTGCATAGAACGCATCCCAGTTGGGTTTGCGTTTGAGTCCCGCACCATCTGTTTTCTGTACGTGATGCACTCGGTGCTCGCAGTTGGCAAGCGTTCCATCTAAGTCACAAACAATAATGTCTTTCATTTCAGCTCCTCCGGTATTTCAACTTCACTGCCTAACTTACTTGTCACGTAGCACCTCATCGCGGCAATGAGTGGCGTGGGGCCGTATGCCTGCGCTTCACCAGACTCACGCTCAGGTGCCGGTGTCCATGCGCTCCATCGGGGGTTTTTCCCGTAGTTGTCCAAGTTGATCCCCTCCCGCTCGATGATCGGGCCACCTTGTGCCCACAAGGTTGAAGGCGACACGGGGTACTCTCGACCGTAGTCGTCATAGGCAAAAGGGAAAGGCAGTTCAGCACACTTCGCCACCGCCCAATCAAGGGCATCACCTGTTAGTTGGTTTGTCTTGATCTTCATTTCATACGCTCCTATCGAATCTGTTTCTGGTTGGTTTGACGCACGACCTCGAAAGCTGAGGCTGATGTGATGAACTGGTAGCCACCCTTGCCGTAGGGCTGTACCACGCACCACTGTTTGCGCTCGGCTTGGGCACGTTCCTCACCGCATGGCTTGCAGATGAGGTGGCCGTACTTGGCACGTTTTTTACCGACACCGTTGACTTTGCAACGGAGGCAGTAACCATTCTTGGCGACATTCTGACCGAGCGTCAGTTTGTCTTGCTTGGCATCCATAAGTTCGACTCCTGTAGTTGATGACGTGCAGACGAGCACCGACTCACCCCCTTGCGGGGGTGTTGCTACTTGGGGTTGTTGTGTTCTGTTCATCGATGCTACGCATCAATGATACCATACTTTCTTAACAAAGTCAAGTTAGTGTCCAGATTACGAGGCACAAATACCTGTTGACAAAGCGCGAAAAAACCGTTAAGCTGCGTAGCAGCTTAACGCCGGACCGAGAGGTTTGGCGTTATTTTTTTGTGATATTGCAATATGGAAATTTAGAGGTTAGCGGGGCGGGGGTATTGTATGAAATGTATGAAAAAATTATTATAAAGTATATAGCTGGACCCCTTTATTTACAGGCTTTGTAGAGAATGTACACAATGTTTGAGGTTTTGGAAGGCTACGGCGGTAAAATCATTTTTTGGGTCGCATGTGCCGAGCTTGCTCGCGCTCGCAAATAATTTGCCCAAACGACTTTTTTAGGCCAAAAAACCCATACATTATAAACAATACCTAAAATCAAGGACTTACAACACTACAATTACCTATTACATTTACATTTTTTTTCATACATTCATACAAATGCCCTGTGACATTCTGACAACGCGTCAGATTGTCGTGCTTGACAAGGCGGCAAAAAACCGTTAAGCTGCGTAGCAGCTTAACGCCAAGCAAGCGGCGAAACGAAGGCTACCTCGTTGACATGACCGTTCCCCGCCTCTTTGTTTTTTGGCGTTTGTTTTTTGTGTCTTTTCTTGATACTAGCGTATGGTATAATGGCTGGACATTCTGACATGGGGTCAGGGTGTCTTCCAACTAAAGGAAACGATATGAAAAACGAAGCGATGACCCAAGCGGGTCGACTGTTTGCAGATAGTGAAACCAGCGCCGATGAGGCACTGGAGGTCGGCGCTCGCGCCATCGGTGACAAGCCGACATTCGAGCATTTCATGGAATGCCGGACCGTGTTTGTTGATGCTTACGTGAGCCGCAAGCCGAACACCAAAGGCGACGCGAGCGACCAAGCATGGAAGCGATTCAAGGACCGACTGGTTGCCAAGTTTGCGATCACAATCCCGCAAGCACCAAGCAAAGCCGCGACCAAGAAACGCGCTGAACGCAGTGCAAAGCAAGAAGCACTGCTCAAGCAGTACGAGCACACAACGCCGTCCGAACTAACGGATATGCTTCGCAAGCAGTACGAGGCCCAAGCGAAAAACCCGATGATCGACGACAAGAAAATCAACGAGTTGAAAGCAGTGCTCAAAGCGAAAACCAAAGGCGATCAAGCCGAGCAGGTAGCACTGCTCAAGTCGCTTCGTGCTGACGTATCGAAACTGCTCAAAGCATGCGACGACCCAGCGAAACTTCGCAAGATCATCGCACTGCTCAAGTAACCGAGCGAAACCCAGCGAACCCGCGAAAGCGGGTTTTTTAGGCTACCTCGTTGACATGACCGTTCCCTGGCGGATTCCCTCGTTTTTTCCCAGTCATTCGATCCCCCCAGTCATGGCAAAAAATAACGTTATGATATAATGGCTTCGACCTTCTGAGATTGGCTCAGATTGTCGTAACCTAAAGGAGTAGTAAAGATGAGTAGCAAAAAGCCAGTAGTCGCAGCCCCAGTAGATACAGCAGCATCCGTTACTGTATTGACTGGCGATCAATCAGCAGCAGCTTTTGCAGCAGGGGCAGGGGAGGCCAAGACTAGCTTGGACCGTCTGGCCAGTGCAGAAGGTTATGCACGGGCTCTTGGATCTAATCCTACTTTCTTGCAATGGGAAAGCATGCGGGCTAAATGGGTTGAAGGTTATCACTCAGTTAAACCAGATACATCTAGCAATGCAGGGGATAAAGCTTTCAATGGCTTTGCTAAGTATCTCAGTGAGTTATACGGGATTGATAAGCCTAAATCTACCAGTGCAGCAGCAGTAAAGAAGGCTGAGGAGCGTAAAGCTGCTGTCGCTAAACTCGAAGAAAAGTATCAGGACCAAGACTTGCCCCAAATCATGCAGCAGCTAGAAAAGCAATATGAGAAGCTAGCCAAGAGCCCCAGTGATTCTCATGCTGAGAAGAAAATCAAGGAACTAAAGAAAATTGCGAAGATTAGAGCTAGCGATGAGAAGGCTGAGCTAGCTGAGGAGATTAAGCAATTGAAGGAGGAGATAAGGGGCATGTTATCGAAGTTACGTAACGTGGATGTATTGCGCGAAGTGCATGATTGCCTGAGCCAGTATGTTAGCGATGAGGAGGATTCACTATGAACATTCAAGATATAGCACAATGGTTTATTGATAACCCACAAGCATGGTTCCAGCTTGCAGGATTAGTAGTAGAGCAAAAACCCGATTACGCTCGGCAGATAGCACAAGCTTTCGAAGACCAATTTTGGAATTGGAATCACTATGAACATTGAAACAATAAGCAAAATCTGGCCAAGCATCAAGGCTAAGGTTGTGCACAATGAGTACGGATCGCTAATCGTACTGACTGGCAAGGATTGTAAAGTAGTCGCTAATCATCTAGCCCGTGAAAACTATTTGAACGGGTTTACTAATACCCTTTGGCGTGATGTACGTTATGGCTTAGGGTATGCAATCCCCTTATATGACAATCCGATGGATAGCATCATCTAACCCAGTCTTAGCCCGACTAACCCCAGACTAATCCTCTGGGGTTTTTTATTGCCTGAATGACTGGACCCCACTACTCCCCCACCCCCCAAAATCGACCATACAGGCTGCCTCGCACTACGCACACTGTTTTGCACAGTTAATCTTCATTTTTCAAAATACCCCCACCCCCCTTGTGTTTTGCCACATACCGCTATATGATCCGCGTTTAGAAACGCACCCCCCGATATATTTTTGGAGTCCCGTTTCCTCCATG
>SXGQ01174688.1_pt1 | contig 14577 bp, 16 predicted proteins | sample 3178371 | NCBI WGS metagenome assembly SXGQ01 (sample SAMN11356859, study PRJNA531348) | freshwater metagenome | isolation source: freshwater sample F1-20 | place: China: Fuxian Lake, Yuxi | collected 2017-12-25
GACGCGCTGAGTTTCGCGTGCAGCGATTTGAAGCCGACCGCCATCATTGATTTGGCAACGCTGACTGGCGGCGTGGTGGTTGCGCTGGGACATTTTTGCGCGGGATTATTTTGCGAGAACGACGCGCTGCGCCGCCGCGTGAAAGACGCCGCCACCGCAACTGGTGAATCCGTGTGGCGCTTGCCGCTGTGGAAACAGCACCGCGATTTCATGCGCGGGCAACACGCGGATTTAATCAACAGCAATCCGCAGCGCTCGGCGCACCCAATTCAGGGCGCGGCGTTCTTGAGTTTCTTTGTGGATGAATCCGTGCCGTGGTGCCACTTGGATATCGCGGGCGTGGCCAACTCAGATAGCAATCAGGATGTGTGCGCGGCGGGCCCAACTGGTTGGGGTGTGCGAACATTGGTGGAGTTGCTCACGCGGTGGTCGAGCGCGTTGTAGTCGTACGATTTCCTGCACATGCGTGGAGCAATTTTCTTTGCTCACAACTTTGAGACACGAGCCACAGAGTTGCGCTCAACACAGTGGTTCGCCGCACGCTTCAAGAAGATTTTGGCGTCGACGGATCCTGTCCGTTTTCAATCATTGCGATCTTGGACAACCGCCGCTCATGGCGGCCGCCATCAAACGCGGTGCGAAACCAAATATCCACGATGCGTTTCATAAGCGTTTGCCCCAACAAGTCCGCGCTGAGGCACAACACATTGGCGTCGTTGTGGGTGCGGCTCAGTTGCGCGCTAAGTTCATCCTGCGCCATAGCGGCGCGAATTCCCTTGATTTTATTGGCGGCGATGCACATGCCGATTCCAGTTCCACAAATTAAAATTCCACGATCAGCGGTGCCATTGGCAACGGCGCTGGCCACAAGCCACGCGGCATCCGGGTAGTCGCACATTTGGCCGCCGCAATCGCCGAGCAAATTAACTTCGTGACCGTCGCTGCGAAGTTGCGTCATCAGTGTCTGCGCCACTTGATTGCCACGGTGGTCAGAACCCAGAACAACTTTCATTGCCACACCGTTGTCGCTCGTGCGGCGCATGTTGCGAACGCTATGAAATTTGTTCCCACGATGAATTTCATTGACTCTCCATCATTTCAAATATTCCACAAGTTGCTTTGGAATCACTTTCATAAATCGCACCGAGAGCGAATCGTACGCGGTCTGCCCTTTACCAATCGGATCCTCAATGTCGCCCTTGGGGTCAAGCAGCACAATGCGATCCTGGCTTTCGTCGTGATCCACCAAACGCTGCGCCGCAAGCAAGTGACTTTCGGTCATCACAAACGTCACATTGGCCTTGCGAATCATGGCCGCGGTGACTCGCTTGCTATGACCGTCGTGTTTCAGGGAAAGTTTTTCTAAAGACAACCTGGTTTCACGGCTAATTGGCAATCCGTCGCCCGCGGACAAGCCCGCGCTGGCCACAAAAATATCTTTAGACAAGCCCTCCATCGAGCCCTGCTCAATCACATACCTTGCGATCGACTCGGCCATTGGGGAACGGCAAGTGTTTCCTGTGCAAAGAAAGAGAGCCGTTTTCATGGGGCACGAATGGTACAGCAAGTTGGCTTGCACTCGTCGGTCAAAAGTGTTGTAGCATTTCAAAACGCCCTCGTAGGGCCTTCAACCGAGACCCCAAGTGGAATTCGTAACATTTGAAGAAGCGTGGAGCCTGCTTCGCCGCCTTGGCGTGACCAAGGTGACGGACGCTCCGAAAGAAATGCGATTTGAACTGGCCGATTCGCCAAGCGTTGTGGTGATTGATGTCGCCGCCAACGATCACGCGGATATTCAGTCGCTGCCGACGCAGATGCGCCGCGTTCCGCGCAATGCGATTGCGAATTTTGTGGAGGCGTTGGTGCACAAGATGCACCTGCAACGCACGTATGTGATTCCGATTGGAAAGTGGCGCCAGATATTTGAAGCCGTCAGCCACGGCATGGTCAGCAACGCCGCGTGGCGTGGCGTGGACACATCCGCCAGCGTGGAGTTGAACACGCGCGATCCGTTGCAATTTAATTTGGCCGACGCGCACACCTTGCGCGACTTGATCAAAGTTATTTTGCGCGATGGCCGCGGAATTGAGCATGGAATCACGCTGTGCAGCGACGGCGCGCCATTGGTGATTGAAGTAATGCCCGCCGGCGAAATGATTATTTTCGCGGGGCGTCCAGACTTGGCAAAGCAGTGCGAAGAATTGCTGGCCCACGCCAAGGCTGACTGACGCGCGGCTTGATCGATCGTTGAAAATTATTTACGCGCGGGGTTTGTGCGCGGGGTTTGTGCGCGGGGCGCAATGCCTTAGTCAACCACAATCAATTTTGCGTTCGCGTCGGTGGCTTCTATTTCTTGGGCATCTTGCGAAAGTTGCGCGCCATCCATGTCAAAACAAATTCCACAACCCAAGCATTGATAGGTCGCGGCATTTTTCTGAATTGGTCCCATGCGGCATGCGGGGCAACGATTTCTTTTCAAAGCGCGGCGCGTCAAAATTCTTTCCATGCCGCCAAGTGTTTCACCAAAGAAAACCACGAACGCCAAACTCAGCACACTGCCGATGACCAACACCAACGCGCCCAGCGGAAATGAAAATATGCAAATGAAGGCCAACAAGAACGCCCCCATGTAGCCAAATAGCACCACAAATGGGAAGACGCGATTCACGGCTCGCAGTAGGCGAAGAATCATGCTTTAAGCGTAGATGCCGCGGGCTTACAAGTCGAATGATCCAAAGCGCCAAACATATTTTTTTCTGTTGGTTACACTTCAAGTTGGGCTATTCCAGCCCGTGGACCACTTCCTATGGCTGACCAAATGAAATTGATTTGCGACCGTGCCGCCTTTGTCGAAGCTGTGCAGATTGCCGCCGCCGTTGTGGCGACACGCGGAAATGTGCCCGCCCTGCTTTGCATCAAGTTAACGGCGAAAGACAATCGTTTATACCTGCAAGCCGCCGACAAGGACATTGCGCTTGAAATTCCCGTGGCCAGCGTGGATGTGAAATCGCCAGGCGAGGCGCTTGTTCCGGCCGAGCGCTTGTCGCAAATCGCCCGTGAATGCGCGGGAACAACCTTGGCGTTTGAATCCAACAAATCTATTTTGTCCATTAAGGCCGATGGCATGCGCTTTAATGTCAACGGCTACGACCCGAAGGAATTTCCCGCGCCGCCCCAGATAAATTCAAAGCCTGAATGCACTGTCAGTGCCGCGACATTTCGCAAGTTGGTTGGTCGAACTATTTTTGCGACCGCGGTTGAAAATAATCGCTACGCCATTGGCGGCGTGTTGATTGAACGAGTGGGCAAACGCCTGCGACTTGTGGGCACCGACGGCCGCCGCTTGGCGGTTGCCAAGGGTGATTGCATCTCCGCCACCGAAACCGATTCATCCGTAATTGTGCCCACAAAGGCGCTCAATTTGCTCAATCGCTTGGCGGTTGACCCGGAGGATCCAATTGAAATTGCCAAGGCCGATGGCAGACTTGTGTTCACCATTGGTAGTGGCGCCGATGCCGCGAAGATGGTGACCAGTTTGATTGAGGGAACCTTCCCGCCGTTTGACGATGTGATTCCCAAGGAACATGATCGCCGCGTGACATGCGATGTGGCGATGCTGACCGCGGCCGTGCGTCGATCAAGTTTGTTGACCAGCGAGCAAAGCAAAGGCGTGAGAATGAGTTTCACCGCGACGCAGTTGACACTGTCAAGCAGTTCGCCCGATGTTGGCGATTCCGAAATCACAATGCCGCTTGAAGGATTCCAAGGCGAGCCAATCGAAGTTGGATTCAACCCTGGCTACATTGTGGACGCGCTTAAAATTATCGACGCGCCAGAAGTCACCATTGAACTCAAGGCCACCAACAAGCCTGGCGTGCTTCGCATTGGCCAAGAGTTCACTTATGTCATCATGCCGCTGAATGTTTGATATCCGCATAAAGCAAAAATAAAAGAAGCCCGACCGCAAGGCCGGGCTTCTTCTTTTTTACAATGAAATCAGCGGCAAATTAGCCGTTTTGACTCTTGGCATACTTCACGCCGCAGCCATAGGACTTGGTCTTGTCGGGCGAAACTTTTTCGCCAGCCTTGAGTTGCGTGAGCGCGTTGATCACGTAATTGGTCTTGCCTGGGGTAGAGCCACGATCGGAACTGTCATCAAAGGCGCCGCCGTACACCAGCGTGCCCTTTGAATCAATCACATACACGGCGGGCGTGGTCTTGGCGTCGAACATCTTTCCAATCACTCCGCTGCCATCAATCACTTCGGCGTTAGCCATCACTTTGTGCTCGGCCAAGTAAGTCGCGGTTGCCTTTGGATCATTGGCCGTTGCAGCCGTGCTGTTGACCATGACAAACACAACATTGGGATCAATCGCTTTGGCGTCAGCGATCATTTTGGTGACCAGACCACCCTTGGTCACTGCAACGCACACTGGGCAACCTGGATTGACCCATTCCATCACAACGGTCTTGCCGGAGAAGTCGCTGAATTGCATTGTCTTTCCGTTGACATCGGTCATGCTGAAATTTGGAACTTGCTCGCCAACCTTCACGCGCTTTTCCTTGGTGTCGGTTGTGTCGGCGGCCTTGTCGTGCTTCTTGTCCTTCTTGGTGTCGTCGGCCATAGCGAACGTGGCGGCGCCAAACAAAAGTGCGGAACTTGTGAGCAACGCAGTAAGACGTGAGTGCTTCATGAAGTGAATCCTTTCGGGGGTTGGTGAAAAAAAGAAACTGAACACAAAATATTGACTACGCAGTATAGCCCACTTGATGTGGTCAACGGCGTTTGACAATGCGGCTGCGATTAGGGTTGAGAAACTTTGATGTTCAATGGAAGGCGAATGATTTCGCAACGGTCGCTGTCTGATTGACCGTAAAGAAGTACCCCTTTGAACACAAGCGGCTTTCCCAAAGCATTTTGCGGCTGAATTTCTATTGGAATGTTGAGCGTGAATTTTTCATTGGCCACGGTTGCAGGAAATGGACCCGTGGACTGCAGCGATACGCCGGGCATGATCGCGGGAATAAACTGCGCCGTGGTTGCGGAACTATTTTTGGAAGTTGCGTTTGCGCTCTTGCCAACATCGCCAGAAATCGTGATGGCTTGATCATTGGAATTGAATGTCGCCGTTGCGCCCAGAGTTGCAAGCGAGCGACCAAGTCGAACCGCGCCAACCGGAGGAATGTCGCCAGTCGCCGCCGCAAATTCCACGCGCCCCCTGCCAATTTCACAGTTCTCCTTGCAGACCATCCATGAAAGATCAAACGAACACGCTGGCGGAGAAGCGCCCGCGGGACCCTCGATGGGCAAGAGCCATTCCCACGAATTGTTGTAGACAAATTCCGTGTCGTCGACGGTTTTTAAAATGGAAGGCCGCGGGAAAATTGGCTCCAACAAATTCCATCCTGGAATCGCGCTCAGTTGCGCCAGTGGAGGCGCCCCGCTGTCACCAGGATTTTCCCAGTACATATGCCAGCCATTTTCTATTTCAAAGCGCACCACCGCGGCGGTTTCGCCGCCAGCAAGTTTCACCCAACCCGCGGACGTGGCTTTGACCCGCGTCTTGGAGTTGGCTGTCACAAGTTGGGCGGGACTGTCCGACTTTGTTGCGCCCGTTGATTTTAAATTTGACTTGCTTGGAGTTGCCTGAGTGGATGCGTCAGCGGTTTGAAATATTGAAAATGCTTGCACGGCGGCGCCAAGCATGCATGCGGTTAAAAACAGGAAACGAAAACGGATCATCATTGAACGAAAGCATAGACATACCGCGGCAAGTTTCACAAATGGCAAAACGCGGCGGCGATTGAAATTCTATTTTCACAGTTGCCCCGCGGACCAAATGCGGTGACAATCCAATGATGCGAACACTTGCGACCATTTGTTTCACGATCATTACCGCCGCCACCGCGTGCACAAAAAGCACCAGCGACAAAAATATCACCTATGTGACGCCATTTAAGGCCGTTGAATTGATGAACGAACCCGGCAGCATGATGAAGCGCGCCCCAGTAAGCGTGTGGGTTGATCCGCGAAGTCCAGAAAAATACGCCGAGGGACACATTCCTGGCGCGATTAATTTACCGTTTCCGCGCATGACGTCGGAGGCCGGGTTGGTGCTTGGGCGCTACGACTTGTTCGTGGTCTACGACACCTCGTATGACGACACCATTGCCAAGGCGGCAAGCAAACGCTTGATTGAGCTTGACTTCAGCGACGTCTACACGCTTGAAGGCGGCCTGAAGGCATGGACACGCGATGGCAACACGCTTGAAACTGGTTTTCCGGCGCCGCCAAGCGCTCCAGACAAATCCCCGCCACCGCAATAATTTCTACAGGCGAACACGTTGTTCCAAGCGCTTCATGGCGAAGTCGTTGCAAACTGAATTGAATATTTTACGCCATCGCGGCGAAGTTTACGCATGCGTGGTGAAACTCGCGGGGCATGCGCGCTGAACCGTGCGGCGAGCGGCGACAGTCATTTTATTCCAGGGCGGCTGCGCCCGAAATAATTTCCGTGAGCTCGGTGGTGATTCGACCCTGACGCGCCCGGTTGTAACTGCGGTGCAAAGATTTCGCGATTCCAGAAGCGTTGTCCGTGGCGGCCTTCATGGCGATCATGCGCATTACATTTTCGCTGACAATGGCGTCAATCACGGCTTGGAACAAACTAATTTTCACGGCGCGCGGCAGCAAATCATTGAGCAATTCACCGGCGTTTGGGTTGAATTCATACAACGCCTCACCGCTCTTTGCGTCGCTCTTGGTTTCACTTTTGACGGCGGCGGCTGGCACGCGCATCGGCAACAATTGCAGGGTCTCTGGAATTTGCTTGCTGTTGCTGACAAACTTCATGTACACAATTCGACAGGCGTCATATTGACCCGCGAGATACTCGTTCATCAAGCGCTCGGCCAACGGCTCCACCATTTCAAAAGTTGGTCGATCACCAAATTGGTGCTTCTGTGCAACCGCGATTTTTTGAAACTTAAAAAATGCCGTGGCTTTTTTACCGATGGTCTCAACAACGCTTTGGGCGTTGCGGCTCTTCACGCCCTTCAAAGCGATCAGCGAAGTGCGCAGGACATGTCCGTTGTAGGCGCCGCACAATCCACGATCGCTGGCAATGACAAGAATAAGTTCTTTGCCGGCTGGCTTGGCGGGTGCGAGACACAGCGGATGACTTTCATCACCGGCGCGCGCCGCTACTTCGGCCACCAATTCACGGATGCGCTCCATGTATGGACGACTGGCTTTCGCGCGCGCAAGACTTGCGGTGAACTTCGCCGTGGCGATCATCTGCATCGTCTTGGTGATGCGTTGAATCGTTCGAACAGCGACCATTCGTTTTTTAATTTCGCGGATCTGCGCCATGGGGCAAGAAGTTTAGCGAATTTTTGACGGCGGGCGAGCCAAGGAAATCTTCATGCCGTCAAAGCCAAGGCGCATGCCGGTGGGCAGGGTTGGCTCGAACTCGCCATGCAAAAGATCATGGGTCATATGCACGAAAATTGTTTGTTTTGCCGCTATTTTTTCGGCAGTTGCAATGGCTTGATCGCATGTGAAATGCGTCGGATGGGCGCGCGGGCGCAACATGTCCAGAATAAGCGTGTTCACGCCCTCCAGAAACGGCCAACTCTCGTGCGGAATGTGGTTTACATCCGTGCAATAGGCGATGGGAAACAACGGATCGGCGCGCGGCGAATCAAATCGCCAACCCAAAATTGGAAGTCGTCCGTGCATCAACGTGAATGCCGTGGCGGAAATTCCGTGCAAGTTCAGTTGCGTGCCGTGCTCAACGCGCTGTTGCGTGAGCGAGGCCACGAAGGAATCATTTTTATTTTCCTTGCGGAAAAAAATGTGGCGATAGACGCGCTCAAGTTGCTCCCATGTTTCATTGTCGGCGTACACGGGAATTGGCTGACGCATCATGGCGTTGTAGCGGCGCACTTCGTCTAAGCCAAAGACATGATCGACATGTCCGTGCGTGATCAGGATCGCGTCACAGCGATCAATGCCCGCGCGCAAACTTTGCTCGCGGTGGTCGGGCGGAACATCGATCAAGATCACACGGGGCTGGCCAGTTGCGTCGGTGAATTGCAGCATGGCGCCTGTGCGCAAACGCTTGTCACGCGGGTCGGTGCTTTGGCACGTGGCGCAGGCGCAACCAATCACGGGCACGCCAGAACTTGTTCCGGTTCCAAGCAATGTGAGCGCGGCCTTCAGAGGACTCACGAGAGTTCGCGCCCCGAGATGGGTGGTGAACGCAAAGTCATGTGGACCGCGCAGAATATTTTTGTGAAAACAAAATCATGTGGCATGCCCAAAGTTTTTTGCCAGTGCAAAGTCATGTTGCGGCGCGCTCCGAAGTTTTTGGCGACAGAATTTCGCGCAAGTGAGCGACCACGGCCGCGGGATTGCTTGCACCACATACCGCGCCGCTCACCGCCACGCCGCGGCAACCCACGGCGGTCAGTTGTCCAATGTTTTGCGCGGTAATTCCACCGATCGCAAGGTGCGGCGCGGTTGGATAATGACGAATGAACTCAGCCACCAGCGCCACGCCGCATGGCGGGCGATCGGGTTTCAATTGCGTGGCAAAGATGGTACCCACACCACACACATCGGCGCCTTCCGAGACGGCGGCCAATGCTTCGGCGGCATTGTGCGTGCTGGCGCCAATGAGCAAGTTGGTTCCAGCAAGTTTGCGCGCGGCGCGAATGGATAAATCCCCAGTTCCCAAGTGAACGCCGTCAGCGCCACTGGCCAGCGCAATATCCACCCGGTCATTCACAATCACTCGCGCGTTGACGGGGCGCGCCACTTCCATGATTTGTTTCACGCGCTCGATCAAGTCGCGGTCGGACATATTTTTCTCGCGCACTTGAATCATGTCGGCGCCGCCATCAAGCGCGCCGCGCAGCACATCCATCCAAGGAAGTTTGCACAGTGACTCGGTCAGCAACACGCACACGCGCGGTTGAAAGCGCGCGGACGAGCCAAACGCAAGAATGGCGTCGCGTTCCAAGTCGTACATTGCGTAGCGCATGGCGGCCATCTGTTGGGCGAACGCGCCGTCAAGAATTTTTCCAACTTCCTCAAGCGTTCGCAGAGCCTCGATCACGCGCTTGCCCGCGGCCACGGCCACTGCGCGCACATCGCCGCGCTGCAATTCTTGCGGCGTGCGCGCATGTTGGCCCGCGTCGCCCGCCGCGTCGCGATGCGACTCCAACAATCCCGCGGGAAAACGATCAAATGCCGCGCGCAACTGATGGCGCAACGCCTTGGCGCGGAGCAATAAATCCGCATGATCAAACGAAAATCGAAGCACATCCTCGAGCGTTCGCAAGCCTTCGCGCGCGCGATTTCCCGCGGCGTCAATAATTCGATGTTCACTTCGCATGCGGCAAGAGTACGCAATCCGCGGAGCAATTTCATGATGAAGTTTATGTCCAAAGCGCTTGCTCTGAACACTGGGCGAACGCAATCTAAAACAAATGTATTTTCACATATGGCGCAATGCTCTGCCGCGCCCTATCGTTGGCGACATGTCCGACGCAGCAAACCGCCGAAGTTTTTTGCGCCACTCCCTTGTTGGGCTTGGCGCGTTCACGGCGCTCTCGTCGCATTCACTTACGCAAACTCTTTTCGCGGCCAACAGCAACGCCTCGTCAACCACTCACCCACCAACTCAAAAGGAGCAACACATGCCATTCACACTTCCAAGTCTGCCTTATCCAGAAGCCGCGCTTGAGCCATCGATTGATTCACAGACCATGATCATTCACCGCACCAAGCACCATCAGGCGTACGTGGACAATTTAAACAAGGCGCTTGAAGGCCAAGCCGATCTGCAAAATAAAACCATCGAAGAATTGTGCGCCTCACTGCCATCGTTGCCAGTAGCCATTCGTGGCGCGGTGCGCAACAACGGCGGCGGACATTTCAACCACAGCATGTTCTGGCAAATAATGGCGCCAGCAGGCAGTGGCGGCGCGCCGAGCGCTGAGTTGAGCGCGGCCATTACACAAACTTTTGGCACCATGGAAGATTTCAAAGCCAAACTTGCCGACGGCGGCATGAAGCGTTTCGGCAGCGGTTGGTCGTGGCTTATTGTGAAACCAGGCGGCGCGCTTGAAGTGGTCAGCACCGCGAATCAGGACAATCCGCTGATGAAGGGCACCATTGATACGCTGGGCACGCCCATTCTTGGCGTGGATGTGTGGGAGCACGCGTACTACCTGAAATATCAAAATCGCCGCGCTGATTACTTGAAGAATTGGTGGGACGTGGTGAACTGGAACGAAGTGAACAAGCGTTTCGCCGCGGCAAAGTGAGTTGATTCAGTCAATCCAAACGCGCGGATTGAAATTGTTTTCTCTCCGTGCGTTTTTATTTTTGCGCGCCGCGACTGCGTTTACCGCTTCACCGTGAGTCAACCGTTGCACAAGACAAGTCGCTTTGCATGGAGCGAAAAGTACAACGCTCGGAGATCGACGCACTTTTATTTTTAAATCACTTCACAAGCGGCGCGCGCGGCGCAAGTCCATCCACCATGGCTTCAAAATCTTTTCGAGCGGCTTCCACTGTGCTCTCGGGACCAACCATACGAATGTAAATAGTTTCTTGCGGCAACTCGATGGCGGCGGCAAGTTGCTCGGAATTATTTTGCGCCTCGCCCATGCCCATGCCCTTCCACGCGCCCTTCAAGTCAACGCGCGTCACGGATGCTCCAGCCGCCACGCGCTGCGAACGAGTTGGTTGCGCAGGAGTTCCATCTGCATTTTGAAATTGATTTTTCCAGCGCCCAATGTTGGCCTCCACGCTGCCGCCATCGCCCATCTTGAACACGCTCACAATGAGGTCCGCGCAAGGAGCAACTTTTCCTGGTCCAGAATTACACACTTGATATTGCAAAGTGCGAAACTGCATTGACGGCTTCACCCACGTCCACGCCGCGGGCTTGGGCAGCGTGACCGATGGCAATTCAATCAATGACGGATTTGATGTGGCGCTACTAGTCAACGGATCCACGGAAGGAACGGCCGCGGGCATTGTTGATGCAATGGCATTGGAGTTGGCGGATGACGAGATATCTGAGTTCGCGGATGAAATTGCATTGGTCGCCACGGCGGTTGGCGCGGAAACCGCGCTAGAGTTCGACGTGGTTTGTACAGGAAACGCCGCTGGAAGCTTGGGTTTAGGCGCGTCGTCCGCGCACGACACCAGCGCGCCTAAGAACAATCCCGCCATCAGTCCATTGCACACGATTGAAAGTTGATTGCGCATATCTACGATACTAGCGATGCCACGCACACGGATCACCGCCAAAAAAATCTGGACAGGCGACGCGACACGCCCCTTTGCAAAGTCAATCACCATGGATGGTGGCAAGATTGTGGCCATGGATGACACGAGCGCGGTCAACTACGAAATGGATGGCGGCGAATTTGTCTGCCCCGCTTTCATTGACTCGCATGTGCATTTGCTGCTTGGCGGCCGCGCGCTTTCACACGCGCATTTAGCTGGCGTTTCATCGCGTGAAGAATTTGAAAGTGTGATTCGAGCCAAGCATGAGTCGCTACCCAACGATGTTTGGCTTGAAGCGAGCGGCTGGGACCAAGGCAATTGGCATGAAAATTCGCGGCGAAATGAAAGTTTGAATGCGAAGATGAATGCGCAAACTCAACCACAAATTCACGCACAGAAAATTTCCAGCCACGGCATGCCCGATCACACTTGGCTGGCAAGTTGCGGCAACCGCCCTGCCATCGCTTGGCGTATGGATCAACATGTGTGCGTGGTCAATCGCGCCGCGCTGAACATCATCGCGCAACGCCACGATCTTTCGCGCGATCCTGTTGGCGGAACAATCGCGCGAGACGCGGCTGGAAATCCAACTGGATTGCTGTTGGAGCAAGCCGCGTGGAAACTAGCGATTCCCTGCGTTCCAGAGCCAAATTCAGCCGCTTTGCGTCAATCAGCGCACGCCGCGGCGCGCCACTTGCACGCGTATGGAATTGCCACCGTTGGCAGTATGGAATATTCGCGCGACCTTATTTCAACCCTGTCGCCGCTGCGCCATGAATTAAACCTGCGTATTCGCGCCACCATTCTGGACCGCGAGTGGCCCGTGGATTGGAGTCTGGGTCAATGCGTCGCCGCCGACGACGCGCTGCGCATTATTGGTTTTAAAAGTTTCATCGATGGCACGCTTGGTTCGCGCACCGCGCGCATGCTTGAGCCATATTGCGACGCGCCAGAGCAACAAGGAATGTTTGTCGAACTTGCGGAGTCAGGAAAACTTTCCGAGTGGCTGCGCGCGGGACTTTCGCGTGGCTGGAGCATGTCCATGCACGCCATTGGTGACGCGGCTTTGCGCGCGGCGCTTGACGCCGCCGACGCCGCGGAATCTTTGAGCGACACAAATGCCCGCACGAATGAAATGTATGTCAGTGCTCCATCGCACAGTACGGGAAAAATATCCGCCGTCAACTCAACCCACATCAACCAAGCGCGCGAATCACTGCGCATTGAACACGGTCAAACCGCTCATGCCAGCGACATCGCCCGCTGTAAAGATCGCTGGCTGAGTATGCAACCTCTGCACAAATATTTCGACGCGGCCCCCGCCCTTCCGCGGCTTGGCGCCGCGCGCATGGATCGCTTCTTTTCTTTCAAACAATTCCACGAAGCCGGCGCGCGGCTTGCCTTTGGCAGTGACTGGCCCATTGTGGAACCCGACTGCTTGCAAGCCATGCAAACCGCCATCACTGGCGCCACCGTTGACGGCGCCATCACCCGAGCCGAAGCCTCAATTACAGCGGAAATTGCGCTGAAAGCATTCACTTGCAACGCAGCGCAATGCCTGCGCGCCAGCGACACGTGCGGCACACTGAAAGTTGGATACGCCGCCGATGTTGTGTCCCTTGACCACGATCCACTCACGATGGATTGGTCCAAGCACAAGCCAAACATCCGCTTCACATGCGTGGCTGGACTCGCCACTTCCGCCGCGCGTTGACTAGCCGTTTCAATTGACACGGCCAAGGCTTTTTCAACACATGCCACGGGCAAGCGCAATCCCACGCGGGCAAAATCTCGTAGGCCCTGCCCGCAAAAATAAAATTCAACTCGCTAACAAACTTGCGCAACATCTTCTACTCTTAAGCCATGCAAAGCGGTTGGTGGGTTCATGATCTTTACCAAAATAACCCTGTGCTTCTAGCCAGCTGGGTGTTCTGGGTGTTGCTCAGCATTATGTTGCATGAACTTGCCCACGGCTGGGCCGCCATTTGGCAAGGCGACAATACGCCGCGCGACTTGGACCGCATGAATTTGAATCCACTGACGCACATGGGTCCAACCTCGCTGATCTTTTTCGCGCTGATCGGTTTCGCTTGGGGCATGATGCCAGTTGACCCAAGCCGCTTTCGATGGGGCCGCCGCGGCGAAGCGGCCGTTGCGTTCGCCGGACCACTGATGAACATTGTGCTTGCGTTGATCTCCTTGACCGCGCTTGGAATTTGGCTGGCACGCGGGCCCGTGGACACAAAGATCTACGAAAATCTGTACATCTTTTTATACGCGGGTGGCTGGCTGAATCTTTTCTTGGCCGCGTTCAATTTGCTACCCGTGCCACCGCTTGATGGCTCGCGCATTTTGGCGGGCTTGAATCGCCCCGCACGCGACATTATTGAAAGCCCGCAAGTGATGCAGTTTGGCTGGCTCGCCATCTTCGCGCTCAGCATGCTGGGTTTCTTCGCGCCCATCGAGCGCTTCTGCAGAGTGCTTTCTATTGAGTACTCCCAGCGCATCGCCACTATTTTCGGCGGCTAACGGCTGATTTTGCGAAATTTCGCGCGCCGCCGCAAAGAAATTTCACCTAGCCGTTGGCGTGAAATGAAACTTTGGTTACACTCGTCGATTCGCACCTGCCCACCGTTATGACGGCACGGCGAGCTGAAAAGCCCGCCCCACCGACATACGGAACTGACAAGTTGATCGCTGATCAACTGGTTCCGAGGAGGCGGCTGATGGAGAACTCACGTGGTCGTATTACGTTTCAAGCGTTTCGGAAGAATTCATCGTCCAACATATCGATTGTGCGCCGCTGACAAGCGCTGCCCTCGAAACGGAACGGTGATTGAGGAACTCGGTTGGTTCGATCCAGCCGGTCCTGAAGGTAAACAATTTGAATTCAACATGGAGCGCGTGGCGCATTGGTTCAAGATGGGCGCGCAGCCATCTCAAACCGCGGCCAACATGATCAAGAAAGCTGGCGGAACAATTCCGGCGGCCGCGATCAAGGCGCTCGCTGTTCGCAGCAAAGTTTCGAAACATCCAAAGCCAGTCGTGGTGGCAACGCCAGCGGCTGCCGCAGAGGAGACCCCGAAGGGCGAGTAACGCCTTTCGAGGAATACGGAGGTGCGCATTGACCTCCTCACAATTTTCCCGGAGATGATGGCAACGCCTTTGGCGACCAGCATTCCCGGCCGAGCGGCGAGTTGCGGCGCGATGGAATGTCATGTGCACGACATTCGCGCGTGGAGCAACTCACCCCACCGCAAGGTGGATGA
>SXGQ01456486.1_pt1 | contig 14577 bp, 10 predicted proteins | sample 3178371 | NCBI WGS metagenome assembly SXGQ01 (sample SAMN11356859, study PRJNA531348) | freshwater metagenome | isolation source: freshwater sample F1-20 | place: China: Fuxian Lake, Yuxi | collected 2017-12-25
ACCGGTTCGGCGAGAACGGGAAATATCAGCTGTTCTTCAACGTCCGCAACATCACCAACAAGGACCCGGCCATCGTGGCAGCCGGCCCGACCGGCTTCCAGTCGTGGAACAACCAGCCGATTTCCGCCGGGCAGTATGACACGATCGGGCGGTCGTTCCGCGCAGGATTCCGCTTTGCACTTTAAGGCTTGCTGAGCGGCGGTATCGGTCACAGGCTGCACGCCGGGGCAAGGTGATGGGGGATTGGTCATGAAGAAGAACATCGGCCCGGCAAGCACGATGACCAGGGCTGCAAGCGCTGGCTCGGGGATCGCTGTTGCCCTGTGGCGCAGCCTGACGGTGCTTGCGGTTGGACTGGCCTCAGTCACGGCGATGGCCCAGGAAACGAAAACCACCGTGCTGACCGGCGGCATGCTGATCAGCGGCCTCAGCGTGCCGCCGCTGCACAATGCCACCATCGTCATTCGGGGCGAACGGGTGGTCGCGGTCGGCCCGGCGGCAGAGGTGAAGATCCCGGCCGGCGCGACAGTGATCGATACCAGCGGCCAGACCATGATGCCTGGCCTGATCGACGCCCATGCCCACCTGTTCATGATCGGCTTCGGTGACGAAGCCGGCTGGTTCAAGTGGCTGCAGGGGGCAGGCAAAAAATATTCTATCGAGAAGGTGATGGAGCTGTCGGCCTGGCAGTTGCTGATGTCCGGCGTGACGTCGGCGATCGATCTGGGCGGCAATGCCACCGAAAGCATCAGCCTGCGCAACCGCATCAACACGGGCGAAGTGCCCGGCCCACGCCTGCAGGTGGCGGGGCCGCTGGTGACGCGCCGGGCGTTCGGCGGCTTTCCGGCGGAGGCGTCCGCGGTGATCACCACGCCGAAGGAAGGCGCCGATGTCGTCGATCGTCTGGTCAAGCAGGGCGTTGACGTGATCAAGGCGCATGCCGGCCTGACGCGCGACGATTATTTCGCCATCGTGAAGGCCGCGCATGCCAACCGCGTGAAGGTCCATGCGCATGTTTATGCCGAAGCGGATGTGCGCAATGCCTTTGATGCCGGCGTCGATGTGCTGCAACACATGGGGTCGGCGGGCGGCCCCACCTACAGCGCCGATCTGGTGCGCACGATTTCGGAAAGCAACCGGCCCATCGTGCTGACCGCCGCGCATCGCAGCTGGATTTTCCCCGATACCGTGCAGTTCCCCGGCCGGTTGCAGGATCCGGTGCTGAAAGGCTTGTTCCCCGCCGATATCTGGGCGGCGATGCAGGACAGCTTCAAGGAATGGCCGGCCGAAAGCTACTTCGCGGGTATCAACCGGCAGATCAAGTTCCGCAGCCCGCAGGTGAAGCAGCTGATCGAATCCAACGCGCTGATGGGCGTTGGCACCGACAGCGGCACGCCGATGAACTTCAACACCGACGGCCTGGTCCGCGAAATGAAGGTGCTGGTGGATGAAGGCCTGTCGCCGCTGGAAGTGATCGCCGATACCACGCGCGTGAATGCCCGCATCATGGGCAAGCCCGACCTGGGCACCATCGAACCCGGTAAGCTGGCCGATATCATCGTGGTGCCGGGCGACCCGGTCTACCACAATCTGAACAATCTGTTCTCGGTCCAGACCGTTGTGAAGAACGGGATCGTCTACAAGAGCCAGGGCAAACCAAGGGTGAAAATGCCGGAGTAGGCCTGTGATGGTCGGGTTTTGGTAACGTCATCCTTGGGAGCGCCGATATGGCCATGAAAACTCTGACCAGCGACGCCGATGAGCGGGGCACGCTCGGTCGCCGCGAGATCTTGCTGGGCGGTTTGGCTGGCGCTGTTCTTTCGGGCGCGGCGGCACGGTCGGCTTCAGCGCAAGTGCCTGCGGCTGCACCGGCAGGCCCGGTGGCCGGCGTTGGGCGCCAGGCGCCGGACGCGCCTGCGACGGGGGCGGCCACGGTCGCGCAGCACCGGGTGGAGGTCGCCGGGCCGCATGGTGTTGTGGCCGCCGGGCACCCGCTGGCATCGATGGCGGGCCTGCGGATGCTGATGCAGGGCGGCACCGCCGCCGATGCGGCCGTGGCAGTGATGGCCGTGCTGAATGTCGTGGAACCTTGGGCATCGGGCGCTGCCGGCAACGGATTTGCCACCTGCATGGACGGCAAGACCGGCAAGATCAGCGCGCTGGCCTTTGCCGGCGCGGCGCCGCAACTGCTTGAAGACACCGCTTCGGCCGCCGACCTGACTGCCGGCCCCAAAGCCGTGGTGACGCCGGGCGCATTTGGCGGCTGGGTCGAACTGGCGCGGCGCCATGGCAAGCTGCCGCTGTCGGTGCTGCTGGAACCGGCCATCGGCTATGCGCGTGATGGCCATCCCCTCGATCCGTCCATCGCCCAGACGATCGCGCGTCAGCAGGCCATGCTGACCCGGTTTCCCACCACAGCGGCGATCTATTTCCCCGATGCTAAGCCGCCTGCGCCGCGGGCGATGTTTCGGAATCTGCCCCTCGCACGCAGCTTCCAGATGCTGGCCGACGCCGAAACGGCGGCATTGAAGGCCGGCGCGAGCCGCGACCGGGCGCTGAACGCTGCCTATGATTGTTTCTACAGTGGCCCCATCGCGCAGGAGATGGATCGCTTCTCGCGCGCCAATGGCGGTTGGCTGCGGCTGGACGATATGCAGCGGTACCGGCCGAAATGGGTGGAACCGGTGGCGACCCGCTATCGCGGGCTTGATGTGATCTGCTCGCCGCTGACCTCGCGCACCGGGCTGGAGACCTGCGAGCAGCTGAACCTGATGGAAGGCTTTGATATTGGATCGCTTCCAGCCGACAGCCCGCAGGCGCTGCACCTGATTGCCGAATGCATCAAGATCACCAAGGCCGATGTCTATCGCTATGCCGCCGATCCGGCGTCATCTCCGACACCGGTTGCGACGCTGATTTCCAAGGAGTTCGCCAATCAGCGCCGGCGCCTGATCGATCCGGCCCGCGCAATTGTGTTTCCCACCGGCGCCGACATCGGCACCGCGCGTGCAGTGGCGCGTTCGCCTGTCGCGGCAGGCAGTGTGCCCGGCGACACCACCAACATCTCGATCGTGGATGGCGACGGCAACGCCGTCGGCGTGACCACCACCCTGGGCGGCGGCTTCGGCGCTGGTGTCATCATGGGTGACACCGGCATGTTCTGCAACAATGGCCTGCGCGAAGGCTCCACGGCGCCCTATCGTGAGCATCCCAATTTCGTGCGCGGCGGGCGGGTTCCGCTGCTCGGCAACTGCCCGACCATTGTTCTGGACAAGGGGCAGTTCAAGATGGTGTTCGGCTCGCCGGGCGGGGAGACGATTGGCCAGACGCAGTTTCAGCACCTCATCAACGTGATCGACCGCGGCCTGCCGGTGCAGGCCGCCATCGAGGCACCACGCCTCGCACTTGATGCCGATCCGGGCTTCTACACGCCGGGCGCTGCGATCACGCTGCAACTGGAATCGCGGTTCTCGTCCGAAACGGTGGCCCGCCTGCGCGCCATGGGTCATGCTGTCCGGACGGTCGGCCCTTATGCGATCGGCAGTATCCAGGCGGTCTTGCAGTCGCAGTATGGCACGCGGCTGGCCGGGTCTGATCCCAGGCGCATGGGCTATGCCGTTGGCTATTGAGCTGCCTGGCCGCAGGACGGAGATGACCATATGACGGGTTTGAAGGGCATCGGACTGGCGGTTGCCTTCGCGCTGTCGGCTGCAACGGCGCAAGCGCAAGCCGCCGGCGACTGGGCGCATTTCGGCGGCACGCTGGGCGACACGAAATATTCGGCGCTGAATCAGATCAACGCCGGCACCATCAATCGACTCAAAGTTGCATGGCGCGCCCCGGCGCTCGATCCGGCCCTGCGCGCCGAAAATCCCGCGCTGGTGCCGTCGAACAACTTCCGCAACGCGCCGCTGGTGGTGGGCGGGGAGATGTACATCAGCAACCAGATCGGCCTGGTGGAGGCGCGTGATCCGGCCCGCGGCCGGATCATCTGGCGTCAGGCGCCCTTTCCCGGCGATCCGCGGCTCACCCCGGCAGCGGCCAGCCGTGCGTTGGCGCTGTGGGGCAAGGGTGCGGCAGCCCGCATCGTCACCGTGCGCGGCTCCTATCTCTATGTGCTCGATGCCCGCACCGGCAAGCCGGTCACGGATTTCGGCGATCAGGGCCGGGTCGATCTGCGCGAAGCGCCCAAGACGATATTTTCGTGGACGGCACCGGCGCCGATTGTGGTGCGGGATGTGATCGTGATTGGCGGCCAGCCAATCGCCACCGGCGTTGCCGACATCAACAAGGCCTCGCTCACCGGCAATGTGCGCGGCTTTGATGTGCGCACCGGCAAGTTGCTGTGGACCTTCCACACCGTGCCGCGCGAAGGCGAACCAGGGGTGGAGACCTGGGAAAATGACTCCTGGCGGGTGGGCGGCAAGACCAAGGTCTGGTCGGCCTTCAGCGCCGATGAAAAACTCGGCCTCGTCTATCTGCCGCTGAGCGCGCCACCGAGCGACTATTACGGCGTGTCGCGGCCCGGCAACAATCTCTATTCGGATTCGCTGGTTGCCGTGGATGCCCGCACCGGCAGGAAAGTGTGGCATTACCAGTTGGTGCATCATGATCTGTGGGATTATGATCTGCCCTCGCCGCCGATGCTGGCCGACATCAAGGTCAACGGCCGCCTGCGCAAGGCGGCCATTCAGGTCACCAAGATGGCCTATGTCTTCGCCTTTGACCGGGCGACGGGCGAGCCGCTGTTCCCCATCGTCGAAACGCCTGTCGCGGTATCGACCATGCCGGGCGAAAAATCGTCGCCGACACAGCCGATTCCGGCCAAACCCAAACCGTTCGACCGGCAGGGCATGGATGAGGATCAGTTGATCGACTATACGCCGGCGCTGCGGGCCGAAGCAGTGCAGATCCTCAGCCGCTATCAGCATGGCCCCATGTACACGCCGCCATCGGCGGCTGGCGGGCCCGATGGCAAGCTGGGCACGCTGTACATGCCCGGCTGGGTGGGCGGCGCCAACTGGACCGGTGCCGCGCTCGATCCGGAAACCGGGGTAATCTATATCCCGTCGGTCAGCGTGCCGTGGATTGGCCGGGACAATTACAAGCGGCCACCGGAATCAAGCCTGTACATGGAAGGACCGCAGGGCCTGCCCATGGTGAAGCCGCCCTATGGCCGGATCACGGCGATCGACATGAACAGCGGTGATCATCTGTGGATGGTGCCCAATGGCGAAGGCCCGCGTGACCATCCGTTGCTGAAGGATCTCAATCTGCCGCCGCTTGGCCAGGCCGGCCGCGCGGCGCCGCTGCTCACCAAATCCTTCCTGTTCGTCGGTGAAGGCGACAAGGTGGGCCTCAGCATTCCCAAATTGAGCGGCGGCAACATGTTCCGCGCCTATGACAAGAAGACCGGGAAGGTGGCGTGGCAGGCCGATCTCGGTGCCGGCACGACGTCGCCGCCGATCACCTACATGCACAAGGGCAAGCAATATATCGTGGTCGGGGTTGGCGGCGTTGATCATCCGGCCGAACTGGTGGCCCTGAGTTTGAATTGAGGCGGATATGGTTGTTTGCCTTCTGGAGGAAGCATGCGTTTTCGGACAAAACCCTGTCTGATGGCGGCGCTGATGGCGGCCCTGCCCGTTACTGCGCCCGCACAACCGGTCGACACGCCGGGCGTCACGGCGCCGCTCACGCCGGCCCAGATCCTGCGCAACTATCCACCCGATGCGCTGTCCGGCGCGGCGGTGGACAAGCCCGTCGTGCTGAAGAGCCAGGGCGGCATGTCGATGCGCGTCGTCAAGCTGGCGGAAGGCCTGTCGCATCCCGATGGGCTGGTGTTCCTGCCCGATGAACGCACCATGCTGATCACCGAACGCGGCGGGCGCCTTCGGGTGGTGCGCGATGGCGTGCTTGATCCGAAACCCGTTGAGGGCCTGCCGGCGCTCAACAATGTCGGCATCGGCGGCCTGCACGATATCGTTCTGCATCCCGATTTCGCCCGCAACAATCTGCTGTATGTCTCTTACACCAAGGAGGTGAAGCCCCGGCTGGCCACGACACTGGCTGTGGCCCGCGCCCGGTTCGACAATGGCCGGCTGACCGCGGTGCAGGACATATTGGTGGCAGAGGCGTGGGAAAGCCCGCTCGGCACCTATGGTGGCCGCATGATCTTTGGTCCGGACGGGATGCTGTACATCAGCGTGGGTGACCGCGATGGCACGACAGCCAGCGACCAATCGAGCGCGCGCCCGCAGGCGCAGGCACTGAACAGCCACATCGGCAAGATCCTGCGGGTTCGCGACGATGGTTCGGTGCCGCCCGACAACCCATTCGTCAAAACGGCGGGCGCGCTGCCGGAAATCTGGAGCTATGGCCACCGCAATGTCTATGGCATGGCCTGGGACCCCAAGACCGGCGTGATGTGGGCCAGCGAGTTCGGCCCGGCCGGCGGCGACGAGATCAACAAGATCCTGCCAGGGCATAATTTTGGCTGGCCATTGGTGTCGCTGGGCCGCCACTATTCCGGCAACCTGGTATCCGACCAGCCCTTCCACCGCGATGGCATGGATGATCCGATCTATTTCTGGAATCCCAATTTCAATCCGGAAAACATGTTCTTCTATACCGGCGACAAGTTTCCCCGATTGAAGGGCAGCCTGATCGTGGCCGGCGCCAACACCAGGAAGATCGCCCAGATGGTCATCCGCGGCGATTTCATCCGGCAGGGCGATACCATGCTGGATGAACTCGGCGTGCGCTTCCGCGACATCAGGCAGGGACAGGACGGCAATATCTATGTGTTGACCGAAGGCCGCCTGCGGGGTCCGAATGACACGGATGGCATGTTGCTTCGGATCGAGCCGTCAACAATGGCCGCGACCGCCAATAATCCGAAGGGCGCCGCAGCGACAGCACCTGATTAACAGGCGTAACACGCGTACCGGTAGCAAAGAACAGACCGACGAACTGCACGGCCTGTATTAATTCATTTCGGAGTAGTGATGTCTCGATTTGGACCTGGTTTGATTTTTGGCTTTTGTGTTTTCAGTGGAATATTTTCTGCGGTTGCTGTTTCGCAAGTCATCAGTCTGCCTGAAGCCGCCGGCAAGGAACAGGTGCTGAGCGCATGTACCCGGTGCCATGGCGTGGACGTCATTGTCGCCCAACCGAGATCGTCGGAGCAGTGGGCAGAAGTTGTAGGCGTCATGATCGGACATGGCGCTGTCCTCACCGATGATGAGTATGGCAAGATTGTCGACTATCTTTCGACCAACCTGGCGCCAAAGGAGCCTGCAGGCTGAACCTGTTTGGCTACAAGCGCGTGGAGCAAGCTGTCTCTCGGGTCAGGACCCATTGATCTGAGCGCCGCGATCCCATTCAGGCTGTGCAAGGAGACCGCGGATGAACGATGCCCGACCGTCTTTTTCTCCGCCGTCGCGCTCGCCGCAGCCGTCATCTTCTGGCTCTGATGAGCGAGTTCCGAGCCTACGGCGCACGTGTAAGCCTATGATCACCCGCCGTGGCAGGGAGCACCGCACTCCACGCCAGATGGCGCTGGAGCAGAAATTGCTTGCCCGTCAAATCGGCTGGGCAGCATAGAAAATGCGGCAATGGCAGCAGGGCAGGAGACAGGTCAGCTGGCCAGCGCGTAATTGGACCACACCGGTCCGAGGAAAAAGGGCGTCCGAGGTCATGGAGACATCACAAGGGCACTCCCGCTACCGCTACACCGTCGTTTCGTTCCTCGCGGTCGTTTATACGTTCAATTTTATGGACCGGCAGATCATGTCGATCCTGCAGGAGCCCATCCGCATCGAGATGGGCCTTTCCGATACCCAGCTCGGCATGCTGACGGGGCTGACATTTGCGCTGTTCTACACGACCTGCGGCCTGCCTGTTGCCTGGCTATCGGATCGATATCGCCGTGTTTCGATCATGGCGGCGGCCTGTGGGATCTGGAGCCTGTTTACCGTCGTCTGCGGCCTGACGACGAACTTCACGCAGCTCGCGCTTTCACGGGTCATGGTCGGCGCCGGCGAGGCCGGCGGGTCGCCGCCATCGTACAGCCTGATCTCCGATTACTTCCCGCCAGAAGAGCGCGGCACCGGGCTCGCGATCTACTCGTTGGGCGTGCCAGTGGGTTCGGCGCTCGGCGTGGCTGTCGGGGGCTGGGTGGCAGCGCAATACGGCTGGCGCACCGCCTTCGTCGCTGTCGGCCTGCCCGGGATCGTGCTGGCGGTGCTGCTGTTGCTGGTGATCCGCGAACCGAAACGCGGCGGGCTCGACCCGTTGCCGGCAGGCGCCGCGGCGCATGCGGCGCCGCAAGGCATAGGCGCCGGGCTCGCGACCTTCTTTCAGAACCGCACGATGCTGCTGACGGCGGTATCGTCCGGGCTGTCGGCGTTTGTCGGCTATGCGATGTTGAGCTGGAACCCGCCATTCCTCGAACGCGTCAAGGGGATGAGCCTGACTGAGGTCGCGGCCTATTACAGCCTGGTGCTCGGGGTGACAGGCTTCATCGGGACGTTCGCCGCCGGCTGGCTGGTCGACAGGCTGGGGCGACGCGACCGTCGCTGGTATGCTTGGGTGCCGGCCATCGCCTTTGTGCTGAGCTTGCCGGCGCTGGCAGGGGTGATCCTGGCGCCGACATGGCAGAGCGCCCTTGCCTTCATGACGATCCCGGCGCTGCTCAACAACATGTATCTGGCACCGGCGCTGACGGTGGTCCAGAATGCAGCGCCGCCATCGCAGCGCAGCCTTGCGGGGGCAACCTTGCTGTTCATCCTCAACCTGATCGGGCTTGGCGGCGGGCCGCTTTATGTCGGCTACATCAGCGACCGAGCGACGGCGCAAGGCATCGAGCAGTCACTGGTGGTCGGCTATATGGCGCTGTTTCCGGTAATCCTGTTGACGATCGGCGCGCATCTGCTCGCGGCACGGTCGATGCGCGGGGGGGATTAGCGGTTTTAGCAGCATCAGCAGGGGGGCAGCCTGAAAACGCATATTACGACGTGACGTAGCCATCAGCTATTCGCCGCCGCGTTCCTCGCGCCCAGGTCGGTCAACTTGCCCATAGGCACGCCTTCCAGGTTTTCCAAAGGGCCGTTCTGTCAGGGGCGGTCTTTTTGCTTGGCCGTCCGGCTCAGAAACGCATCCACTGCCGCAAACAGCATATCCTGCCGCTCGATCCAGATATGGCCGCCGGTAGGATAGAGGATCAGTTCGGCGCCCTGCACGCTGGCCGCGATGTGACGGGCCGCCGCCGCTGTTTCAAAGCGGTCATCCTCCATCGAGATCGCCAGCGTCGGCACCGTGATCCGCTCCAGCGCCTGCGGCGGCGGATCGGCGGCGAAACGGGCGTCATGGGCAAAGCCGCGCGCGCGGTCGCTCACTGGAAGGATATCGCGCAAGATGGCCCGGGCGCGGGCCTGCTCGGCGGGCGCGGCGGCGCGCACCAGTGCCGGATCGGTGGCCAGCAGCGCGCCAATCATCGCGTCCTGCGCCACGCTCATTCCGGCCCAGAACAGGAAATCGGATTGAAGGCCATGATCGATGATGGCCTGGGCCAGCGGTGTGGGCGGGCGCACCGGCGGCCGGCCGGGAGCAAAGGCCGCCGGCACCAGCGCCACCAGCGCGCTGCAGCGATCAGGGTGGCGGATGGCGAATTCGATCGCCGGCTGTGCGCCTGCCGAACCACCGATCACCGGCACGCGGTCGATCCCCAGCGCATCGAGCAGATCGGCAAAACCATCGGCTTCCGTGGCCGGGGTGGCGCCGGGCGGATAATCGCTGCGCAGATAGCCAATGCGAGACGGCGCGATCACCCGCCAACCGTGCGCGGCCAGCGGCGCGGCAAAGGCCAGCGCCTGATCAAAGCCGCCACCGGTGCCATGCACCATCAACACCGGCGGCCCGTCCCCGGCTTCGGCCACTTCCATCTGGCCAAAGCGCGTGCGGATCAGCCGGCTGCGCCCCGCCAGCCGCTGGCGCGCTGCGTCAAGATCCTGGTGAAAGGCGCGGCCCGTCGCAGCTGCGCCGACAGTGGCAGCGAGGCCAAGGGCAAGAAAGGCACGGAGGCGCATCACATCATGTCCGCCGCCATGATGACAAATGCCGCCGCCCTTCGCCATGCGGGCAAACCCGCATCACGCAGCCCCGGCTTTTTTCGTTGCGCTAAGTCGCAGTGGCGGCAATGTCGCCAGCGAGAACGCAAAGGGGAGTTTGCCGAAATGATGTTGCGCACGATGGCCGTTGCCGCCCTGCTCGCCGCCACCACCGCCGCCGCTGCGCCGGCCGTTACCGAAGCCGATTTCGTCTCGAAGGATTTCCGCTTTTCCGACGGCAAGACCCTGCCGCAGGTGAAGCAGCATTACCGCACGCTCGGCACGCCGATCCGCAATGCCAAGGGTGAGATCATCAACGCCGTGATGGTGGGTCACGGCACCGGCGGCACTGGCGCGCAATTCCTGGTGCCGCAGTTCGCCCGCCTGTTCGAACCGGGCGGCACGCTGGACGCGGCGAAATATTTCATCATCCTGCCCGATGCCATCGGCCACGGTGGATCATCGAAGCCCAGCGACGGCCTGAAAATGGCGTTCCCCGCCTATGATTATGGCGACATGGTACGCGCGCAGGGGCAGTTGCTCGATCATCTGGGCGTGAAGCAATTGCGGCTACTGATGGGCACATCGATGGGCTGCATGATGGGTTTCCAGTTCGGCACCGATCTGCCTGGCCGCGCCGCTGCGATCATGCCGCTGGCCTGCAACGTGATCGAGCTGGCGGGGCGCAACCGCATGTGGCGGGCGATGGCGATCCAGGCGATCAAGGCCGATCCCGATTGGCAGGGCGGCAATTTCACCAAGCCGCCCTTGAATGGCATGCGCGTGGGCGTGGCGTTGCAGGCCATGGCCAGTTCCGCCCCGGTGCGCATGCAGGCCGATAGCCCCAGCCGCGCCGCCAGCGATGTGCTGGCCGAACGCGCCATGGCCGCTGGCCTCGCCGGCAGTGCCGACGCCAATGATCGCATTTATCAGCTGGAAGCCAGCCGCAACTACAACCCGGCCCCCAACCTGGCCCGCATCACCGTGCCCGTCACCTGGGTGAACAGCGCCGATGATTTCATCAATCCGCCAGGCGTGGGCGAACCCGAACGCCATGTGCGGGCGATGCCGCAGGCCCGTTACGTGCTGATCCCCGAAAGCACGGAGACGCGCGGCCACAGCACGCACACGTGGAGCATTTTCTGGGAAGGCGAGCTGAAGGCACTGCTGGCGCGCAGCCAGTAAAGCATCAGGCCGGGCAGCGCCCCGCAGGTTTCAGGCGGGGCACTTCCCGGTGCCCGGCCCCTTCAGCGCCCGCCCGGCCGCCGCGCCGGTCGGTTCGCCGCCCTTCAGCACCTGCACGCCGTTCACCCACACGCTGGATACACCGGTGGCATATTGCGCCGGCTTCGCAAACGTCGCGTGATCGGTGATAGTGGCCGGATCGAACACCACGACATCAGCGAAATAGCCCGGCTTCAGCAGCCCGCGTTCCTTGATCCCCATATTGGTCACCGGCAGGTGGCTCAGCCGGCGCACGGCATCGGCCAGCGTCGTCGTCTTTTCCTCGCGCACATATTTGCCCAGCAGCCGGGCGACATTGCCATAGGCGCGGGGGTGATCCTGGCTGAGCAGGAACACGCCCTCGGCACTGGGCGCACCCGCATCCGATCCAAAACTCATCCACGGCAGCGCGGTCTGCCGCTTCACATTGGCCTCATCCATCAGGAAATAGGCCGTGCCCACCCGGCTGCCATCCTCGATCACCAGATCGATGGCGGTGTCTTCCGGGCTGGTGCCGCGCATGCGGGATACCTCGCCCAGCGTCTTGCCGGTGAGCGGCTTCAACGCGGGGTTCTTGAAGCCCAGCAGCAGCACATTTTCCGGATTGCCGGCGCGCTTGGCGAGATTCTCCCAATCGGCATTCTCGTCCATCATCTCGGCCTTCACCCGGGCGCGCAGGGCCGGATCCTTCAACCGCTCGATCCATTGTTCCAGCCCGCCCGATTGCACCCACAACGGCATCGCCGCATCCAGCCCGGTGGCGCCGGCGGTATAATTGTACATGTTGGCGGTGATGCGGATGCCGCTGGCCCGCGCTGCCTCGATCTTGCCGAGGATGGTGTCGAACTTGCCCCAGTTCTTCCGGCCCGACATCTTCATGTGCCAGATTTCCGCCGGGCCGCCGGATTCGCGCGCGATGGTGATCAGTTCATCCACCGCAGCCTCGATGCGGTCGCCTTCGGAACGCATGTGGCTGATATACATGCCGCCACAGGCCGCACTTGCCTTGGCCAGCGCCACAAGCTCCGGTGTTTCGGCATAGGCGGCCGGCGCATAGATCATCGACGTGCCCAGCCCCAGCGCGCCCTCGTTCATCGCCGCGCGCACCAGCCCCTGCATGCGCGCCAGTTGCTCCGGCGTCGGATCAACATCGCTTTCGCCCACTTCATGCACGCGCACCGTGGTATGGCCCACGAAACTGGCAACATTGGGCGCGATGCCCTTCTTCTCCAGCGTGGCCAGATACTCGCCCAGCGTCGTCCAGCTGATCTTGTATTTGATATCGTCCTGCCGGAGCGCGCTCAGCCGCTTCATCTCCGGGTTGAGCGGGCCCATCGACGTGCCTTCGCCCATGATTTCCAGCGTGACGCCCTGGCGGATGTCACTTTGCGCGCGGCCGTCGATCAGCAGGCTCTCGGTCGCCCAGCTCAGCATGTTGACGAAGCCCGGCGAAATCGCCTGGCCCTTCACGTCGGTGACGCTGGCGCCGCCCGTCACACTGGCGGGCGCGGCGCCCTTGCCAATGCCGGTGATCCGGTCCCCATCCATCGCCAGCCAGCCGGCATAGGGCGCTTCGCCCGAACCATCGACGATCAGGCCACCGGTAAGGACGACCGGTTTCGCCAATGCGGATGACGCCATCAAAACAGCGGCAAAAGCCAATACACGCATGATCTTTCCCCCTTGGGTGTTGATGGCAGCTTATGGCGCGCCATCGCTGCCAGCAAGGGTCCAGCGATCTTGGCTGTATGGGTCTTGCAATACACTCATTCAAGATATATCTTAAGGGCTCCACACCCCCAACCGGAGTCGCCCCCATGCACTTCCGTTTCCACTTCGATCGCGATGGCTTCCACAAGGAATTCGGTGGCCGCTGGTCTGGCCGCAGCAGCCGCTGGGCCGCCTTTGCGCAGCGCTTTGCCGATGAATTCGGTGATAGCGGCGATAGCCCGCGTCCGCGCCGCCGCCGTTTCGGCGCGGAGGCGCTGAAGATCCTCGTCCTCCACCTGCTCAAGGAAGAGCCGCGCCACGGTTATGACCTGATCAAGGCCATCGAGAATCTGTCCGCCGGCCTTTATTCGCCGTCGCCGGGCATGATCTACCCGATGCTCAACATGCTCGCCGATGAAGGCCTGATCACCGAAGTCGCCGGCGAGGAAGGCCGCCGCCGCTATGCCATCACCGATGCCGGCCGTGCCGCACTGGATGAAGCGGAAGCGCAGTTGAAAGACGCACTGCAACGCCTGGCCGACATGGCGCGCTGCAATGCAGACGATGGCCGCGAACCGCTGCGCGAGGCGATGCACGATCTGCGCGCCGCTGCGCGCGACGCGGTGCGTGACGCCGAATCCCGCGCCGAACGCGCCGAAGCCATCGCTGCCATCCTGCGTGAAGCGGCAGAGAAGATCGGCAAGCTCTGACGGTCGAGACGCCCTGCCCCAACGGAGACCAAGGTGCCTCCGGCGGGCAGGGCCTGAGGCCCTGCACCCGCTTTCGTTTGGCAGATGCCTAGCCCCGCGGTGCGGCGGCGCGGGCGAGACGGTCGTTGATGGCGAGGCCGAGGCTGTGCCGCGGCACCGGCGCGACAGCAATGCCAGCGCGGCCGGACGCCTGCGCGATGTGGAGCAGATCGAACAGACAGGCGGCGGCCTCGGTCAGGTCGCCACTGGCCGACAGCGTGGCATCGCCCTTCACAGGGCCGAAGCCGATGTGAAATTCGTCTAGCTGCGCCGTGTCCGCCTCCAGCCGCACCGGCTGCTCTGGGGCATAGTGCGATTCCATCATGCCGGGGGCCTGCACAGACGGCGTGGCCTCTGACGCCAGCGGCTCGCCCGCCACCTCAACAATCGCCTCCACCGCCACCGCGCCGGGCCGCAGCAAACGCCACCCGCCCGCTTCCACTGCAACAATCGTCGATTCCACCCCCGCCGCACACGGCCCGGCATCGATCACCGGCACATCGGCTAGGCTGGCCAGCACATGCCCCGCCCGCGTCGGTGAAATCCGGCCCGAGGCATTGGCCGACGGCGCCGCCAGCGGACCCACGATGCGCACCAGTGCCTGCATGACAGCATGCGCCGGGCAGCGCAGCGCGATCGTGTCGAGCCCCGCCGTCACCAGCGATGCCACCGGTGCGTCCGCCCGGCGCAGCAGCACCAAGGTCAGCGGCCCTGGCCAGAAGGACTGCGCCAGCGCGTGCGCCAGCGGCGAGAACAGTGCCAGCGTCTCCGCCTGCGTCACATCG
>SXGQ01773312.1_pt1 | contig 14575 bp, 8 predicted proteins | sample 3178371 | NCBI WGS metagenome assembly SXGQ01 (sample SAMN11356859, study PRJNA531348) | freshwater metagenome | isolation source: freshwater sample F1-20 | place: China: Fuxian Lake, Yuxi | collected 2017-12-25
ACTGCCCTTCACGCTGCTGTCGGACCCGGACCGCAAGGTGATGGAGGCCTATGGCGCCTACGGCGAGAAGATGATGTACGGCAAGACCGTGACCGGCGTCATCCGCTCCACGGTGTGGATCGGCACCGACGGCAAGGTGGCGAAGCACTGGAAGAAGGTGCCGAAGGCCGAGACGCATCCGCAGAAGGTGCTCGAGGCACTGCGCGGCGGCTGAGCCCGACAGCTCGGCTGCGGCGCACCGCCCTGCTCGCGGCCCACAAACAAAAACGCTCATGGCCCGGGTTGCCCCAGGCCATGAGCGCCGATCACTCGGCTGAGGGGTTAGCTCAGACCTTGCGAGCGCGGCGACCGGCGAAGCCCATCCCGCTCAGGGCCAGGCCCAGCAGCGCGAGCGCAGCCGGCTCCGGCACCTGATTCGGGGTGTAGTCGTAGTCGACCGTCACAGTGCCCGTGCCGCTCGTTGCGAACGCCGAGATGATGTTGCCTGCCCCCGTCGCCGTCGACAGAGCCGAAGCCGAGAAGACGTAGTCCAGCAGGCCCTGATCCGTAAACGCGGCGAGGTCGCCAGGCAGGATGAAGTTGAACACCTGAGTGTCGTCGTCCATGAGCATGATGTTGGAGACGCCCGACGTCCCACCGAAATCGATAGCGCCGTCGAATGCGGTGACGGCGTTCACCTGAGCAGCGTTCAGGCCCGCGTTGACCAGCGCAGCGATCGGGCCCGAACCGGTGACCGAACCCGTGATCGACGTGGTGACCGTGGCAGGCGCGTTGTCGAGCGACTCGAACCGACCAACGGTTGCCACCTTGCCGAACAGCGTCACCGTCACCGAATTCAGGGTGCCGAGGCCGGAGTTGAACGAGTTGACCTGCAGGGTCTCTGGACCCCAGTTGGTGGTGCTCGTGAACGTGGCCGAATCGGAAATCACCGCAGCGGATGCGGGGAACGACGCAGCGGCGGCGACAAGGCCGGCAACCAGAGTCTTGGAAATGTTCATTGTGCTTCCTCAGTCCTTCAATCGTTAGCCGCGAACCTGCGGCAACTAGTCAGCGATCAATCAGCACCGCCTTGCCGGTGGTTAAGCAGGATGAGTGCCAACTCCCCTGGAACGCGGGGGGAATCCTAGAAACTGTTTATTTATCAGCTGGTTAAGAAATCGTCCAAGTTGTGCAAGAGTCCTTGCGATTCGGCCGCTGTAAAGAAAGCTGACACTGGATCGACCACACTGCCGCGGGTTTCGACGATGAGTGCGCGAAGCAACGATCTGGTGCAGATGCACCACGCCCTGTCCGGTCGCTGCCGGGCCGTCCGCCCTGACCTGCAGGCGAGCCGCGCTGCTCGGCCCGTTCAGTAGCCCAGTTGCTTGTCGACCAGCCCCTCCAGCGGATGGCCCGCGCGCAGGAACCCGAGATTGGCGAGGAAGCGCTCGAGATTGCGGCCCGCCCGGTACTGACTCGCACCCGCCGTGTGCGGTGTCATCACCACGTTGGGTAGCCGCCAGAGTTCGCTGTCCGGCGGCAGCGGCTCTCTCGGCGCGACATCGAGCGCAGCGCAGCGCAGGTTGCCCACGGTGAGTGCCGCGACGAGCGCGGCCTCGTCCATGACCTCGCCGCGGGTGACGTTCACGAGGAAGGCCCCGGGACGAACCATGTCGAAGGTGCCGGCATCGAACATGCCCCGCGTTTCCCGTGTAAGTGGGCAGCAGATGGCGACCACGTCAGACATGCGCAGCAGCTCGGGAAGCCGGGACAGCGGCCAGACGTCCGACACCTCGGGTGCCGACGGCACGGGTTCGCGATCCACCGCAATGCAGTGCATGCCGAAGGCCACCGCGCGCCGCGCCATGGATCGACCCGTGCCGCCGAGGCCGATGATCCCCATCGTTGCGCCCGTGAGTTCGAGCTCACCCCGGCGCAGCGCCTCTCGGTGTTGCCAGGCCTGGTGGCCGAGTGCCTGCGCGGCAGCGATCTTGCGGGTGAGGGCGAGCAGCAGTCCGAAGCCGTGATCCGCCAGATGTTCGCCCACGAGCCCCTTCTCGCCGGTCAGCAGCACATCGCTGCGGACGAACTCCGGGTAGAGGAACATGTCGACGCCCGAGGTGATCGCGTGCACCCAGCGAAGGCGGGGTGCCGCCGCGAAGAGCCGCTTCGGCACGACACCCAGGATGACTTCGACGTCTGCAGCGAGACCGATCGCCTGCTCGGGATCGGCAACGACGCTCACCCGCGCGCCCGGGCCTGCTGCCGCCCGGATCCGGGCGAGGACCTCCGGGTCGGGCTCGGGGAACGTGAGCCCAGGCATGACGAGGATGTGCATCTTGCTTCCGCTGCAATGGGGTTGCCCTCGATTCTGCAGCGGGGGTTGCACCAGCGTCACGCAATCCACGCCTGCCGACGGGGCAACCTCGAGGCGATCAAGGCTGTCCCAGTCAAACGGCAGACTGCCGCACACGCCGCCAGGCACGTACTGTTGAGCCGATGCAACGCCACAGCCCACCGGACCGCCCACCGCCGCGCCAGAAGCCGATCCGTGCCGCGGAGCGCGACGACCGCCAGTACCCACGCGCGCCCGACGCGCTCCCTGCACTTCCGCACGTGGACGCAGACCTCCTCAGGGCGGCGGCCGCCCGGCTGGATGTCGTCACCCCGCATCGCCGAGCCCGCGTGCTGGCGAATCCGCACCATGAACCGCAGGTCGAGCGCGCCCGCCGCGGCCACGCCCGCGAGGCCGCAGTGCTCATCGCCTTCAGGCCCGCAACGGCAGGCGGGTTCGAGCTGATCCTCACGGAACGTCAGGCCGGCCTGCGTTTTGCCGGCCATCTCGCATTTCCCGGCGGCCACCGAGAACCCGGCGACGGCTCGGCAGCCGGCACGGCCCTGCGCGAGTGCAAGGAGGAGATCGGGCTCGCACGCGAGCACGTGACGGTGCTCGCCACGTTGCCGCCCTATTTCACCCACGCAGGGCATCGCATCGATGGCGTGCTCGCCCTGGTCGAGGCATCTGCACCGCTCGCCCCGGACCCTCGCGAGGTCGCACGCCTGGTCGCAGTGCCCGCGCACGCGTTGTTCGATCCGCGCGCCTACCAGCTCCACCGTCGCTCGGCGCAGCCCTACCGGGCGAACTACCAGTGGCGCAGCCCGGGGGCCGGCGCGCCGGCTGACCTGCTGGTGCTCGGTGGCCCCACCCTGTCGCTCCTGATCCACCTCTACGACGCGCTTGCGCGCGCTGCCGCGCACTAGGCCCGCTTCATCCGTGACAGGACGCCAAGATGGAGCGTCGCGCGGCTCAGCCCGCCGCGAGTGCCTCGATGCGTCGCACGTCCCGCGACACGCGCCACAGCCGCCAGCCGAGCAGCAGCGCCACCGTCGACAGCCCCGCCGTCATGCCGGTCCAGAACCCGTAGATGCCCCAGGGCGCATCGAGCCCCCAGCCGAAGCCGAGCCACACCGAGATCGGGGTGCCGATCACCCAGTAGCCGAACAGGGCGATGAGCATCGGCATGCGCGTGTCCTTGTAGCCGCGCAGCGCACCGATGGCGACGACCTGGGTGTCATCGGCCAGCTGGTAGGCGGCAACGAAGAGCAGCACGCTCGCGGCCAGCGCGACCACCGCGGGATCGGTGCTGTAGGCAGACGCAATCCAGCTGCGCGCGAACACGAGCACCACCCCCGCCACCACGGCGAAACCGGCGGCGAAGAGCATCGCCGCCTCCGCCGCCGCACGCGCGCGGCCATAGTCGCGCGCACCCACGTTGAAGCCGACGCGGATCGTCGCCGCCATGCCGAGGCCCAGCGGCAGCATGAAGGCGACGCCATTGAGGTTGGCGGCGATCTGGTGCGAGGCGACGACGTCTGCACCGAAGCGACCGAGCAGCAGTGTCATCAGCGAGTAGGCGAAGCCCTCGGCGAAGGTGGTCGCGCCGATGGGCAGCCCGATGCGCACGAAGCGCGCGATCGTGGGCCAGTGCGGCCAGTCGAAGCGGCTGAACACGCCGGTGTGCCGGAAGCGCTGGCGCGAGACCACGAACGCGATCGCGGCGAGCTCCGCCCACCAGAGGATGGCGGACGCAATACCCGTGCCCGCACCACCGTAGGCAGGCACGCCGAAGTGACCGTAGATCAGCACGTAATTGAGGCCGGCCTTCAGCACCAGCGCCATGCCGGCGATCACCATCGCTGGCCGTGTGTGCCCCAGCCCCTCGCAGAGATAGCGCAGCAGGAAGTACCAGAGCAGTGCCGGGATGCCGTAGCTCGTGTACGCGAGGTAGTCGCTCGCGATGCGGCGCGTGACGTCATCGACCGACAGCCAGCCCCACACCGGATCGATGTTCTGCCAGAGCAGCGCCAGGGCCAGCGCCGAGACGAGCGCGATCCACATGCCCTGGCGCACCACGGCGCCCACCTCGTCGGCGCGGCCCGCACCATTGAGCTGGGAGATGATCGGCGTGGCGGCGTTGATGAGCCCGGCCAGCAGCATCTGCGACGGCCACAGCACGCTCTGCCCAAGCGCGATGCCCGCGAGATCCTCGGCCGACACGCGTCCGGCCATGATGGTGTCCATTACGCCCATCGACATCTGCAGCAGCTGCGCCGCCATCACCGGTGCACCCAGACCCAGCAGGGTCCGGAACTCTTCGCGTCGCAGGCTCATGCGCAGGGCTCGGGGGAAGCGGCGACAGGTGCACCGCGGGGCGCGGATTCTATGCGCCGCGGCGCGCCACCTGATAGATCACCGTGTGGCGGATGCGCGCCACGTCGCGCCCGTCGGCCTGCAGCAGGCAGTCGTTGACCATGTAGTGATGCCCCTTGCGCTCGTAGGCGTCCACGCAGTTGCCGGCAACGATCCACTGCGCATCCACGGGTGCCGGTGCCAGGTGCTGGATGTGGCTCTCGGCATGGATCGCCGGCCCGTAGTCGAAGGAGTGATGCAACAGCTGGATGGGCTGGGTGGCGAGCCAGGCGGGATGCGCAAGCGGCTGCGCACCGACGAAACGTGGGTCGGTCTCGCGCTCCTTCTCGATCGCGAACGTGATCGCCTCCGCCGCAGTCAGCGTCGTCGCACGCGCTGCGAGCGACCGGCCGATGGGGACGATGGCAGGAACGAGGCGCGGTGCATCGGCTGCACGTTGCGACGGACGCAGGTTGTTAGGCCACTGCAGCGCCGCCAGCCAGGACGCGGTGCCGAGGCCCACCTCACCGTCGATGCACGGCTCCGCAACCGCACTGGCCGCGCCATCCACACCGCCCGTGCCTTCAGAACCCACCGCGCCCTGGATGCCCACGGAGTTCAGCCGGGCGATCTCGAATGCGCCACTGGCGAGCACCCGCACCCGCAGAGCATCTCCTGGATAGACGGGCTTGCGAAAGCGCAGATGTGCCCAACCGTCATGCAGCCAGCGGTCGCCCAACGCGCGCACGATGGTGCGCACGGTCCAGCCGTACACGGTGACGCCACCGACCAGCGCCGCACGGAAGCCGAAGTCGCGAGCGCCATCCGTGGAGTGGATGGGATTGCCTGGCTTTGGCTCGTCCGCGTCGTGCATCACGGCAAGCAGCAAGTCCTCGGCATGGACACCGCCCGGAGGCAGGTTCCCGGCAGGCGTGCCTTCGGTGGGAGTCGTCACGTGGAGTCTCCTGGATTGCTGGTCGCAACCGTTGCCAACCAGTCACGCAGCACCTGCGCGGTGTCGTCGGCGGGTGCGGATGGCGCGGCGAGCGCGGTGCGCGCCTTGGGTGTGCGAAATGGCAGCACCGGCAGTGCCAACTCATGGCCCTCCCAGCGCATGGGTTGCAGAAGCCCGCGTGCCTCCAGCTGTGGGCAGCGCGCGAGGTCATCCATGGTCTGCACGAGCGAGAACGTCAGGTGCATTGCCGAAGCCGCCTCGAACCAGTACGCCGCATCGCGGGTGGCGAAGCGCGTGCAGAGGCGTGCGGCGTACTCGTCCCAGTGTTCCATCCGCGCCGTCGCGGTCGCGAACCGCGGGGCGGAAAGCACAGGATCATCGAGCAGCGCCGCCATCGCGCCCATGTCTATCGATTGCACCGCGCCTGGTGCGCAGTACACGAAGCCATCGCGGGTCGGGGCCATGCGCAACGCATGCTTTGCCCGACCTTCGCGGCGGAGCACCGCACCCGTGGACTGGTAGCGCGACACCGCCGCATGGGCGAACGCCGTGAGTGGCTCGACTTCCGAGAGATCCAGCACATGCCGACGGCCATCGTCCATCGCAGCGAGGGACGCAGCCACGATCGCAGCTGCGGTGGCGGCCCCTGCGAGCATGGCCGCGGCGTCGGGCGGCAGTTGCTGCGGCAACTGGTCGTGCTCGCCTGTGAGGAAGAGAAAGCCTGATGCTGCCTGAAGGAGCAGGTCCGGCAACTGCCCCAACTCCGCCAGCACGGGCAGCGCTCCGCCGACCCCGAACGGCGAGAGGCAGGCGCGTACCTGCCGTGGGCGAAGCGCGTCCGCAGGAACGCCGATCAGCCTGTGCGGTGCCGGGCGAAGGTCACCCAGCACCACGTCTGCCGCAGCGGCGAGCTCACGCAATGTCGCCGGGTCGAGCAGAACCGACCGCTTGCCGGCATTGACATAGGCGTGCCGCGCGCCGGCCGCATCCCCCCATCGCGATCGTTGCCGGCGCAAGCCGTCGCCCCCCTCGGGCTCGGCCTTCACGACATCCCAGCCGAGCCCTGCCAGCAGTCGCGCGGCCCACGCGCTGCCAACGCCCCCGGGCAGCTCCAGCAAGCGCGGTCTGACGTTAGACCGAAACGCGACATCGCCGCAGGCCTCCGTCGTCGCAATCGCGGCCGGCGGCAGCGCGCGTGCCCGGGCCATCGCGTCGGTGGTGGTGCGCGCGTACTCGTGAGCGCCATCCACTCGCGAGAGCATCCCGACGTGCAATTCGCCAGCAGCCTCGGCAGTGCCAAAGCCATAGCGCACCGCTGCCTCGCCAATCGTCCCTGCCGAACGCAGTGCCGCGATCTCGCCAGACGCGTAGCCGGCGACATCCGCAAGCAGCTGCTCGTTCGCGGCGCCGACCGGTTCCGCACGCGCCATCGGCAGCTGTGCGCCGCCACCCCAAAGGGGGCCGAACACTGGCAGCGCATCCGGTTCCGCCGCGGCCGCGAGATGACCGCGCGACCACAGCCAGCGCGAGCGCGCGATGTCGGCCGGGTCTGCAACCGTCAACGCAGGTACGCCGCGCGCCTGCAACGCATGAGCGAGATCATCCGCACGGTGGCGTGCGATCGCACGGGCGAGCGCTTCGTGTGTCGTCGCGTCTTCAGGCAGGCCGAGGAAGACGCGCAGCGCGCGCGCCTGTACGACATTGCAGGCGATCGCGATGCAGTGGTCGGTGTTCTCGCAGGCAAACACCCCGTGCACCGCACGACCACGGTCGGCATGGCCGTGGTCCGCATTGCCGATGCGGCCGGGCAAGGTGCCACCTGCCTGCCGGCCCGCGAGCGTGCCGCCCAGTTGCGCCACCGCACTCTCGTACAACGAGATGTCGATGAACATCGCACCCGCGGCTGCCGCGTCCCCACGACGGCGTGCATGGACTGCATCGAGTATCGCGAGCAGCAGATTGGTACCGCACAGGTAGTCGGCATAGGTCACGGTGCCCGGCCGTCCGGGCAATTGCGCGTCTGCCTCGCCGATGAGCATGTTGTGGCCCGAGATCGCCTCGGCGCCCGGGCCGAACAGGGGCCGGTCCGCCCAGGGGCCCGTGGCACCAAACCCGGACAGCGCGCAGTAGATGACGCGCGGATTCACGGCCCGCACGCCCTCGAAGTCGATGCCGTACTTGCGCATCACGCGAGGCGTGAAGTTGTGCGCGACGATGTCGCAGTGTTCCGCGAGGCGCAGGAATGCGGCCGGCCCGCCGTCACGCCCAAGGTCCAGCCCGAGCATGCGCTTGCCACGGAACAGCGAGGGATCGACGGCGGCACTGCCCATGCGGCCAGGCGCCTGCACCCGGATGACCTCGGCCCCGAGATCGACGAGGTGCCGCGAGGCGAAGGGCAGCGCGGCTGCCTGCTCGAGCGAGAGCACGCGCACACCGGCGAGCGGGCGGCGCTTCATGTGCGATGTGTCCCGGGCAGCCAGGCCATCAGCCAACGACGCCGCGCTGGCGCAGCAGCGCGATCATCTCGGCCGCCACGCCCGCGCGTGCGAGCACTGCCTCCGTGTCCGCACCCGGCAGCGGTGCCGGCGCAGCTTGCGGCGCCGGCCAGCGGGCGAATTGCGCGGGCGAGGTCACCTGCGACTGTTCGCCGTCACGCGTGTGGGTCAACCGCACCATGTAACCGTTGTCGAGCACCTGTGCCGAGGTGGCAAGGTCCTCGGGAAACACCACCTCGCCGCAGGGCACGCCCGCCGCGTCGAAGTCGGCCACCCAGTCCGCGCTGTCGCGCGTGCGGAACTGCGCCTCGGTGCGCTGCTCCTGGGCGATGCACTCCGCCATGAATTCCACGTTCGCCGGATCGAAGCGGGGGTCGTCGCGATAGAGGTAGGTGGTGCCCAGCACACGCCGCACCTTGTCGCGCAGCGGCTTCGACAGCGCGCCAACGAACACCGCGCCATCGCGGGTGCGGTAGGGCCGATAGAAGATGTTGCCCGGCGGCACGGCAGCATCCGCACGTGCCGCGCGCAGCGCCGCGAAGTCGGCACCCTCGGCCCGCGCCGCCGCGAGCTTGGCCTGGGCCAGCATGCGCAGCCGATCGGCTGCGGGATTGTCGGTGGTTCGCGCGGACTGCAGGGCGATCGCCACCGCGAACTGCGACACCACCACCTCGTCGGCGGTCGCCGCATCGGTCTGCATCTCGCGCCGCAACAGTGCCGACGCAACGGCCAGCGACAGCATCACGCCCGTCGAGAAGCCCGCCATGTCGGTGGAGAACAGGCGCTCCGGCGTCACGCCATCCGCACGCAGCTTGCCCTCGCCGGCGAGCAGGCCGGAACGCGCCTGCACCACGAGATCGGTCACCGCCGCGCCCGCCAGCGGGCCATCGTCGCCGAAGCCGGCATCGCGCACGAGCTGCAGGCGCGGATGGCGCAGGCCGAGCGCGTCGGCGTCCAGCCCGAGCTCGCGCAACCGCGGCAGCGGCCAGTCGGACAGCAGCACGTCTGCGCGATCGAGAATCGCGTGCAGGAGCGCCACCACCGCCGTGCCGTCGGAATCCGCACCCCCGGCATCCCGGAGCTGCGAGCTGCCAAGGGCCAGCAACAGCGAACGCTTGCCGCGATCCAGCCACTGCGCGCGCTTAGTCTCCGCTGCCAGCACCGGCTCGGCGACGCGGGATGCGGGCGGCCGCGGTTGCTCGATGCGGATCACGTCCGCGCCGCGATCCGAAAGCAGCATGCCGGCGTAACGGCTCGAGAGACCGTCCCCCAGTTCGATCACGGTGATGCCATCGTAGGGGCCACGGCTCATCCGATCACCCCCGCCTTGCGCAGCTCGCCGATCCGCTCGTCGCTGCAACCCAGCGATCGCAGCACGGCGTTGGTGTCGCTGCCCAGCACCGGCGATGCGCGCAGCGCATCGAGCTGCATGCCGCGGAAGCGCAGCAGGTGGGAGATGGTCGTCTGCGGACCGGTGCCAGCGTGCTCGATGGCCGTGAACAACCCTGCCGCGATCGCCTGGGGGTCGCGCGGCATCTCCTCCCCGAACACCACCCGCGCAGCAGGAATGCCGAGTGCGGCGAGCTCGGCCAGCGCATCGCGCTCCGCCATCACCGCGAGTCGCGCCTCCACCCGCAGGGCATCTGCGGTCGCGACGCCCACAGCGCCTTCGTCGTCCTGTCGGTAGTCGTCTTCCTGTCTGAAGTCGACATCGCCCGGCACCCGCGCGGTGACGCCCCACAGCTGTCGCGCGGCATCGCGCTGCCGCGCGTCACACGCATCCACCGCGATCGCGCCGTCGCGCACCAGGTAGCAGCGCTGATAGAGATCGCAGCCAGGCCAGCGGGTACCCTGCCGGAGCGCCACGAGATCGTCGTAGGGCACGCCTTGCGCCTGCATGCGCCGGCGCTCGGCCGCGGCCGCATCGCGCGCCTGATCGAGCAACCCATGGGACATCAGGTCGACGCCCTGCAGGTTCAACGCCGTCGCCAGCAGCGAACACGCCACGTACTGGCCCTCGCCCGTGCGGGCACGATGGAACAGCGCCGCAACGATCGCGTCGGCCATCACCATGCCCGTGCAGTAGTCGGCGATCGCGGTCGTCGCGATGGTGGATGGCGACCCATCGGGCCGCAGCTTCGCCTCTCCTGCCAGCAGACCCGACACCGCCTGCACCACGCCGTCGTAGCCGGGACGCATGGCCCAGGGACCACGCCTGCCGAAGGCCGTGAGGTCTGCGTAGACAAGGTCTGGGCGCAGGGCACGCAGTGTCTCGTAGTCGATGCGAAACCGCGGCGGCACGTCGGGGCGGTAGTTGATCAGCACCACGTCCATCGAGGGCACGAGCGCGTGCACGATGTCCTGTGCGACCTCGCGATCCAGCCGCAGTGTCAGGTCGCGCTTGCCGCGATTGAGCGTCTGGAATGACTTCGACTCCTGTGGCGCGAAGCTCGCCTGCAGCCGCCAGGACTCGCCTTCGGGCGGTTCGACCTTCAGCACCTCGGCACCGAGGTCCACCAGGAACTGGCCGGCATAGGGCGCCGCGATCACCTGTGAGAACTCGAGCACGCGCACGCCCGCGAGTGGACCGGCCATCTCCCCTCCCCGCTGCAGGCGGCTGACGAGTGCCTGCGTGGCTCGACCGTTTTCCACCACCCAATGCCGCCGGTGATGACAACCCAGCTGCATCGCCCGAGTCAACGCACGACCGCTTACCCCTGCTGCGCAGCGCGGCGGCCGACCCTCTCTTGTTGCCGCTGGCCGGGAATTGGCACCACACAGCGACTAACATGAAGGACAAGCGATAGCCGACTGCCCCGCGATGACCAGTGCCCCGCCCCACGACCAGCCTGCCTACGGCCCAAATGACATTGCCGTCATCGGAATGGCCTGTCGCGTGCCCGGTGCAAACACCCCGGACGAGTTCTGGGCCCTGTTGCGCGAGGGTCGGGAGAGCCGTGTGCTGCTCGACGACAGCCGGCTTCGTGCCGCTGGCGTTCCGCAGTCGCTGCTGGATGACCCGAACTACGTCAGGACTGCCATGCCGCTGCAGGGCATGGAGCAGTTCGATCCCGCCTTCTTCGGGTTCAGCCCGCTTGATGGGCGCATCCTCGATCCGCAGCACCGTCACTTCCTGGAGTGCAGCTGGGAAGCCTTCGAGAGCGCGGGCCACGACCCCGCCGCCTTCGAGGGCGCGATCGGCGTATTCGCGGGCTCCGGGCACAACGCCTACCTCGCCCAGAACCTCCTCGGCAACGCTGAACTCGTCGCGGATGTCGGCTTCTTCCTGCTGCGGCACACGGGCAACGACAAGGACTTCCTGACCACTCGCGTGTCCTACTGCCTCGATCTCAAGGGGCCGAGTGTCAACGTCCAGACCGCCTGTTCCACCTCGCTGGTCGCCATTCACATGGCCGCGCAGAGCCTCGTGAACGGCGAGTGCGACATGGCACTCGCCGGCGGCGTGACCAGCGAGCTCCCGCACGGGCAGGGCTACCTGTACAAGGACAGCGAGATCCTGTCGCGCGATGGCCACTGCCGCACATTCGATGCGCGCGCCGGCGGCACGGTGTTCGGCAGTGGCTGCGGCACGGTGGTGCTGCGGAGAATGGAGGACGCGCTCGCAGCCGGGGACCCCATCCACGGCGTGCTGCGCGCCTCGGCCATCAACAACGATGGCGCGATGAAGGTCAGCTACCTCGCGCCGAGCGTCGACGGCCAGAGCGCGGCGATCGAGGAGGCGTTGGGCATCGGCGAGATCGACCCAGCCACGGTGACCTATGTCGAAGCCCATGGCACCGGCACGCAGCTCGGTGACCCCATCGAGGTCGAGGCGCTGCGTCAGGCCTTTGGCGGCGACGCCGCAGGGCGCCAGTACTGTGGCATCGGCTCCGTGAAGTCGAACATCGGCCATCTCGACACGGCCGCCGGCATTGCGAGCGTCATCAAGGTCTTGCTGTCCATGCGGCACCGGCAGCTGCCCGCAACGCTGCACTGGCAGTCCGCGAACGCGGCGATCGACTTCGCCGCAACACCGTTCTTCGTCAATTCGACGCTGCGCGCCTGGGACGCCCCGGCGCCCCTTCGGGCAGGTGTCAGCTCCCTCGGCGTGGGGGGCACGAACGCGCACGTCATCGTCGAATCCCCACCCGCCAGACGGTCCAGCGCCGCCCGGCGTGAACGTCAGCTCCTGACGCTCAGCGCGCGCACCGAGTCATCGTTGCGCCGCAGTGCGGATCGCCTCGCACGCTTCCTCGAGGACGGCCTGGAGTCGGGCGACGCAACCGACCTTGCCGACGCCGCATTCACGCTCGCGACCGGCCGCAGGCACTTTCGCCGCCGAGCCTTCGTGGTCGCCGCGACGGCCGCCGACGCGGTCGCCGGCCTCGATGACTTCGAACGCATCAGCCATGCCGAGAGCCCGGCCAGCCCGGCAACCGTCGCATTCATGTTCGCAGGTGGCGGTGCCCAGCATCCCGACATGGGCAGGCAGCTGTACGCGAGTGAGCCGATCTATCGCGCTGCCATCGACGACTGCCTCGCGCTGCTGCGCGAGTTCGTCGACTACGACGTCGCCGCGCTCCTCTTCCCGCCCACGGCAGCAGCACGAACCGAGGCTGAACGGCTGCTCGAGCGACCATCGCGCACCTTGCCGGCACTGTTCGTCACGCAGTACGCGCAGGCACGTCTGTGGCAAGGCTGGGGCATCACGCCCGACGCACTGATCGGCCACAGCATGGGCGAAAACACCGCCGCATGCATCGCCGGCGTGCTGTCGCTGCGTGATGCGCTCGGGCTGGTCGCACTCCGGGGCCGGCTGTTCGAGCAGGTCGGACTCGGTTCGATGCTGAGCGTCGACCTCGACGAGGCCGACCTGGTGCCATTGCTTGGCGACAAGCTGTGCATTGCCGCGATCAACGCCCCCGGACTGGCCGTGGCCTCGGGCCCGCAGGCCGCGATCGCGGAACTCGAGGCACGCCTGGCGGAACGCGAGATCGGCTATCGCCGCATCCGCATCGAGGTCGCCGCGCACTCGGCAATGCTGGATCCGATCCTCGAGCATTTCGGCGACTACCTGCGGGGGGTGCGCCTGCAGCCTCCGCGCATCCCCTTCATCTCGAACAGGAGCGGCACCTGGATCACCGACGCCGAGGCGACCGATCCGGCGTACTGGGTCGGGCACCTGCGGCACACCGTTCGCTTCGCCGACGGCGCCGGCACCCTGCTACGCGCGCAGCACGTGCTGCTCGAGGTCGGGCCCGGAAGAACGCTCGCCAGCCTCGCAGGTCTGCACGGCGACAAGCGCGCCGACCAGCCCGTGCTCGCCTCGATGCGGCACCCCGAAGATCCCACGCCAGACGACCTGCACATGCTCACGACCCTGGGCCGGCTCTGGCTGGCCGGTGCGGAAGTGAACTGGCAGGCGTTCAACAGCCCCGTTGCGGTACCTGGCCAGCAGCGGTTGCGCGTGCCGCTACCGACCTACGCCTTCGATCACCAGCGATGCTGGGTCGAGCCATGCACCAGTCCGCTCTCCGTGCAGGGCGGGGGGCGCGACGCAGGCGCGCGTGGCCTGACCCTGGGCGACTGGCTCCACGAGCCAGTGTGGCGGCGCATGCCGATCGGCGGTGGCCGAAGCCTGCGTGGCGCGCGCGTGCTCGTGCTCGAAGGTGATTCGGCACTCGCAGCCATGGTGGTAGACGCGTTGGTGACAGCGCTTGAACGGCGCGGCGCGGCAACGCGGCGCGTGCGCGAGACACCAGCAGCCGCGCAAGCCGGCGCAACGGCGAGCCTTGCCGCGCGCTGGACAGTCGCAGACGACTGGGTGCGGCTCGGCGACCGCCTGCAGGCCGATGGCTGGTTGCCTACCCACATCGTGCACTCCCTGGCACTCGATCTCGTGAATGCCGCGCCGCCAGGCAAGTCCTTCACGAGCGCACGCGGCAAGGTATTCGATTCGCTGTTCCACCTGGCCCAGGTCGCCGGGCAGGAAGACTGGCCAGGCCTGTGCTGGCTGGCGCTCACGGCGGACGCGATGGCCGTGGCTGGGGAACAGCCCTCGGATCCCCTGTCCGCGCTGCTGCAGGGACCGGTGCGGGTGCTGCCGCGGGAGTTCCCCGGCTGGTCGTCCAGCACGCTGGACATCGAGAGCGCCGCAACCCACGGCGACCGCCTGGTGCCACTCGTCGAGCGCATTGTCGACGAACTCGCACGTCCGCTCCGACAGTTCGACGGGGGTGTGATCGCACTGCGCGGACAACACCGCCTCGCGCAATCACTGCTGCCGCGCGAGGATCACGAGGGCGACAGCGTGACGGCGCCCGTCCTGCGCAACGATGGGGTGTACCTCATCACCGGCGGCACCGGCGGGCTCGGCCTCGCCGCGTGCGCCGTGCTGGCGCAGACGGCCGCCGCAGCCGGCCAGCACGTCACCATCGTGCTACTCGCCAGGCGCCC
>SXGQ01771362.1_pt1 | contig 14574 bp, 11 predicted proteins | sample 3178371 | NCBI WGS metagenome assembly SXGQ01 (sample SAMN11356859, study PRJNA531348) | freshwater metagenome | isolation source: freshwater sample F1-20 | place: China: Fuxian Lake, Yuxi | collected 2017-12-25
GCAGAGACGCATCGCTACGGCATCGTTGATCCCGATACCACGCTCCCAACGAGCGATCAGGGGCGAACCATTCCACTTCGCGGCGTCGTAGAGAAGCCCGACGCAGGAGATGCGCCGTCAGACCTTGCTGTTGTCGGCCGGTACATCCTGAGTCCCAAGATCTTTGAGCGTCTAGAGCAGACAACCCATGGGGTTAATGGTGAGATTCAGCTAACGGACGCCATTCACACGCTGGCGCAAGAGCAGCCCGTCGTCGCCCGGCACTTCTCTGGAACGCGATATGACGTCGGATCGCCAGAGGGGTGGCTCCGCGCAAACCTGCATATTGCGCTTGATCATCCAGTCTATGGACCAATTGTGCGTAAGGCTGTTGCCACTGAGAACGAGCGCCCTACATGACACCATCAGAGCGTGACGAGCGAACGCTGAGGCCGGGCGACATTGTTGCTGGACGGTATCGGCTACAGGAGCTGATTGGCGAAGGGGCGGCGGCACTCGTCTTCCGTGCAACCGATGAGGCGCTTGGCCGCGACGTGGCGGTAAAGGTGCTCCGGGCACCACTCGCAACATCTGCCGCTGCCGCTGAGCGCTTCCGAGCCGAGGGCAGGGCCGCCGCTATCGTTGCGCACCCAAACGTTGCCGCAGTGTTTGACGTTGCGCCAGAGGGTGAATCACCAGCGATTGTGATGGAGTTTGTTGACGGCGAGGATCTTGCCTCTATGTTGCGTCGCGTCGGTCCGCTGGTGCCACGCCGCGCTGCAGCAGTTGCTGCACAAGTTGCACGCGGACTTGCCGCCGCACATGTGCGCGGCATCATTCATCGCGATGTCTCTTCGCGCAACATTCTGATCAGCAGGGAGGGGCGTGCTCAGATCGCCGACTTCGGTATCGCGCAGGCGATGCACGAAGTTGACGGGAGCGAAGCGGCTGCGCGCAGCGGTCAGCGACCAGAAGGATCGGTTGGCTATCTTGCCCCCGAGGTCTTGGCGGGGAGTCCACAATCTGCAGCGTCAGACCTGTTTGGCCTTGGCGTGGTCCTGTTTGAACTACTGACGGGGCATCGTCCGTTCGACCACCTAAGTGGCGCAGAGTTAAAGGAGCGACGCAGTCAGTCGCCCGCCCCATCACCCCGTGACCTGCGACCCGATATCTCACCAGAGCTTGATCTCATCACGATGCGTCTGTTGGCACCGAAGCCGAATGAGCGCTATGTGAATGCAACCGCCGCGGCAGATGCCCTTGAGACGTATGTGGTGCAGGCGAATCGCACCGCCGTTCCATCGCGACCGGTCGGCCCAGCCGCTGGCGCACCGCGCGCGCTTGCCGGAACGCGGGTCGCCCGAGTTGCCGCAGAGGCGGGACCAGGTGAGCCAGAGATGCTTCCAGATCCGAACGACGTCGGTGGCGATCAGCCCGCTGATTCAGACGACACGATGACGACGCGCTCCATGCTTCTAGCGATTGGCGGCGTCGCGCTCACGGCGCTCCTGCTGGTTGGCGGTGTGATCTTGGCACTTCGAATCTTTGCTGCAGGGACAGGTCCAGACAACAACGTGAAAGTGCCCAGCCTCACCACCCTAACCCTCGCTGAGGCAATCCCCATCGCTGAGGGGCTTGGTCTTCGCGTGCAGGTGGTAGAACGGGTGACTTCGTCAGACCAGCCCGTCGACACCATCCTGTCGCAGTCGCCCGGAAGCGAGACGCTGGTGCCGCTCAACACCATCATTGAGGTTCGCGTTGTGGCCGGGAGCGGGTTTGTCGTGGTCCCTGATATTCGTGGAATGAGTGAGGTAGATGGAATCGCTGCGCTCGCTACGGCAAAGCTCGTGCGCGGCGCAACATTCTCTGAGTACTCAGACTCCGTTCCTGCTGGTGAGTTAATCCAACAGAACCCACGCCCTGGCGTGCAGGTTTCGAGCGGCACCGCGGTTGACATTGTGGTCTCGTTGGGACCTGAGCCTTCGCCAAGCCCGTCACCAAGCCCAAGCGGCGCGGAATGGCCGCAGGTGCCAGATCTGCGCTGCTCAAGCATTGCAGACGCAGCAGCGCTCCTGTCGGCGCTCGGACTCTCGCTAGACGCGCCGTCAACGCTCCTAGACCCAACGGATCTCATTGATACCTTCTCACCGCTTGCGGGAGTGCTCGTCGAGCCTGGGAGCGAGATTACGATCGTGTCGAGCGTGCCGTCAGGGACGACGATCATGGGCTGCTCCCCGTAGCGGGTTAGGCCTCTAGCCCCTCCCAGAGGCCGCCACTCACCCAACTGAGTCGAGGTCGGTCAGGGAGCGTTCCATCAACACCACGCTCGCGTTGCGCTGCAGCCTGCAGCGGCACTGGCGCCGTCCAACACTCTCTCACATCACTCTCGGCAACAAGGCGACGCTTCTTATCGATACCGCAGTATGAGACCTTGCCAATAACCGAGCGGCGCATATGCCGGCAGCTTCCACACGAGGCTGTCGGTGTTTTGCATACCCAGCACTGCCCGGACTCCTCTTGAATTGCGCTGCACGTTGGACAACGCCAGGTGAGAGCTGGGGCAGCACTCACGGCTTCACCCGATAGACGCGGAAGTTCTGCGTCTCCAAGAGTGGATCCCCAACGCTGAGCTCGTATGAGACGGTGACAAAGCCACTCCCCTCGGTGTTGAAGTTGTCCGGGAGAGCGTAGGTCCACGCAGCCCGACCATTGACGTCAGAGACTACGCACACAGGCTCACTTGGTGTTGCGCCAGGCGCGCTGACATACATGCACACTCGAACGTTCGCAGCGGGCGCCCCAGTTGAATCGGTTGCAGTCGCAGTGATAAGAAAGTCTTTCCTGCTACTCAAGATAATCGTTCCTGGATTCAGGATGATGGAGATTCGACCAACTGAAGCACTAGTGGAGACCTCAACACTCTTTGTTGTTGGGTTACCTGCCTGATCTGTTGCCGTGATCGTTAGTAGGTTTGTGCCGTTCCGAAGCGTGATACCAATTGAAAATGCCCCTTTCGCTGTGGAACGTCCGCTCTCAATTGTTCCTGTCGTCTCGTTGCGCACCTGAACATCAATGTCCTTATCGGTCTTTCCGGTAACCGTGACGGAGTCACCGTTCAGGATCGCGCCTGGGGTCGGCGTGGTAACGGTCAGTGCTGGCGGGGTGGTATCTCGAACGACCGTTATCGAGGCGGATCGGCCCCCCTCAACGCCGTTCACTACAACGACCGCCTCAATCACGTTGCTGCCAGAAGAGAGAGGGATCTTCGCGATGTCAAACCCAGCTGTCTTCGGCATAGAAATCTCAGCACCAGTGATGACTGAACCATCGTCGCGCGTGATGATGATGCGAATGATTGCATCACTCTTCTCGAGCAGATCCTGCGGCAGGGTGCCACTGATGGTGATCGTTGCGGCCGCGGTGATCGGTTCACTCGGCTCAGTGAGAGTTGGCCGCCCGGGTTCGAGCGAAGGTGGTGGCGGTGTAGGTGAGCCGCTGGCACCAATGGAGGTGATGAATGGAAGCGCGACGGCCGCAAGGCCGATCGCCCCCGCAATCACGAAGAGCGTGATGAACGTGGAGAGGGCGGTGGCGATGGTTCCGCCAACACTGCGCGATGTGGCCCTTGATCGCTGCGATACGGAGTCAACCTGATAGGGGGGCGTGTACCCCTCAGATCGGCCGGGGAGGCCGCGCCGCGGTGGCTTTGCACTTGATCGACGGAATAGACCCATAGGGCGATTCTCGCACGCAGCGCGCCGAGACCGCTACGCTCCAACGATGCCCGATCAACCGAGTGACCCGAAACTGATTCTCGAGATGCGTGATCGCGTGGCGCGCGCACGCGCCGAGGTCGTTCGTGCTGTTGCTGAGGGGCGTGGCCCGGATGCGTGGCGAGCCGCATTAGTGGCGCTAGAGTCGCGGGGCCGCTTCGGCATTCGCATGGGGCTGGGGCGATCCAAAGCCCTCTTGCGCGCTCTCGGCTCGCCCGAAACGGGGGTTCGCGGCGCTTTGGTCGCCGGCACAAATGGGAAGGGGAGCGTTGTCGCTCTCGTCTCAGCGGCGCTTTGCGCGGCGGGGATTCGCCACGCCACCACCCCGAAACCGCACCTGGTCAGCTACCGGGAGCGGGTGCAGATCGATGGGCAGCCACTCGCCCCACTCCCCTTCGCCCAGGCGGTGGCGAGTGCCCTTGATGCTGCTGACCAGATTGAAGAGCGCGTTGGGCCAGCCACCGAGTTCGAGATCCTCGTCGGCGCCATCTTCGAAGCCTTACGTCAGGAAGAGATCACTACGGCGATCGTTGAGGTGGGCCTTGGTGGACGGCTTGATGCAACACATGCGTGGGATGGCGGAGTTGCCGTAGTGACCAATGTGGGCTTAGACCATCAGCAGTATCTAGGCGACACGATTGAGGCGATTGCCAAAGAGAAGGCGGCGATTATCGTGCGCGGTGATCGTGCCGTTATCGGTGCGAGCGAGCGGGGCGGCGCACTCGACGTGATTCGCCACCGTGCACAGAGGGTAGGCGCACCGTTCACGATTGCACGTGCTGGCGCGATCCGTTCGCTTGGACGCGACGGCATCGAAGTAGAGCTCGAGGGGCGTGGCACGGTGCGCGTTGGGTTACTTGGTCACCATCAAGGAGCGAACGCTGCCGTTGCAGCGGCGACTCTTGATGCACTTCGTGATGCGGGTATTGCTTCAGTAACGGACGACGAGCTTCGCGCTGGCTTCGCTGCGGCGCGCTGGCCTGGCCGAATGGAGTTGACTCCAGGTGCTCTAGGCGGAGGCGACGAGCGGGACCTACTTCTTGATGGGGCCCACAACGAAGATGGCGCCGCAGCGTTGGCGGCGGCACTTGGCGATCTTGCCCCACAACTACGCAGTGCTACCGGAGCGCGGAACACGGCGATCGTCATAATCCTAGCCGTCATGGCCGACAAGTCGGTCGCAGAACTATGCTCCGCCCTTGCGACCTCGCCAGCGCTGCGCGCCGCACACGTGATCTGTACCACCGTGGGCGATGTGCGATCTCTCGCACCTGAGCAACTTGTTGCTGCAGTCCGTGCTGCTGGACTTGGCACGCGAGTACAGATCGCAGCAAATCCAAATGCTGCACTGCTTGCGGCAGCAGAGCAGAGCGGGCCGATCATTGCAGCGGGGTCGCTCTACCTCGTTGGTGCGATCCGCGGCGAGCTGATGCGCCGCGGTGTGCTCCCAGATGACGGCAGCCGTGATGACGTGGCAGGATCAGTTGTATGAGTGAGAGCGCAGCGAATCGCGAAGCGATCAGCCACTCATACGCGCCTATCCCAGCCACAACGATCGGCCCACTGCGTGTTGTATGGGGGAGCCGCACCTACATCATGGCTGTGGCAAACCTCACCCCTGACAGCTTCTCGGGCGATGGCCTCATGGCGCCGGGTGACTCAACAAACGACTTTCTCGATCGCGTAGAACAGCGTGCGCGCGACGCAGTTCGTGATGGCGCCGATCTACTTGATCTTGGTGCTGAATCGACACGACCAGGCCACACAGAGATCTCAGCGGCAGACGAGATCGCTCGGCTTGCTCCCGCCATTGAACGACTTCGTCGCGCGCTCCCAACGTTGGCACTCAGCGCAGATACCCAGAAGGTTGAAGTTGCTGCCGCCGCACTCGATGCAGGGGCGCATATGCTCAACGATATCTGGGGGACTCGTTCAAGCGATGAGATGCTGCAGCTCGCCGCTAAGCGTGGCGTTCCAATTGTTGTGATGCATAACCGTAAAGAGGTCGCGACTGGCGAGCAGGCCGCCAACTTCGCCGAGAAGTTCCTAGACGAGATGGCGGCGGTCGCGGCACGCGGCCGCGCGCTTGGCATCCCTCCGGAGCAGCTGATCCTGGACCCCGGCTTCGGATTCGGAAAGGGTCCTGCCCAGAACCTGGTCACCCTGCGCCTTCTCGGCGCCCTGCGTGATTTGGGCCACCCAGTGCTGCTCGGCACCAGTCGCAAGTCCACGCTCGGTCGCGTCATCGACGGGGCTCCAGCCGACCGCCTAGCGGCGACGGTGGCCACCAGCGCCCTCGGGGCGCTTGCCGGCGTCGACATGGTGCGCGTGCATGACGTGCAGGAGAACCGCGATGCTGTGCGAGTCATTGACGCTGCCCTCCGCGCGGCGGGGGATGATTCTGACGACGCCATCGGCCCGAATCCGAATCGTGCCGACCGACCGCCCCGCCCGAGTCAGCGCGACAGGATCAGTGTGCGGAACGTGCGATTTGATGCAGCGCATGGTGTGTACCCAGAGGAGCACCAGAAGCCACAACCGTTCTTCGTTGACGTTGAGGTAGACGCCGACCTTGCCCCAGCTGGTCGCGGCGACGCGCTTGCCGCATCCATTGACTACAGCGAACTGGTGCGCGTCGCCGTGGAGCGTGTTGGCACAGGGGGGCACGCCGATCTCATTGAGGCTCTTGCAGAGCGCATCGCTGACGCTGCAATGGAGGTTGTTGCAACGAGCGGCGCAACAGTGCACGAGGTGCGCGTTCGGGTGCGCAAGCCTCAGGCCGCGGTAGCCGCGCCGATCGATTGGGCTGGCGTTGAGGTGGTGCGAAAGCCCTAAGGCGAGCTGGCGCCAACCTACTCGTTCGGCCGGGTCCCTAGCTCCACCGTGATCGTGATGAGAGAACCATCGCGAAGCACGGTCAAGGTGATGGTAGTTCCAGGTGAGTACTGCACCAACAGATCTTGCAGCGGGTGTGCCCCATCAATTGCGGTTTCATTGACGGCAGTGATGATGTCGCCACCCTTTAGCCCGGCCCTCTCCGCTGGGCTGCCAGGCACAATCGGTGAGGTGGTGCCATCAGCCATGATCCATGCACCAGCACTGACCGAAAGGTCATTCTCCCGCGCAACCCGTAGGTCAAGGGCGGTGTATCGCACACCGATCCATGGCCGCGACAGCGGAACACCAGCGAGCGCCTGTTCAAGGATTGGTCGAGCAATGTCAATTGGAATCGCAAATCCAATACCTGCACCCTCTGAGGAGATTGCAGTGTTGATGCCGATGACGGCACCACTCGAATCAACAAGTGCGCCACCAGAGTTTCCTGGATTGATTGCGGCGTCAGTCTGAATGAGACCGTTGATTGGCCCGCTCTCTGTAGTGATGTCGCGGCCGAGTGCCGAAACGATGCCGGCGGTAACCGAGTTGGTGTATACGCCGAGTGGTGAGCCGATCGCAATTGCGGTCTGACCAACCTTGATGCCGCCAGAGCGACCAAGGGTTGCCGTAGGTAAGCCTGCGGCATCAATCTTTATAACGGCAAGATCGGTAAGGGTGTCAATTCCGTAGATCGTGCCCTCAAAGTCTCGGCCATCTTTCAGCCGCACAACGATTGCGGTTGCATCTTCGACAACGTGCTTGTTCGTCACGATCCAACCGTCAGCTGAGTAGATCACTCCGGAGCCGATGCCATCGCCGTCGGCCGCTGTGACTTCAAGGGTGACGATAGCCGGCGAGACGCGCTCCGCAACTGCAACAATCGCCGACTGTTCGGAGACGAGTGTCTGTCGAATTTGCGTCGTAATGTCACCACCAGAGAGCCCATCAAGGAGGAGAATGGTGGCCGCAGCACCACCACCAGCGCCAAAGAGCAACGAGAGGGCAAGCATTCCGGCAATTGCACCGCGGTTGAGCGAGCCGGTTCCGGTGCGAAGTGAGTTGCGCGCCGCCTGAAGTGGGCCACTCTCCCTCGTGATCCACGCCGTCGGCCCAGTGGCTGGCTCTGGTTCAAATCGAAGGGGCGAACGCCGCTTTACTGGACTCTTTGCGACCCTCTTTGGGGCGGCAGGGGCTCGCTTGGCTTTCTCAATCACGTGGTTTCTCCTTTGGGACTTCGGCGCTCTCACGTGCCACGCTCAAAGAGGCGGGCTGCTCACTCACCGTAGAGGATGGCGGATCCGCACGTAGAACACTGCGAAGGCGGAGTGAAGTTTTCGCAACCTCACCGAGGAGGGCTGCCGCACGCCGACCGAAGCTCACCAAGGTGGCCGGCCCCGTCTGGGACGGGGCAGTCTCAGGGAGTTCGTCGTCCACCGCCTCGGGGTCGGCTGGGAAGGTGAGGGCAAAGCTTGTCCCCTCGCCGGGGAGGCTTTCGACCACGATGCGCCCCGCATGCATGTCTACGATTGACTTCACGATCGCGAGGCCCAGGCCAGAACCCGTGGCACGAGCAGCCCGATTCGCCGCCGCCAACCCTTCAGTGCCGCGATAGAAGCGATCGAAGATGCGTGGCAACTCTTCTGACGAGATGCCGACGCCTGTATCGCGAACAGTGACCGTCGCAGCGCCAGTAGAGAGCAGTTGTACCGAAACAAGAACGCTGCCACCCCGTGCGGTGAACTTCAGCGCATTGGCGACGAGGTTAGCCACAGCCTGCCCAACGAGTGCAGCGTCGTGCCGAACAAGCACCTTGCGTGTCGGCATGCGCTCATCGACCGCGACACCAACACGGCGTGCCCCTGCAGCCGCTTGCTCTACCGCCGCGCGCACGCTCGAACGTATGTCGCCAACGACGAAAAGAGGGCGAGCAATTCCCGCATCAAACCGTGAGAGTTCAAGAATGTTTGAGGTGAGCGCATCCATGCGCTCAAGCTGTCGACCCGCCTCAACGAAGAGCCTCTTACGTGTCGCTTCGTCGGTCGCTGAATCTTGCAGCAGATCAACAAATGCCCGCAACGCTGCGAGCGGTGTACGAAGTTCGTGTGAAACATCAGCGAGGTGCTCCTGCCCACGATCTCGCTCGCGGCGCAGCGCCTGCATTGATCCCTGCAGACGATCAGCCATGAGATTGAATTGATCGAGCAGCGCCACCATCTCGTCGTTTGCCGCAACATCAATCCCTGTCGGTACACGTGCAGAGAGGTTCCCATTACTGATCTCTGTCGCCGTTTCGGAGAGGAGTTGTACCGGCTTCGCGAATCGCGCAGCGGCAAACGTAGAGACAATGATAGTCACAATCATTGCGAGAATTCCAACAAAGGTGATCGTGCCAGTGACGCCAGCAAGACGCGAGGCGCGTGTCGTAAGTGGCGAGATTAGCGTGACCTCAATGCTGATTGACATTGGAGCGCCGCCAATAATGACGACGTTCGGCTCTAATTGGATGGAGTCTCGAGCCTCGCCTGGCTGAAGCACCGCTCCGTCTGAGCTAATCAAAAACTCTGAGTCAGCAGCGGGAGAGAAAAATTCTTTATCAGGATTCCATGTGCCGAATCGAACGAGAACGTCAGCACGAGCGACGTCTAGTGCGAGCTGCTGCAGCTCTGGGTCTTGCAGCAAGAATCGCTCACGCACCTCGGTGTCGAGCTCGCCGTTGCTGTTAAGAATGTCTCGTGTTCCTGCAACGCTTTGTGCGAGGCTGCGAACGGCGCTTGACACGGCGGCAGTACGAGCCGTCTGCGCCGCGCGCTCTTGCGTTTCAAACTCTTGTGAAACGCGGTCAACAACTAGATAGCCAGAGAGAGCGAGGGCCATCGCCACAATGCCAAGGAAGGCAACGGTAAGACGTGCGCGTAGCCCTCGGGGCGGCACGCCGTAGAGGGAATCGGTGAGCGGGCTCAGGCGCCGCTCCGTTCACCACGATCACTGCGGTCAGAGAAGCTGTATCCCACACCACGAACGGTCAACACGAAGCGTGGCTTGTTTGGATCTGGCTCAACCTTGTCGCGCAGATGGCTCACGTGCACATTGATCGTCTTCTCGTCACCCGCGATGGCAGCATCGTAATCGCGCACACGCTCAAGAAGATCGCGTCGTGCGAAGACACGACCCGGCCTCTCGGCGAGGATGCGCAAGATCTCAAACTCTGTTGGAGTGAGAGCGATGCGTGCACCGCCGCGGGTAACCTTGCGACGCTCTAGGTCAATCACCAGATCTTCTGCGCGAATGACACGTCCGCCCATCGCATCAGCGAGATCGCCATAGGCGCGGCGCAACTGCGACTTCACCCGAGTGAGGAGTTCGCGAACCCGGAAGGGTTTCGTCATGTAGTCGTCGGCTCCCAGCTCGAGGCCGAGGATAGTGTCGACCTCCTCGTCTCGGGCGGTGAGGATGATGACGGGGGCCTTAGAGCCCCCAGCGCGCAGGCGGCGGAGGAGCTCGAAGCCATCGATCCCAGGGAGGCGTACGTCGAGGATCAGGAGGTCGGGGGCCTGTTTCATGCCGATCTCGAGCCCTTTGTCGCCAGTCACCGCCATGAGCGGCAGGTAGCCCTCGCCCTTCAGCGCCACCTCAAGGGCGAGCGCGACGGCTGGATCGTCTTCAACAACAAGGATCGTGGCTGCCATGCTCCGATGCTACACCCCTGACGGGGCTATCCTTCGCCTCGTATGAGCACGCCAAGCGCCCCCCAGGTGATGAACGGCCACCTGACGCCCGCTGCCACCCTCGCGGTGAAGGAGCGCGGCAAGGCCCTGCTTAGCCGACCGACCCTGAATAAGGACACCGCCTTCAGCCGCGAGGAGCGCCGCCTCCTTGGCCTTGACGGACTTCTCCCCGCGTCGATCCTGACCCTGGAGGAGCAGGTCGCCGTGGAGCTGGTCAAGATCCGGCGAAAGCAGGATCCACTCGAGCGCTACATCGGCCTTGCCGCACTGCAAGATCGCAATGAGACGCTCTTCTATCGCCTCATCGTCGAAAACGTTGAAGAGTTCCTACCAATTGTGTACACACCAACCGTCGGCGAAGCGTGCAAGCGCTGGAGCCAGATTTGGCGTCGTGCGCGTGGCGCGTGGATCACGCCAGAAGATTCATCGAGAATTCCAGAGTTGCTCCGCAACGCCTCGGGCGGTGCCGAGATTCGCCTCATTGTCGTTACCGACAACGAACGCATTCTTGGCCTTGGCGATCTTGGCGTTGGCGGCATGGGGATTCCCATTGGAAAACTTTCGCTCTATACCGCTGCCGCGGGGATTCAGCCATCGTGGGCGCTCCCTGTTTCGCTTGATGTTGGCACCGATAACAGTGAGCTGATTGCCGATCCAAACTACCTTGGACGAAGAACACCACGACTACGCGGCGCAGAGTACGACGCGTTTGTTGAAACCTTTGTCCGTGGCGTACAGGCCGCGTTCCCTGGCTGCGTCATTCAGTGGGAAGACTTCAAGCAGCAGAACGCAATTCGCATCCTTGAGCGCTATCGCAACAGCGTCCCATCGTTCAACGATGACATTCAAGGAACAGGCGCAGTTGCGCTTGCCGGCATCATTGCGGCGATCGTTGCGGGTGGTGGATCAGGTACAGGCAAGATTGAAAATCAACGAATTCTCTTCTACGGCGCTGGCGCTGCAACGCTCGGCATCGCGCGACTCTTGCGACACACGCTGGCCGCTGCAGGCCTGCAGGGAGTGGCACTCGATACCGCGATCATCTCCCTTGACTCAAAGGGTGTCGTACATGAAGGGCGCGCCGAGTTGGGCGATGGAAAGAGCGAACTCGCACTGAGCGCAGCTGCAGTTTCAGCACTCGGCATTGGCGAACTATTGAACGCTGGGCTTACGGATGTCATCAACCAGGTTAAGCCAACGATCCTAATCGGTACGAGTGGCCAGGCCGGTGCATTCACTGAGTCGGCGATTCGCGCGATGGCGGCGGCCGCAGCGGCACCACTCATCTGGCCACTCTCCAATCCCACCTCGTGTGCTGAGGCGACGCCGAGCGATATCTTCGCCTGGAGCGACGGTCGCGCCGTAGTCGCGACAGGCTCACCGTTTGACCCAGTGATGGTGGGCGGGACCTCGCGCACCATCAGCCAGGCGAATAATGTCTATATCTTCCCGGGGGTTGGCCTTGCGGCGATTGCCGGAAAGCTGAAGTCAATTCCAGATGAGGCGTTCATCGTCGCGGCGAAAACCCTTGCGGCGCTGACTGCGCAAAGTGCCCCCGCAGGTGGGGCGCTCTACCCACCGCTCGCCGATCTTCGTTCCATTAGCCGCGCCATTGCCATTGCCGTTATTGAGGCGGGCGCTGCGGCGGGCTGGGCCTCGGCCGCCGATGGGGCGCGTGCCACCGATCTCGTTGATGGGGCCATGTGGAGCCCGAACTACCGCACCTACGTTCCCGCCTAAACTACCGAAGAGCGAAAGGAGGAGACATGCGAATCGGCGTCTTGCGCGAAACCGTTCCAGGCGAGCGACGCGTTGCCCTCGTTCCCGATGCTGTGACCAAGCTCGTGGCGGCTGGCCACCAGGTCGTTGTGCAGCGCGGCGCCGGCGAGGCCGCCGGATTCCTTGACGCCGCCTACGAGAAGGCGGGCGCAACGCTTGCCGCCGATGCTGCCGCACTCTGTGGCGGCAACCCCGAGATCGTCGTAAAGGTGCGAAAGCCGAGCAGCGCCGAGGCGGCACTATTGCCTAAGGGCTCGACCCTGGTGGCCCTCTTGACCCCCGGCGCGAACGAAGATCTGATCCCTGCGTTGAAGGAGCGCGGCCTTACCGCCCTCGCACTTGAGCTAGTGCCTCGCATTACCCGCGCGCAGTCCATGGACGTGCTCTCTTCACAGAGTGGCGTCGCAGGCTACAAGGCCGTGCTCGTTGGCGCGAGTGCGCTCGACAAGTTCTTGCCGATGTTGACGACTGCAGCGGGGAGCATCGCCCCTGCTAAGACCTTCGTGCTTGGCGCTGGGGTTGCTGGCCTCCAGGCCATTGCCACCGCGCGCCGACTCGGCGCGGTCGTGAGCGCCTTTGATGTGCGTTCCGCCGCCGGTGAGCAGGTGCGCTCGCTCGGCGCACAGTTCGTAGAGCCTGCAGCAAAGGCCGAGGGGACGGGCGGCTACGCCCGCGCTCAGACCGAGGACGAGGCGGCGCAGAACGCCGCGATCATCGCCGACCACATCAAGAGTCAAGATCTGGTGCTCACGACCGCACTAATCCCTGGCCGCAAGGCACCGATTCTCGTCACCGATGCGATGCTTGCCACCATGCGACCCGGATCCGTTGTGCTTGACCTCGCCGCAGAATCGGGCGGCAACGTAGAGGGCTCCGTGCCAGGCGAGACAGTGGTGCGCCACGGAGTGCAGCTGATCGGCGTGGCGAACATCGCCGCATCAGTTCCGCTCCACGCCAGTCAAATGTTCTCTACCAATGTGCGTACCCTTTTGACACACCTTAGCGGCGAGAACGGAGCGCTCACCGTGAACGCCGCCGACGAGATCACCGGACCAATGCTCGTGGTGCAGAACGGCGCTGTGCCGGTGAAGGCATCATGACCGCGCTGCTGACCGCACTCGGCGCCGCCACCGCGTTCATTGCCGTGACTTCGGGTGGCACGCCAACCGCCGCAGGGTCAACAACGCTGGTCGACGCGCAGATCGTTGAGGTCTACGTCTTCCTCCTCGCCGCGTTTACTGGATTCCAGATCATCACCAAGGTGCCGCCGCTTCTCCACACGCCGCTCATGGCGGCCACGAACGCCATCTCGGCGATCAGCCTTGTTGCGAGCATCGTCATCGCCGGCGCTGAGCGACCGCTCTTCATCAACATCATGGGCATGGTTGCGGTTGCCGCTGCAACGATCAACGTGGTGGGTGGATTCGTGATTACCGACCGCATGTTGAAGATGTTCAAGAAGACCGAGGCGCCGAAGTGATCGACCAGCAGATCGGCGCACTCTTCGTACAGATCGCCTACATCGGCGCTTCGGCGGCATTCATCCTCGGCCTTCGCGGCCTGACGAAGCCTGACACCGCACGCCGCGGTATGCAGCTCGCCGCCTTCGGCATGTTGCTCGCCATCATTGGGACCCTGTTGAACCATGAGATCGTGAGCTACGAGTTCATCATCATCGGTCTTGTTGTTGGTACCGCTGTCGGCTTGCCGATGGGTCTGCTTGTACCGATGACCGCCATGCCGCAGCGTATCGCCATCAGCCACATGTTCGGCGCCCTCGCGGTGACGCTCGTTGGCATCGCCGAGTTCTTACACACCCGAGACTACGCGGGCGGCCCCGGCGTGATCAAAATGACCGCGATCGGTTTCGAAACGCTCTTCGGCGCTCTCACCATCACAGGGTCATTCATGGCATTCGGCAAGTTGCAGGGTTTTATTCCCGGCCAGCCGATCACCTTCCCTGGGCAGAAGCTGATCAACGCCGCCGTCTTCTTCGGCGCGGTCGGCTTGTATATCGCACTCATTTTCACACAGTCGGGCGGCTCCACTGGCGACTCTGGCTTGATCATGTTCGTCGTTATGACGGTGCTCGCCCTGATCATTGGCGTGACGCTCGTCTTGCCAATCGGTGGCGCCGACATGCCGGTCGTGGTCTCGCTCCTAAACTCGTACGCGGGCCTTGCAGCGAGCGCAACAGGCTTCGCGATCGGCAACAACATCCTCATCGTCGCTGGTGCGCTTGACGGCGCCAGCGGATTCATCTTGTCAATCCTCATGTCGAAGGCCATGAACCGCTCGTTTGCAAACGTGCTCTTCGGAGCGTTCGGTGGCGAGAAGGCGGCCGTCTCTGCAAAGAGTGCTGAAGGTCTAACCACTCGGAGCGTTTCTGCAGAAGATGCCGCGATGCGCATCGGCTACGCGCGCAACGTCATCATCGTGCC
>SXGQ01439462.1_pt1 | contig 14572 bp, 16 predicted proteins | sample 3178371 | NCBI WGS metagenome assembly SXGQ01 (sample SAMN11356859, study PRJNA531348) | freshwater metagenome | isolation source: freshwater sample F1-20 | place: China: Fuxian Lake, Yuxi | collected 2017-12-25
GTCGATCTTGACCACCGTTCCGGAGACGAGTTGTCCGTCTTTCAGTTCGACCATCGTGTCGGCGATGGCATCTGCGAACGATGTGTCGCGCTCAGTGATTTGACGGGGAATGTAGGTGGTGTCGGACAAAGGGGTATTCGCTTTCGAAGGGACGGGAATCGGTGGATATGACCCTGAAAATCTACCAGCGGTGCCCCAAAACCAGAAACTCCGCACTTTCCAGGGATGCTTCGGCTTTTCCGTACATGCCCGGTTCGACCGAGTAGACGGCGTCGGCGCTCAACCCGGCCTGTCGACACATGAGACGCAGTTCGCGGGGAGTAAAACAACCGGTCCGCAGCTCCGCCGCGAGCGCCTCACCCGCAGCGTTGTGGACCTCGGTTTGCTCTGACGACATACCCGTTCCCGCGTCGAAAGAGGCTCCGGTGTGGTACTTGACGGCGTAATAGGCGTTGAAGGCGCTGAGAGCGAAACCTCCGCCCGGACGCAATGCTGCCGCGATCCCTCCGAGGATCTCGATGTCATGTGCGAGATGGTCCATCAGGCCGAAGCCCCCCTGGCAGAGACACACCGCCGCATCGAAAACCGGAGGGAGATTCACCGCCCGCGCATCGGCGCGCTCGAAGGTGGCGAACTCGCCGAGACCCTCGCGCTCGGCCGTCGCGTTCGCGACATCGACGAAGGTGTCCGAGATGTCGATTCCGTGCACCCTCATCCCCCGCCGCGCGAGGGCCAGAGCATGCCGCCCGGGTCCACAGCCGACGTCGAGTACCCGCGAACCCTCGGCCAGACCGAGCGCCTCGACGAGAAAATCGACTTCTTGCTCTGTGCCTTTCGTGAAGGAATAGCGCAGGTATGTCTCACCCATGTGGGCTGCCAACTCTTCGAACCAATGGCCATCCGCGCCGACCTCACCCCGCGACATCGCGTGTCATTTCGCCGTGTTCATTTTGCCGTACTCACTTCGCTTCGGCCCATGTTCGACCCCAGGCCGCGTTCACCTCGAGCGGCACCGCGATGTCTGCTGCGCCGCGCATGATGCCAAGCACCAATTTCTCGACAGCGCTCTTTTCCGCCGCTGTTGACTCGACGATCACTTCGTCGTGAACCTGCAGGATGAGACGCGCCGAGAGACCTGATGTCTCGAGTTCGCGGTCGATACGGACGAGTGCGATCTTGAAGATGTCCGCTGCGAGGCCCTGGATCCCCGCGTTCATCGCTTGACGCTCACCCGCCTGGCGGATGCGGAAGTTGTCACTCGTCAACTCGGGAATCGGACGCCGCCTGCCGAACAGCGTTTCCGTGTAGCCACGATTGCGCGCTTCGGTCACCGTGCGGTCCATGTACGCCCGCACGGCGGGAAAGGCCGCAAAGTACGCATCGAGAATCTCCGTCGCCTCGGGAACGTCGATGGCCAGTCGCTGCGAGAGTCCGTAGGCCTCCATCCCGTAGGCCAGTCCGTAGGAAACCATTTTCGCCTTCGATCTCTGGTCGGCCGACACGGACTTCGCACCCACCCCGAACACACGGGATGCCGTCGCGTTGTGGATGTCGACTCCGGCGTTGAAGGCTGCGATCAAGCCGGGGTCTGCGGCAAGATGCGCGATGCATCGGAGTTCGATCTGGTTGTAGTCGGCGACCAGCAGCTCGCATCCCTCACCGGCAACGAACGCCGTGCGGAACACCTTGCCCATGTCGCTGCGTACGGGGATGTTGTGAAGATTCGGGTTTTCGCTACTGAGGCGACCCGTGCGCGCAACGGTTTGGTTGAAGACCGCATGGATCCGACCGTCCCGTGCCACGACTGCCCGGAGACCCTCGCCGTAGGTTCCGCGCAGCTTTTCGACTTCGCGATACTCGAGCAGCGCATCGATGAACTCGGGCCATTCGCCGCGGAGCTTTTCCAGCGTCGCGGCATCGGTGCTGTAACCGGTCTTGGTTTTCTTGCCCTTGGAAAGGCCGCGCTCGTCGAAGAGGATCTTCTGCAGTTGTGTCGGAGAGTTCAGATTGAAGTCTCGTCCGGTCAAGCCGTGCAGAAGTGCCGTCAGTTCGTTTGCCCGATTGGTGAGGTTGCGGGTGATGTCGTCGAGGGTGGCAGTATCGACGCCGATACCCCGCACTTCCATCCGGGCCAGCACCCCGACGAGCGGCATCTCCACTTCAAAGAACAGGGCCTTCATGCCCGTTGCCTCGAGCGCAGCCTCGAGCGGAGCAGCAAGCGCGGCCACGGCACGTGCGCGGGACGCCCCGGCTGCGAAGGCACAGTCGTCGCCCGACGCGGACCCACCGAAATCAAGTTCACCGTTCGATTCCGGAGCCCCGACCGGCAAGGACGCTTCCAGATGCACGTCGACGAGACGATCGATCCGATTTCCACCGTCGACCGGTTCGAGAAGGTACGCGGCAATCGCGGTGTCGAAGCCAACCGTCCCGACGTCAAAGCCGGCCTCCAGCATCCGTCTCCATAGTGGCTTTGCATCGTGTGCGACGATCTTCTTCGCCGCAACGAGACACCGAGACAGCGCCTCGAGATCGCGCGGCGCGAACGCCACGCACTTGCCGGCCGTATCGTCTCCGACGCACAACACCGCACCTGCATGGCCGCTATCCCAGATCGCCACCGACGCAGATGCCGCAATATCCTTCACGAGGGACTTCTCGCCCTTGGCACTCCAACGCTCGAACTCGGACGAAATCGAGTCTGCGACCGTCGAGGCACCTCCCGCTGTAGGCTCGGAGTCGCTTCCGTCAGACGTCGACCAATTCCCGAATGCTTCACGCAAGCGCTTCGACATTGTTCGCATCTCGAGAAAGTCGAGGAGCCGCTGCGTAGCCGCCCAATCCGGTCGCGGCTGGCAGTCCGCGGGACGGACATCGATGGGAAGGTCGTCGCGCAACACCATCACGGATGCGTTGCGCAGAACGCGTTCGCGGCCCTCTTCCAGCGCGGCCTTCAGCTTCGGTGTTTGCTTGTCGTGGGAGTCAAGAATCGCGGTGAGGCTCGGGTACTCGTTCACCAGCTTCGCGGCGGTCTTCTCGCCGACGCCGTTCGCACCCACGAGGTTGTCACTCGGGTCACCACGCAGCGCCGCATAGTCGACGTAACGCGACGGCACGACACCCGTGCGCTCGAGGATTCCCGCTTCGTCATACAACGCGTAGTCGCTGACGCCGCGCTTGTTGTACAGAACCTTCACGTGCGGGTCGCTCACCAATTGGTAGCTGTCGCGGTCGCCCGTCACGATGACGATGTCAACATCCGCGGATCGGCACATGCGGGCGAGGGTGGCGATGATGTCGTCGCCCTCGAAACCGGCCATGTCGAGGGCAGCGATACCGAGGGCGTCAAGCAGTTCGCGGATGATTCCCATTTGACTGCGCAACGCATCAGGGGTGGCCTCGCGCTGGGCTTTGTACTCAGGCACCGCTTCGTGACGAAAGGTCTTTTCGGGGCGGTCAAAGACCACAATGAGCGAATCGGGTTGCTGGTCCTTGACCAGGTTCACGAGCATCGAGGTGAAACCGACGATCGCGTTCGTGATCTGCCCGGCCGATGTCGCCATGTCGCTTGGCAACGCGAAAAATGCGCGGTAGGCGAGAGAGTTGCCGTCGAGAGCCAGACACTTCATCGGTCCGACCGCCACATGCCGCCAATCTAGGGCAACAGATCGCCGGCGAGAATTCGCTCCGCCACGTCACGCATCTTCGTGCGCTCGGACATCGCAGCGCGCTGAATGTAGGCATAGGCGTCGGACTCGGACAGGCCGGTCTTGTCGATGAGAATGCCCTTGGCGCGGTCGATCAACTTTCGTGTCTCGAGTTGCTCTTCGAGTGCACCGACCTCGCTGGCGAGCAGTTGGATCTCGCGAAACCGGCCGAGTGCGACTTCGATCGCCGGGATGAGATCGGACTTCTGGAACGGCTTGACGATGTAGGCCAGCGCACCGGCATCGCGCGCCTGCTCGACGATCTCGCGCTGGCTGAATGCGGTGAGAAGAACTACCGGACACAACTTCTCCGCCGAGATCGCACGGGAGGCTTCGAGGCCGTCGATACCCGGCATTTTGATGTCGAGTATTGCAAGGTCCGGGCGATGCTCGCGTACGAGTTCCACTGCTTCGTCGCCTCGACCGGTTTCGGCGACGATCACATACCCCTCCTCCATGAGCGTCTCACGCAAGTCAAGGCGGATGATCGCTTCGTCCTCGGCAATGACGACGCGAGTAGCCATCAGATGCTGCCGTTGTCCCGAAGAGTCGAAAGTCGGTCGAGCAACTGGTCCTGACGTGCCTCCAGGTCGGCGACCTCATGTCGAAGGTCGTCGCGATGACGGCGCATCGCCGCTGCATGCGCAGAGGCCTGCCGGTACTCGAAGGCCGAGTCGGGTGTTTCGGAGACGATTGCCCGCAGCTCCTGGCTCGACGCCTCGTCCTCGAGCGCAGACAACTGTTCGTTCGCAAGAGAGAGCTTGGCGCGCGCAACTCGAATCCGAGCAGCGTTTTGTTCAAGACGACGATTCACGAGCCAACCTCCTCTTTTCTTGCCTGTGTTGCTTCTGTCTGTGTCGCTTTCGGACATCCAAGCCCTCCACATCCGTGCCCACAGTGGTGCCCAAGGTGGGATTCGAACCCACACGCCCTTTCGGACAGCGGATTTTGAGTCCGCCGCGTCTGACATTCCGCCACTCGGGACGCCGCGACACAACCTTCGCGATGGGAAAGAAGAGGCTACTGGCTGGTAGCGAAAACGGTCCCGAAACAGCCGAGGGTCTAACCTCGGTTTGTGCTCGCGTTCACTTTCCCCGGCCAGGGATCCCAACGTCCAGGTATGGGTCGCCCGTGGGTCGACCACGAGAGCTGGGAGTTGGTCGGCGAAGCCTCCGAGATCGCCGGCCGCGACGTGGGCAAGCTCCTCTTGGAGGCCGACGCCGAGGAGCTCAGGGACACCCGCAACGCTCAGTTGACGACCTACGTATCGTCAATGATGGTGCTGGATGCCGTCGAGCGCCTCGGTATCGAGCCGAGTTTCTGTGCCGGGCATTCCCTCGGCGAATACACCGCGCTCACGGCCACCGGCGCCCTCGCCTTCGACGAAGGTGTCGCGCTGGTTGCCGAGCGGGCTTCCGCGATGCACGAAGCCGGTACCGCGTCACCCGGCACCATGGCTGCAGTCCTCGGCCTCGATGACGACGACGTGGAGGTCGCATGCCGTCGCGCGGACGCCGAGGTGTGGGTCGCCAATTTCAACGCGCCCGGCCAAGTCGTGATAGCGGGCTCACCCGCAGGGGTCGAAGCGGCGGCGGCCCATGCAAAGGAACTCGGAGCGAAGAAGGTGATGCCCCTTCAGGTGTCCGGCGCTTTCCACACTCCGTTCATGGCAGCCGCACGTGATCGGCTGCGGCAGGCAATTGCCGGTGCGAACATCCGCGATGCCGAAGTTGCCGTTGTGTCGAACGTCGACGCCCTGCCCCACGACGCAGCCGACGAGTGGATTTCGCTGCTGTCGGCGCAACTCTCCAGCCCCGTGCGATGGAAGCACTGCCTGCTCACCATGGCCGAGGCCGGTGTCACCGGATTCGTGGAGCTTGGACCCGGAGGCGTTCTCACCGGCATGGCGAAGCGCACCGTCAACGGCGCCCGCACCATCAGTGTCGCCACGCCCGACGAACTGGACAAATTGATCGATTGGGTGAACAAGGCCGCTGCGGCCGGTCCAGCGCCGCTCGAGGGCGAGCTTCTTTTTGCCACCGAACGCCTGGTCGTGAGCCCGTGTGCGGGTGTGTTTTCACCCGACACCCTCCACCCGGCCGGAACACGCATCACTGTGGGTGACATTCTCGGTCGCGTCGGCGACACAGAAGTACGCAGCGCCTTTGCAGGAATCCTCCAGAGCTACATCGCAGTCGACGGGGAACGCGTGACGCACCGCCAACCCATCGCTTGGCTTCGGACCCACTGACCATGCCGCAGATCCCCGGTAATGCCGTTGGTGCCCGGTTCACCGGTTGGGGACGTGCCCTGCCCCCGAAAGTCCTGACGAACCACGACCTCGAGGGAATGTTCGAGACGTCGGACCAATGGATCCGCGAGCGCACGGGGATCGAAAGACGCCATGTCGGTGGAACAACCGCAGGCCTGTCGATCGAGAGCGGCGGTCTCGCGCTCGGGATGGCGGGAGTCGATCCACTCGACATCGATGCGCTCGTGTTGTCGACCTCGACACCTGACCGCACGGTGCCGGCCACATCCGCGACCGTTCAGCACGGCCTCGGCTTGAAGTGCGGTGCGTTCGACGTGAACGCGGCATGCAGCGGGTTCGTCTATGCCACCGTCGTGGCCCACGGGCTCATCGCCATGGGTGCGCGCAAGGTGCTGCTCATCGGCACCGACACGCTGTCGCGCATCACGGACTGGGACGACAGGAACACGGCGATCCTCTTCGCCGACGGCAGCGGTGCAGCAGTTCTCGAAGCGACCGACGGCCCGGGTCAGTTGCTGGGGTGGGACATCGATTCCGACGGTTCCGCCGAAGAACTGTTGTTCTGCGAAGTCGGCGGAACCATCCACATGGACGGCAAGGAAGTGTTCCGTCGCGCGGTCCGCATCATGGTCGACTCCGCCAAGAAGTCGATGGCGATCGCAGGCGTCACGGCCGACGACATCGCGCTCGTCGTCCCCCATCAGGCGAACATTCGCATCATCTCTGCCGCATGCGACCGACTCGGGGTTCCGATGGAGCGCGCGGCAGTGTGCATCCACGAGACCGGCAACACGTCGTCGGCTTCGATTCCCCTCGCTCTCTTCGAGGCAGCCGACCAGGGTCGGCTCTCGGCCGGCGATCTCGTCCTCCTCGTCGGTTTCGGTGCAGGAATGACCGCCGCAAGCGTGATCATCCGTTGGGGCGTGTGACGTGTCACGGGTTGTTCTCGTTACCGGTGGCTCGAGGGGCATCGGAGCCGCGTGCGCACTGCGCTTTGCGGGCAACGGTGACAGGGTCGCGATCACCTACAACTCGACGACTCCCCCTGCGGCGATCACCGATGCCGGCATCCTCGCCGTCAAATGCGACGTGACGTCCACGGAGTCCGTCGAGGCGGCTTTCACCGAGGTCGAAGAGAGATTCGGCAAAGTCGAGATTCTCGTGTCGAATGCAGGCATCACGAAAGACGGGCTCTTCGTGCGCATGAACGAAAGCGACTTCACTTCTGTGATCGATGCCAATCTCACCGCTGCGTACCGCGTCTCGAAGCGCGCGTCGCAACAGATGTTGCGCGCCCGTGCGGGTCGAATCATTCTCATGTCGTCGGTCGTCGGCCTGCTCGGGTCGGCGGGACAAACGAACTACGCGGCGTCAAAGGCCGGTCTCGTCGGCCTTGCCCGATCCCTCGCACGCGAACTGGGTTCACGCAACATCACGGTGAACGTCGTTGCCCCGGGGCCCGTCGCCACCGATATGACCGCGGCTCTCGGCGAAGACCGCCTTGCGGAGCTCACAGCCGCCGTACCGCTCGGACGCATGGCGACTGTGGACGAAATTGCAGGAGTCGTCGCTTTCCTCGCCTCGGATGACGCCGCCTACATCACCGGCGCCGTGATTCCCGTAGACGGCGGACTGGGCATGGGTCACTGAACCTGACCAGCACCCACTTTCTGACAGAATGGCGGTACCCACCCAAAGGAGCAACCATGAGCGATGACCTCTTCGCCCGATTCACCAAGTGCGCCGTCGACGTCCTGTCGGTCGACGCTTCACAGGTCAAGAAGGAGGCCACCTTCGGCGATGACCTCGACGCTGACAGCCTCGATCTCGTCGAACTCGTGATGGCGCTCGAAGAAGAGTTCGGCGTGGAAGTTCCCGAAGAGGATCTGAAGGACATCCGCACCGTCGGCCAGGCGTTCGACCTGGTGGTCTCCAAACTCTGATGCGCAACCCCTTCGCGGGAGGCGGCCCCCACCGAGTGGCCATCACCGGCCTCGGCGTCGTTGCCCCCTGTGGAATCGGACGCGAGGCGTTCTGGTCGGGCCTTCTCGGGCCGGGACTGTCCGACACCAAGGCGAACGAGATCGCGGACTGGGACCCTTCCCCCTACTTCGACAACCCCAAGGAAGCCCGTCGCGCGGACCGCGTCGAGCAATTCGCCCTTGCAGCCGCGGCCGAGGCGTTCGAGCAAGCCGGGGCCATCACTGCCGACAGGGGCCGGTTCGGCACGATCTTCGCCACCGGCGTCGGCGGCCTTCACACTCTCGAAGAACAGGTCGGCGTTCTCCTCGAAAAGGGGGCGCGTCGCGTGTCCCCGTTTCTCGTTCCGATGATGATGGCCAACGCTGCCGGAGCCGCGATCTCGATGCGACACGGCCTGCGCGGCCCGAACGAAACGATCTGCACCGCCTGCGCCGCTTCCACCCACGCGATCGGTTATGCGGCGCGACTCGTCGCGTACGGAATGTGCGATGCGGTCGCAACCGGTGGATCCGAGTCCGCCGCAACACCCACGTCGCTCGCTGGATTCGGCAACATGACGGCGCTGTCCACCTCGGGGTCGAGCAAGCCCTTCGATGCCGCCCGCGACGGTTTCGTGATGGGCGAGGGATCCGCAGTGCTCATTCTCGAACGATGGGACCTCGCGGTATCGCGCGGCGCAACGATCATCGGTGAAATCCTCGGAGCCGCAAGCAACGCCGATGCCCACCACATCACTGCTCCTTCACCGGGCGGTGTCGGCGCACAAGCATGCATGCGCCTCGCCCTCGAGGATGCCGGGCTGTCGCCCAGCGACATTGTGCATGTCAATGCCCATGGAACCTCGACTCCTCTCAACGATGCGGCCGAAGCCCAAGCCATGAAAGAGGTCTTCGGCGCGCATCGACCGGCGGTCACCTCGACGAAGGGCGTCACAGGTCATGCACTCGGGGCCGCGGGTGCGCTCGAAGCGGCGGCTGTGTTGATGTCGTTTGCCAAGAAGCTGATTCCGCCGACTGCAGGCACGACCGCACTCGACCCGGAACTCGACATCGATCTCGTGATCGGCTCGCCACGGCCCTGGACCCCCGGTCCGGCGATGTCGAACAACTTCGGCTTCGGTGGCCACAACGGGTCGATCATCATCGGCACCGGTGCCTGACGCCGTCAGGCGTCGACGAGCACGAACATCAGGTCACACTCGCATGCGACTGCGTCACCGACGAGCACCCGACCACTCCCCTTGCCTGCCCGTGACGACATGCGCCCGAGCGTCACCTCGATCGTGAGCACGTCACCCGGCACCACTTGGCGGCGGAATCGCGCCGAGTCGAGGCCACCGAACAACGGCAATTTCCCGGCCATCATCGGATCGGACAAGACCACGTAGGCGCCCAATTGGGCGATTGCCTCACACATCAGCACGCCGGGAAGTGTCGGTCGACCGGGAAAGTGTCCCGAAAAAAACCACTCGTCCCCTGTCAGCCGCCACGAACCCCGGGCCGACGCACCATCGACGATTTCGCTCACTTCATCGACGAAGAGAAATGGTGAACGGTGTGGCAGGACTTCGGCGGGTGAAGGCAACGACATACGGGAGGCTTACTTCCCGAGAGCCCTGAGGAGGTTGGCGGGAGTGTCTTTGGGCGACACCTTGTGCCACGCCTCGAGAATCACCCCGTCGGGACCGATCAGAAATGCCGAGCGCTCGATACCCAGGTACTCACGACCGTACATGCTCTTCTTCTTCCACACCTTGTAGGCCTTTGCCACTTTGTTGTCGGTGTCGGCGAGCAACGTGAAACCGAGTTCGTATTTCTCATCGAACTTCTTCTGCTTCTCCGGCTTGTCGGGGCTGATGCCGATAATGACGGTGCGACCGATCCGGTCCTTCACGTCGCGCAGACCGCACGACTGGGCCGTACATCCGGGCGTGTCGGCCTTCGGGTAGAAGTACACGAGGACCTTTTTCTTCGCAAACTTCGCAAGTTCGACCGTCTTGCCGTTCTGGTCGAGCAACACGATGTCAGGAGCTTTGTCGCCGGCTTTCAACATGCGAAAAAACTACTGCGTGTCGATTGCGTGACGCACTTCGGATATGTAGTCGCCAACGGCGTCGGGGCCCGACTCCATGAGACGTCGCACGACCGAGGCCCCCTGAATGACACCGTCCGCGACGCGACAGGCCTCTCGCGCCTGCTGTGCGTTCGACACTCCGACACCGACGAGCACGGGGAGATCGGTCACGGCCTTCACCCGACCGGCTATGGCCGTGGCGGTGTTCGCAAGCGCGTCACGCTCACCGGTGATTCCAAGGAGTCCGACCGCGTAGACGAAACCGCGAGCCCGCGCGGCGATGCGCGGCAATCGCTCGTCGGGCGCAGTGGGAGCGGCGAGCATGACCGTCTCCACGCCCGCATCATCGGCTGCGGCACACCATCTCGTCGCCTCTTCCAAGGGAAGATCGGGCACGATCGCCCCCGACACGCCGTTCTGCCGACAGAGGGACGCGAAGCGTTCGTGTCCGGTGCGGAACACGGTGTTGTAGTACAGCATCACGACGATCGGTACTTGAACGTCGAGGCTCGGAATCTCGGCAAGAATCGCCGGTGGGGTCGCCCCCGCATCGAGCGCCCGCTGCGACGCCTCTTGGATGACGGGACCATCCATCACCGGATCGGAAAACGGAATACCGACTTCGACTGCGTCGGCTCCGGCGGCGACCGCGGCACGGATGCCTTCCTTCCAGTTCGCCAGACCACCCGTGACGTAGGGAATCAACAGTTTGCGATCCTCCGACCTGCGCGTGCGAAGGTGGGACTCGAGTCCCGTCACGCCAAGATGTCCATCATCTGGGCGACGTCCTTGTCGCCTCGACCGGACAGGTTCATGAGAACGGTCTGGCCGGCCATGTTCGGCGCTTCACGCGCGATCCACGCCACTGCGTGTGCGCATTCGAGCGCCGGAATGATGCCCTCCGTCTTGGCCAGCAGGCTGAAGCCACCGACGACTTCTTCGTCCGTCACCGACGGATATTCGGCACGGCCGATCTCGGAGAGATACGAGTGCTCGGGGCCCACACCCGGATAGTCGAGACCGGCGCTGATCGAGTGCGCCTCTTGCACCTGACCATGCTCGTCTTGCATCAGATAACTCTTCATGCCGTGCACGACGCCGGGCACACCGCGGCCGACGGCCGCACCGCCGGCAGGTTCGACACCCACGAGACGCGCCTTCGTGTCGATGAAACCCGAAAAAATACCGATCGCATTCGACCCGCCGCCGACACACGCAACCACCACGTCGGGGTCGGCTCCCGTGGCCGCGAGACATTGTTCTCGAGCCTCGTCACCGATCACGCGGTGGAACTGTCGAACCATCCACGGGTACGGATGCGGTCCCATCACGGAACCCAAGCAATAGTGCGTGGTCTCCACGGTGGCGACCCAGTCGCGCATTGCTTCGTTGACGGCGTCCTTCAGGGTGCGGCTTCCCGAGGTTGCCGGCTCAACCTGCGCGCCGAGGAGGCGCATGCGGAACACGTTCAGGGCCTGACGCTCCATGTCGACTGCACCCATGAAGACCTTGCACTCAAGACCAAGCAGCGCCGCGGCGGTCGCAGAGGCAACACCGTGCTGGCCTGCGCCGGTTTCCGCCACGATCCGCTTCTTGCCCATTCGCTTTGCAAGCAGGGCCTGGCCGAGAACGTTGTTGATCTTGTGCGAACCCGTGTGGTTCAGGTCTTCCCTCTTCAACAACAGACGTATGCCAAGTTGACGACCGAGGTTGTTGCACTCGGTGAGAATGGACGGCCGCCCTGCATACGTGCGCAGCAAGTGGTCGAGTTCCGCGCGGAACGCCGGATCGCCCCATGCCTCGCGGAAACCAAGTTCCAGCTCTTGGCACGCAGGAACCAGCGTCTCGGGCACGAATCGGCCACCAAACTGACCGAAGCGACCCGATTCATCAGGTTCGACCATCACGCTCATAGACGACATTCTCGCAGGCGATTCCCGCACCCCACGATTCGTTTTGCGTGAATTTCGACCGCGCCCGCGCGGCGACTAGAGGTCATCCTGCCAGTCGTAGGGCATTTCGTCGGGACCGACGTAGGGCGAAGGTGTCGCGGCACGCGCCGCTGCGATGAACGCACGAACCAAACGGGGGTCTTTCTTCCCGGGTTCACTCTCCACGCCAGTCGACACGTCGACACCCCACGGGCGCGTCTGGGTGACGGCATCAGCGACATTCGTCGGTGTCAGCCCGCCCGCGAGGATGATTCGCGGCCCAAGTGCGACGTCACCGGCCAGGGACCAGTCGAACACCCTGCCCGACCCGGGAGCAGGTGCATCGAGCAGCACAAGACCCGTGCCGAACTTGTCGGCGTGGCGCGCATCGGTGGATCCGGCGACGACCGCCTTGATCACGAAGCGCACACTCGCACTCACGGCTGCGACATCGGCAGCGGATTCGTGACCATGCAATTGCGCGGCCTTCAGGCCCGCTTCGTGCACGAGGTCGACGACACGGCTCGGGTGTTCGTCACGAAACACCCCCACGGTCAGGATCTCCGGAGGCAATCGGCGACTGATGTCGTAGGCGCGTTTGACCGCAATCTGACGTGGCGACGGCGCAAAAATAAACCCGACTGCGTCCGCGCCCATGGCGACGGCGAGAAGCGCGTCGTCCTCGCTTGTGATCCCACAGATCTTGATGAACACCGCCCCCGAAGGTACTACGGCACGCGCAGATCCTTGAGGGATGCACACACATCACCCGAAGTCACGAGGCTTTCACCGACGAGCACGGCGTGGTAGCCCGCGTCCCACAGGCGCCGCGCATCGTCCGCCCCGCGAACACCCGACTCGGCGACACGCACAACTCCCGAGGGCATCTGCGCCGCCATACGGACCGCTCGGTCATGGTCGACGGCGAAAGTCACGAGGTCGCGCTGGTTCACACCTATCAGTGTCGCTCCTGCGGCGAGCGCGACTTCGAGCTCGTGCTCGTCGTGTATCTCGACGAGTACGTCGAGGCCGACAGACGTTGCGACGGAGTGAAAGTTCACCACCTCGTCTGCTGACAGCGCCGCAGCGATCAGGAGCACGCAATCCGCCCCCATCAATCTCGCATCGCACACGTCGCGCGCATCGACGGTGAAGTCCTTGCGGACCACGGGCAGTCCGCAGGCACCACGGGCCAGCTGCAGGTCCTCCACGGAACCCCCGAAATGCGGTGCATCGGTCAGCACCGACATTGCGGTCGCACCACAACTCTCGTACACGCCGGCCATGACACTCGGATCGAGACCAGGATTCAGGTCGCCTTTCGACGGCGACCGACGCTTGATTTCCGCGATGACAGCCAATCGATCGACGCTCTCGGCCGAAAGACGCGCGCGAAACCCCCTGGTAGCGGGCATTGCCCTCGTGGCCGCTATGAGATCATCGAAGTTGCGCTTGTCGGCCGCGGCACGGTCGCGATGGTGCGCGACGATCTTGTCGAGATACGTCGCCAATGCGGACTAGCAGCCTTTGCCGCCGAGGGGCTTCACGAAGATCAGTTCGGGCCGACCACCCATGAACGGCGCGAGGGACGGACCCCAATCCTTGAACCACTGTGCGCCCATGTGCGAGTTCAGAGCATCCTGATCGGTGTACATCTCCCACATCCAGAGAACGTTCTCGTCGACCAGGTCTTCGTTCAGGATGTAGTGGATCGTCCCTGATTCCTTGGCTACGTGATCCTGTGCCTTCATCAATTCACGTGCGAGATCCGCACGCTTCCCTGGTGCGGCAGTGATCTTGGCGACGACGCCCACGCGATTTTCGATACTCATGTTTCCCCCGTCTACGTTCCCGTGTTCCCGGAAATCTCTCTTCTCAGAACCCTAGCCGTTGGCCAAGTTCGGCCGTCAGGTCGGCGATCGCAACGCGCGCCTGATCAGTGGTGTCGCGTTCGCGGATGGTCACGCAACCATCTTCCAGCGAGTCGAAATCGACGGTGACGCAGTAAGGGGTTCCGATTTCGTCCTGCCGGCGGTACCGCCTGCCGATCGCCTGGGTTTCGTCGTAGTCGACCATGTAACGGGCGGACAACGTCGCAAAGATCTCGCGTGCGAGCGGCGTGAGCGTGTCCTTCTTCGAGAGAGGAAGCACCGCGACTTTGTATGGAGCGAGGCGCGGGTGGAGCCGCAGAATCGTGCGCGCTTCGTCGTTCACGACGTCTTCGTCGTACGCGGCCAGCAGGAAGGCAGCCATCGTGCGGTTGGCTCCGGCTGCCGGCTCGACCACGTACGGGACGTAGCGCTCGTTCGTCGCCTGGTCGAAGTAGTCGAGCTTCTGCCCGGAATGGTCGGCGTGTTGCGTGAGGTCGTAGTTCGTGCGCTGCGCGATACCTTCGAGTTCGCCCCATCCCCAAGGGAAGAGAAACTCGACATCGGCGGTACCAGCGGAATAGTGCGAGAGTTCATCCGATTCGTGGGGGCGAATGCGCAGCATCTCGCTCGGGATTCCGAGGTCGACGTACCAATTCATGCGTTCGGTGCACCAGTAGTCGTACCACTTGCGACCCTCTTCGGGTGGCACGAAGAATTCGAGTTCCATCTGCTCGA
>SXGQ01502153.1_pt1 | contig 14572 bp, 13 predicted proteins | sample 3178371 | NCBI WGS metagenome assembly SXGQ01 (sample SAMN11356859, study PRJNA531348) | freshwater metagenome | isolation source: freshwater sample F1-20 | place: China: Fuxian Lake, Yuxi | collected 2017-12-25
GCCATTTGATCTGCTTCATCTAAAACAGTTATCTCAATATCATCTAACTTAATATGCTTCTTTTGAATCAAATCAATTAATCTGCCAGGGGTTGCTACAACTATTGGTACACCACGTTTTAAAGCTTGAATCTGTTTTGAGTAAGAAAGTCCACCTGCGACAACCTGTGAATTTAAATTAACTGATCGTGACAAAGGTGCAATCACATCACTGATCTGCATAGCAAGCTCTCTAGTTGGCGATAAAACCAAAGCAAGAGGTCTCATACATGCAGCTGTTCTTCCAGCAAGTCTGGTCATCAATGCCAGACCGAAGGCAAGAGTTTTACCTGAACCTGTCTGACCGCGACCTAAAATATCTTTGCCAGCGATTGCATCAGGCAGTGTTGCTTTTTGAATTGGGAAAGGTTTTTCAATTCCAGAGGCATGTAATACCGTGGTAAGCGCAGGGTTAACGCCTAAATCTCTAAATGACATATGGCAACCAATCAGGACATGATGCGCGTCTTGATGGTTCTTAAATATTAAGACTCGCAAGATATCTACAGCGTGTAGATATATGGGATAACTGAATTATACAGCATGATACTGCGCCTTGTTACCAAAAATTGTTTTCACCCGAGTTGAAGTGGCCGCAATTGATAGAGGAAGTAATAAACTTGCAACATGAATAAAAAGATACTACTAGTAGGCACGGTTTCTAACGTTGCAAAAACTATTGAGAAGGAGTTGAATGTTGTTTTAAAAGCTCTGTCTATTTTTGACCGCATTGAAATTTTCTTGGTTGAATCTGATTCTGTTGATTCAACTAATTATGTGTTGGAAAAAATGAAATCAAATAACTTAAATTTTAATTTTAAGACCCTGGGAAATCTGCGCGAAAGATATCCTAATCGTGTCGAAAGAATTGCTTATTGTAGAAATGTATATGTTGATTACATTCGTAGCAATTATCATATTTCTGAATGGAATTTTGTAGCGGTAGCAGATTTGGATGGAATGAATTTTAAGTTAAGTCAAAAGGGCGTCAAAACTTGTTTGGAATCAGATGTTGAATGGGATGGAATAATGGCAAATCAAAGCTTTGGTTACTACGATATTTATGCATTACGAGCAAAAAATTGGGTGGAAGAAGATTGCTTTGACGGTTTACAAAAATACACAGCTAAATGGCTAGTGCATGCAAAAAAACAAAAAAGTGCATATAACTTTATAAGAAATTACATCGTGTCAGATTATGCTAGGCATAAATTTATTTACAGTAAAATGAAGAGGATTAATAGAAATGATCCCTGGATTTCTGTCAGTTCTGCTTTTGGGGGGTTTGCGATATACAAACCATGGGTTTTTTTAGAATATGACTATAACTCGATAGGTCGCAGATATACAGTTAGCGAACATGTAGATTTTCATGAAAAAACTGCAGTAGCAGGTTCTCGGTACTTTATTAATCCTTTTATGATCAATTCAAATATCAATGAATACAACTTGAATAAATTGAAACTAGTTAGGCTAGCGAGATTTCTAAAAACAAGAATTACGACCTGAAACTTACCATACTGATTTGACCCTACAGCCCCATTAGATTTGCTTGTAAATCAAAATCTGGCACTTTTCTTCTTAGTTCTTCAAAAGTTCCGTGAGCTTCAACCTTCCCTTTAGACATGTAAATTACTTGATCTGCAAATTTAACCGTCGATAATCTGTGTGCAATTACTATAACTGTAACCGTTCCTTTCAATTCTTGAATTGCATGGCTTATTTTAGATTCAGTAATCGAATCTAAAGAACTAGTTGCTTCATCTAAAACAAGAACCTTTGGTTTAGTAAAAAGTGCTCTCGCTATTCCAATTCTTTGTCTCTGACCACCACTGAGTTTTGTACCTTTTTCTCCTACTGCAGTTTTCTTGCCAAGTGGCAGAGTGTTTACAAAGTCAGTTAAGTCTGCTGCTTCCAATGCGTCATCCACGTACTGTTCGTACTTTGGATTAATTTTATACCCAAGTAAGACGTTTTCCTCAATTGTACCGTTTACAGTTACGGTATTTTGCGGTACGTATGAAATCGATCCAGGCCATTTCGATATCGCCACTTGCGGTTCCAAGCCTGAAATTAAAACACTACCAAATTTTGGTTCTAGAATTCCTAACAACAAATCAACTAGTGTTGTTTTGCCAGACCCTGATGGGCCAACAATTGCTGTGAGTGAGCCTTCCGGAATAATTAAATTCAACGAATCAATAGCATTTTTAGATGAGCCAGGGTAACTAAAGCTTAAATCCTTAACTGATATAGAAGATGTAAAATCTTCATAATTTGGCTTGTCCCAATCCATTGAGCCAGAAATCGGCTTTACATTTTTTAACTGATCAATTAAATCAAATGCTGGAGTTGCCATTGCGGTGCTAACTTTAAGATTTAATGCGACTTGTTGGATTCTCATAACTCCAGGTCCAATTCGAGTGCTTGCTGCAAGAAAAATTGACATAACTGCTGCAGCCCTGCTGGCGCTTTGTGTTGCAAACTGGATAACAGATATAACCACAATTCCAAAAATCAAAGTCATTTCAAGAAGATACTTACTTAAATTTTGATAAAAAGTATTTAGTGCCATTGAGTTGGCTAACTTCATCCGCAAGTTACTTATTTCTTCAGAATAATAACTTCGCCTATTGCGTACAACAAGTTCTCTATAAGATTCTAAAACCTCTTCAATTTTTTCATTACTCGCTATAGTTAGGTCAAGTTGTTGGTCTCCTAAATTTTTAATTTTTAAATTTAAAAATTTGTATAAAAGCACTGCAATAGACCCAAACATTAGTATTGTTAGAAGTGAAATTGCTGGATCGATAATAAACAAACCTAAAATTAAAATTATTAACATTGCAACATCAGATACCAAATAAATTAATGCCCCGAGTATATTCACTGCGATTGTTGATACTCCGTATGTTAATGTGTGAATAGTTTTTTGATAAGAATCTCTCTGTACAACCAAAATAGACTGTGAAAGCAATTTTGCAACTAAAGTAGAAGAAATTATTGCCGCCCTTCTGCTCAAGAAAAATACTGAACGTCTGGTTAAAACAAGCGAACAAGCTGTCTTAAAACTAAAAACTATAAAGGCAATTAATCCGAGGTAAAATACTTGTGTACGCAAAGGTTTATCAATCAAATTTAATAAGGTGAGAGCTTCAGCCGTACGATTCCCTGTTGGTTGATTGGCAGTGCCTGATATGACTCTAGATCCTAATAAACCTAAAATCACTACCCCAACTAAATCCAAGCCCGCCAATATCACTTGAATTATTAATACATAAAAAATTTTCCGTTTTTCTTTCCGCCCAAACACAGTTAAAGACCTTTTAATAGCAATTAGTATCATTAAATTGTAACTCCTGCGTCTAAGTATTGATCAACGTTATTTTGCGATTCTACACCATGCCTGAATTAACATTCTTGACTACTCAAAATAGCCACTATTTTTTTATAAAATTTTAAGACTATTTTAGTTTCTGGCACTTGAACCTAATAGCAATTGAGATAGAGTTTATACATTACTAAGGAATAGGATGATTAATTGAAGCACACAAAAACCATTTTATTGGCTGGTGCCGCTGGTTTCTTAGGTTCGCACCTCGTAAAAAAATTTTTGAGTCATGATTATATTGTGATCGGTCTCGATAATCTTTCATCAGGAAACCTGGAGAATTTGAAGGATTTTAGATCTAACACCAACTTTAAATTCATAGAGCATGACATTACTGCACCGGTGTTATTAAAAGAGTCAATCGATTTCATATTAAATTTTGCTTGTCCAGCTTCTCCAGTTCAATACCAGATCAATCCTGTTAAAACAATTGAAACTAGTTTTATAGGAATGAGTAACCTGTTGAAACTTGCTAAAGTACTTAAGATCCCAGTATTACAAGCTAGTACTAGTGAAGTTTATGGAGACCCAGAAGTTACGCCTCAAAAAGAATCTTATTGGGGCAATGTTAATCCCGTTGGTATTAGATCTTGCTATGACGAAGGAAAAAGAGCGGCAGAAACCCTTTGTTTCGACTACGCGAGACAATTTGATTTAGACACAAGAGTAATAAGAATATTCAATACATATGGCCCAAATATGGCTATAAATGACGGTCGAGTTGTGAGCAATTTTATAGTACAGGCGTTGAAAAATGTTGACATTACAATATATGGCAATGGAGATCAAACAAGATCATTTTGCTATGTTTCAGATTTAGTTGAAGGAATCTATAAAATAGTTTTAGCCCCAAATACATTAATCTATCCAATCAATTTGGGTAATCCATATGAAATCACGGTTAAATCCTTAGCAGAGAAAATCATATCCTTAACTAAGTCTTCTTCCAAGATCATTTTTTCTAAATTGCCAAGTGACGATCCACAGAAAAGAAAACCAGACATTACTAGAGCCTTAACATCAATTGAATGGAGCCCGCAGACAGACATTGATGCTGGTCTGCTTAAGACGATAGAGTACTTCAAGAATGTTTTGGTGAAATAAAGTGATTAATCAAGTTTTTCACATAATTACAACTATAGAAAAGGGGGGTGCGGAGAATCAACTGCTTATACTGGCCAAATTGCAAAAAACTCTAGGTTTTAATGTAACCATTATTTACTTAAAAGGAGGGCCTGATTTAAAGGAAAATTTTGAAAGCTATGGAGTATCTGTGAATTCTAATTTTGTAAACACAAATATACTAATTCAAATCTTAAAACTAAGATTATTTTTAAAAAAAAATAAAGGAGTAATTCATGCACACCTTCCTCGCGCTGAATTAGTTGCTTCATTAGTTAAACAATCAAATTTCTTAGTTATTTCTAAACATAATGCCGAAAGATTTTTCCCTTCTGCTCCGTTTATACTTTCTAGATTTCTTGCTAAATTTGTTTTTGCAATTTCAGATCATTGTATTTGTATATCTAGAAGTGTTTTTAGTTACCTAAATGAGATCAATGAGATCAGGATTTGTCGTAAGATTTCAGTAGTATATTATGGAATTGATAACATTAATCAAGAAAATTTTAAAGGCGAAAACTCTAAAAACGTAGAAATTATCGGTACCATTGGCCGCCTTGTTGAACAAAAGAATTATCCAATACTTTTAAAAGCATTTTCTCGTTTGCATTTGAGCCATCCCAGTCTTAGGTTAGTAATTATTGGTGATGGAAAACTAAAGAATCAACTAAAAAGTTTAGCAAATGACCTGGGAATTTTAAATGCCATTGAATGGGTTGGTAAGACTAATTTCATTGATAAGGAGTTAAAAAGGATGGATTTATTTGTTTTACCCAGTTTGTACGAAGGCTTTGGACTTGTGCTTCTGGAAGCGATGCAATGCGGTGTACCTATAATTGCGAGCAATGTGTCCGCGATACCTGAAGTATTAGGTGAGCAATATGAGGGTTTGTTTAAATCAAATGATGATTCCGATCTATTTCGCATGCTTACGAGTGCCATGGATCCGAATTTTCGAAGTTCACTCACTAAAGGATATTCTGACAAATTAAGTTTCTTTGACTCAAAAAAGATGGTAGCTCAAATTAATTCCATTTATTCTGGATTGCGCCAATAAGTAATATGCATAAAATAAGAGTGCATTGCTGGGGTGGACTGGGGTCTCAGTTGTATTGCTTAGCGCTGGCAATTGATCTACTGGACCGGTTTCCTTTCAGGAAAGTGCATATATTGTTTCATACGGGAGGCCTAACTCATCGGAAATTAGAATTAAGTGAATTTCCAGACAACGTTTCATATTCAATTATCGAGGATTTCACAAAATCATTCAACACAAACGCTAAGAATTTCACTTCAAGTTTTAATCTCAAAAAAATGTTTAAAAAATTAATTTCAAAACTAGGTTTAATTGGTGCAGTTAATACATCGTTAGAATTTAAGAGATTAAAACCTTGGGTTGTTTCTATTCGAGGACATTACTCGCACCGATTAATATGTGATTCGACTGTGGAGCAAATGGATTGTTTGCTAGAACTTGCTTATCGGAACAATTCCATGAAAAATTATAATAAATCTTTGGTAGCTATTCAATATCGCTGTGGAGATTTACTAGCAAAAAAGAAAAGTTCTATGGTACAAGCAGATAAAATATTATCGGTACTCAACGATTTAAAGAAGTTAGAGAAACTGTACAGTGTTGATGTTTTCTCAGATTCAAACCAAAATGAACTCGACAATCTTCTAAGTATTTTGAAACCACTGAATATTCAATACACTGAATCTACTCCGCTAAATACTATATATCAGATTAGAGATTACAATTTCTTTATAGGAACCAACTCAAAAATTACAATTTGGGCGATAATTTTTAGATTAAAAGACGATATTAAATCTACAAATTATTGTCCAGGAAATTTACTTCCACTTTTGAATTATAATTTGGGTGACTTAGATACGGCCATAAACTTAAAAACTTATTAATGTTTATAATTAACCGCTTACATTTAACAAAGCTCTGCAAATTGATCCATTAACTTCTGGACCAGAACCAAAATATGATTCGTGTTCATAAGTTTCACGAAAATTGCTCGCGTTTACAAAAATTGATGAACTCAGATATGTTAATGGACCAATCAGGGCCAATGAAGCAGTAATAATGTATAACCTTTTTTTAACTGAATTATTAAATAATGATCTAATTGTCAAAACAGAAAACAATAAATTACCCACCACGAAGAATGGTAAAGCAAAACGTGTGAGTTCCCATTTATAATCTGAAATTCTCAATAGCGATGGAACCAGCGCCTGTATTATAATTGAAAAACTTAAGATTCGAAGAATTGGCTTTTTTGATATATAAATCATTGTAAATTTTTTCTCAAAAACTTTCACATTGTTTCTTACTGCAAATATTATGAGAAATCCTAAAAGTGGAACAGTTATTGCCAACACGTTTGAAACCATAAAATCCATGATCGCCCAAAGTTTAATTTGAGGCTCGGAATTAGGTTTTTGTAAATTTTCGAGCAACTGCATGATTAGATGTTCACCTTGCTGAACCGATTTTTTATTTGTCGTTGCTTGAAACGGATAGCCAGGTAAAAAATCAATTGTTAATTTATTCACGGGTTCAACATCTGGAATTTTTATTTGTGATTGTAATTTTGAGGGTGAAAAAAAACCTCCTAGAGGTATTGATAATACTGACGCGATTGCAAATACAGTAGCAGCAGTTCTGATGGCAAAGAATTTTGGAACACTTATCCATTTAGATAAAAGTAAAGTTAAAGTAAAAAATAGACCTAGAATTAGAATATTTTGTGGTGCTACAAAATAACTACATGAGAAAAAAGAAAAAATAATGAAATTATCAAAAGCATTACTTTTATTTTCTGTTTTTGTAATTAAAATGTAGCAAACAAGAAGAAAAATGGCTGTGCCTAAGATTATGTCGGTGTATCCATTTAAAAACAGTGGATAGCCTGAGTCAACAACGGAAATAAATTTGAATGATAATGAGCAGCCTAAACACATGAAAAGTGCGGAAGCAAAGCCACTTGTTTTCTGATTTAAGCCAAAAAGAATTAAAATATTTTTTATTAGTACGAAAAACATCGTCATTGACAGTGAAAGCCATGCACCAAGATAAAAATATGGTTGTTGAGTGTTTGAAATAACACTTGAAATAGCCGCAAGCATTGATTGCCCTGTATTTTGACCAACAGTTGGCACAACATTGCATTCAACCATGACATTAGATAGCCATGCATAACGATAAGAGTGCAATGTTCCAAATGTACCTATTGGTTCATTTGGTTGAGACAAATCTCGTGTCCAGAAGAAAAAAAGTAAGAAATATACGAAACATGTAGCACTAACGATTTTTAAGTAGTTTAATACTGAAAACTTCTTAAAAAAACATTTAAGTAATTTTAAGTTTAGTATGATGTAAATTATTTCCAATACTGTAACCAGGTACAATGAGATAAAGAAATTCTTTGCAATTGCATCAATTATTCTAATTAGTACAATGTTTACGGATAATCCTAGAAAATAACCAATCGATACATTAGTATTTTCATTTAAAGATCTAAAATAAGTTGATTTTTGGAGAACTAGAATTCCAATGTTTACGCTCAAGAGTGTGGGTAATAAGACCCCAATAATTATGCCCAACGTGCCCCCTATATCAATTTACTCGAAAATGAATACTTTGTTGATATTAATTTGTAAATGATACATATTAATTTGCCATTAATGCTGAAATTAAAGTGATTGTCGACTATGGTTAGGCGAATGAGAAATCAAAAGTTTGTAAAAATGAGTATTATTTTAATGTTTTTTTTGAGCATCCTTGTTTTATGGGAAAATCCTGCTGGTGATGATATAGCTTTAGCTCGTAGCTTTTACTTAAGCAGTGATCCTCATGATTATCTAGGAGCATTCAGCACTGTTTTTTATGGTTTATTTCCCAGTATCTATGGTTCGTGGTGGCATGGCTTACTTTTATTTCAATTGATTATTGCGTTTTTTGGCCTCGTTCTTATTTACAAATTTTTTAATCAGATATCTTTGTCCTCAACTTTAGCCTACATTGCTTTTTCATATTTTGCATTACTTATGGCGGGTGCATCCTCTCGTGATGGAACAATGATTAGCCTTTTGCTTTTTGGGATTGGTCTTTTAACTCTCTCTATTAACACTTCGATTGTGAGGCTGAGACAATTATTAAAAATTTTTGCTTTCAGTATTTTTATTTTAAGTTTTAGTTTCAGGCCTTGGCTGAGCATTGTTATTGTACCAATACTAATTTGGACTTTTATGATAAGTGGAAAACTCGATACAAAAAGAAATGCTTCACGTATTTTGATTTTGGCTGTCGTTTTGATTGGTGCTCCAGTATGTACTGATCAAGCTGCAAAAAAAATATTTGACCTAAACGATGGTTATCCGGAACAAATGGTGATGATTCATGATCTTTCCACAACATACTGCTGGGGATCAAATCCTAAGGCGGTTGACAGTGCATACCAAGGCTTAACCCAAATTTCTGCAAATACTAATGCATTAAAAAATTTATGCCAATTTTACCGTCCAAATACTTGGCAAGCCGTTGTATTCCCAAACATTAATGATTTATCAATAAATGGTTTGGTGACACCTTTAAGAATTATTGCAGTTAATGAAGAGGCTAAGTACAGCGCAGTGAGAAATAGTTGGTTAAGTTCGATTAAATATGACCCTTTTGGATATATTCAAAACCATTTAATGTTTGCAACGCAGGTTTTAGTTTCAGGAGAGATGCGTGAGATTAGTTTCTTAAAACCGATTGAATCTTGGAAGAAAATTTCATACTTAGACACAGCACTGTTCTTTGGCCGTGGATTATTCTTATTTCCATTTGACCTGTTTAGGTCATTTCATATTTTTTCGCCTTTGGTCGCATTAATAATATTTTTTGTGCGCACAAGAAATATTAGGGATCAAAAGGAAAAAAGAATTGTACAAATCTATTTTGTTAGTTTTTTAGCATGGGTAACTATGACTAGTATTGGTTATGCCAGTGACAACGGTAGATATACTTATGGTGCTGTGTTACTTTTTTATTTGGGTATATTTCTTTCAAATTCTTCAAATTTAGAGCACTTTAAATCGGATAAAATCAAATGATAACGTGTTTAATTCCTGCGCGTAATGAATCTGGAAGTTTAAATCTTTTGGTTGAGAGTATTTCCTCAATCGAACATATATCTAAAATCATTATTGTCGAAGGAGGCTCGCATGATGATACGTGGGAGCAAGCACAGCTAATAGCTCGACACAATAAAAAAGTCCGAGCCATTAAGCAATTTAATAAAGGTAAATTTGATGCAGTTTTGTCCGCATCAAATTTAATTGAAACCGATTTTTTCATAATTTGGGATGCAGATGCAACGGTCGCTAAAGACTCTGTAGATAAAATGATCATTAGGGCAATTACTACTGGGAATGTGGTAATTGGAGATCGGCTAAGAGGGAATATATCTCCTGGAGCAATGCAACTAGTAAATTACTTGGGGAACTGGTTTTTTGCTTTTCTGTGGGCTCCTATTTTGCAAGGAAAAGTGAATGATCTTCTGTGTGGTTCCAAAATTTTTCCTACAAAAATTTTAAATTTAATTCCGGATTGGTTAATAAAAAATGACCCTTATGGGGATTTTTCACTTCTAGCAGTTTGTCGAAAACTTAATATGGAGTTTATTCCAGTTGATTATTCGGCTCGAATATATGGTGAAACTAATATCAATCGCTGGAAGGGGGCATTTCAGCTTTTTAAAGTTACTTTCTTGATTTACTTTAATGTTGCTTTAAAAAGGATATAATCTTGGTTCTACGGCTCACACCTGAAACAGTGAAAATAGGTGCTTGAAGAGTGGCCTGTAAAAAGTAAGTGTTTCAATTGTTTAATTCCATAAAATATTCTATCAACTATTCTTGAATACATAATTCTTATCAGTCCACTTTTAGCGTAAAGCACATCTTCGTAATCTTTGGAGTAGCTGACCCTTCCAAAAACCCTGCTAAATCCGTATTTTTTAGCAAGGCTTGTTAAATTGATATGCCATTGTCCGCTGTCCCATGTCCAGTACTGCTCTAAAACAAGCCATTGAACATTCTTTATAAACTCTCGTCCGCCTTCAAGAATTTCAATTTCGGCACCGTCAGTATCGATAACTAGCATAATTGGTTTTACTAAATTTAGATTAAAAAACTCTTGATCAAGAGTTCTATTAGGCGAACTAAAGTTACTCTGATGAACTTCAAGTTTTCTAGATCCTATGGTTCCTGAGGGACTTACATGAAGCGTTTTATGGCCTGTGTTGCTGTTAGTGAAAGCTCCCCAAATAACGTGATCTTTAGGAAAATTTTCTTGTAATAAATTAGCTAATGGTTGGAAAGCTTCACCCCAATAAATATGTTTAGCCCCAAGAATTAAATATTGGGTACGATCTTGCCCTTTGCTCGCTCCAATATGAATTATTGTTTTTGGCCTTATGTTTATAAATTTCAGTAATTTTGCGTTACGAATCATTGAATCATTATTATACTCATTTTACTTTTTTATACCAAACCATCAATTAGGTGTATTAATTCGTTTCGCAGAATTGAAGATGAAAAAGTGGAATTGTATTTTTCTCTGATATTCCGAGAAAGTTGGGCCAATCTTTGTTTATCATTCAGCAAATCTACAATTGTATTTGACAAATCCATTGCGTCACCGGGCTCAAAGCACACCATTTCATAGCCTTCTCGAAAGACTTCCCCAATTCCATCACTTCTTGCAGTGACATAAGGTGTCCCCATATAAGATGCTTCAAAAGCTTTGTGGGGAATCGTTCTCCTTAATCGAAAATGGGCCGACAGTTGTCCCAATGCAATAGTACAATCTTCATATATTTTAAATATATCTGACTTATTTTGTATATATTCGCGATTCACATAAGTATTGCTGCTGAATATGAATTTTTCTGGAAGACCAGGCGAAAAAACCCAGAACGTTATAGGCAATTTTTCCAATAAGTGCGTGCATTTTACAAGAACTTCAATTCCTGCTTCCTTAGTATATTTCCCTCTAAATAAAACAACCTTAGACTTTTCAAAATACACAGGAGGTATTATTAAGTTAGAGTTGGCATTAGATTGAAACTCATCTACGCTGGTATAAATACAATGTATTTTTCGAGAACGTACTAAAAAAAGTTTTGAATAAAAATTTTTTTGTTTGATGCTTTCCACTAAAACTAAAGTTGCAAAATGTGCACTTATCCAATCGATTAAATAGAACTTAACTAGTTTGAATCCGAAGATACCAAATTGATTTCTAGATAGAACCGAAGACTCAAAAAGTGACCAACCTGCGTCTAAGATAATTTTTTTCCCTAGAAATATTCGGACTAATATTGTTAAATAATGGCTAGGAGACATTACTATGTATAAATTATCCCTCGAGTTTTTATCCCGAAGCAATCTTAGAGATTTTATTACTTTCTTTACTGGAATTTTTCTAAATTCAACTTCGTAACCATTGCGGCGTAAAATCTCATAGTAAACCCAGCTTCGTGAATATCCAGGTTCAGCAATAGTTAAAAATATTAACTTCATATAACGTGATTTCGTGGTTTGTTCTGTATTACCCGATTTTTTATAGTCCGCTTAAGTTTCGAAGTCACAATTTTATACATTGACATATCCCAAACTCTATTACTAATCTTTTTATTTGCTTTTTTCTTTGAAGTGATATTGTCTGTAAATTGCGCCTTTGCCAGATCAAATTTTACTGTGGAAAATGGAGCTAAACGCAAATCACTCAATTTTTTAGTGTGCGTTGCATTTGGTCCATCACCTATATTTGTAGTTAAACTATGAGAAAAGGTTAAACTAATTAATTGGTGCGACCAGCAAGTAAAAACCCAAGGAATGTCCCAAGTATTTGATTCCTGAGTAAATCGGTTAAACTTCTGAAACCAATACTTTGTTGCGACGAAGCCAATTTTATTCCTCATTTCTAAATCTCGCAAAGCAAATTCCAATTTTTTTGGAAGATGACCAGAATTTAGCTCCCACCGGTCTTTCCAGCTCGCCCAACCCCAAAGCATTGGATAATCAATAAAATGGCTGCTTAACCTATTATTTGTTCCCGTTACGGCTGTAGGATTATAAAAATTAATTTGCCCAACCCTTGGAATGTGTTGATATTTGCTCAAGGCTGATTCCGCAATTTGAAGCGTTTGTGGATGGACCAAAATATCGTCTTCAATTATTACGCCTTGTTCCTCTTGACTAAAAAACCAATCTATCGCAAATTTCATTCCTTTTTCGCAGCCAAGATTGTATTCTTGAAAAAAATAATCAATGTTCATTTCCTTAGCAAGCTCAATCACTAGTTTATGGCAGGCGCTAACTTGTAAAAAATCATCTGAATTGTTCACCCTCGGTCCATCTATGTGTATATAAAGATTTGTAAGACCTTCACAACTAACAATACTTTCTATAGCTTTTTGCAATATGTTTGGCCTATTGAATCCTGTAATTAATACAGATGGCATTGTACAAATCTATCACACAAATTGTTTATTTCTCTATCTCCCTGATGCTTAAAACAATTTATATTTCTTATTCAATTCATGAGGACTTTATTTTTGGTGTCAACTCAATTTTCTTATGTGAATCACAGCAAAGAGATTAATACAGTGTATTTTAATGGGAAATGGTCTCATTAAAATTGTTGTTTCATCGTTTTCAAAGACGTTTTTAATAAAAACCATGAGTCTAGAGGTGTGATTGATGTGCTCCCTCGCAATGAATAAATCATATGAGTCAAATCCCATTTTTCTTAATTTTGGCTTCATCACAATTAGTCTAAAAATCTTCAATGCTACTGAGGGTTCCAAGGGTACATATATTGTGCATAAACCACTACTTTTTAACACCCTTCTCCATTCATGTAACGCGACTTCAGGTTCCTTTAGATGAGCTAGTAGGCATGTCGCAATCACTCGATCAAAATACGAGTCAGGATAATCTATTTTATGAGCGTCCATAACTTTGGTACTAATGTGCTTTGGATATTCATGCCGTAAAAGTCTTTTACGATCTAAGTCGATCCCTATGTACTGCTTATAAGGAGATTTTACATATTTAAAATGTTCGCCCTCTCCAAAACCAACTTCCAAAATTCTATGGGCATTATGCGCAATATTTTTTTCCATTAATTTGTGTGGATACCTACTTAAAAAGCCCACAATACCAGTTCCTTTAATACCAATAGTTTTCATATAAAAATTCTTGTAGTATTTTTCAGTAATGTCCATAAAATTCATGTGACTTTCAATAAACTTCGATCTCATTTATGCCGAGAGTAAAACTGATTTTTTCAATAATTGGTTCATTAAAATTGTCCATACTCCAAATCGCATCGACTTTATCTCTTGTCAGAGAGTCGACCGCACGAACCCATGGCTGCATTACAATTTTTTCACCTGTTAGATGAATACTTTTTATTCTTGCAATCGCCACACCTTCCTCGCTTGGATGCTCTTGTGATTTCCACTTAATAAAGTAGGGAAAAGTCGGGTTAACAGATGATGATAAAACGCCAATTTGGTCCCATACAATAAGATCCCCATTAGGTTTTTTTCTTTGACCATGATTTGCCTTTCGACCCAATTCATTTTCGATAAGATCCAGACTGCTCACTGAAAATGTCCAGCTCATCCACCCACCCCCCGAAGATACTTTTTTGCGCACAAGTTCACCAAAAGGTGATGAATCCGTTGATGGATGCTCGATTGGGCAAACTACTTCAATGTATTGGCCATTAAGTAAAGGCGCTGTGAAATTTCTTGTACCAAATTTTGGATGAATTCCGCCATCAACAAATGCAGTTCCAATTTGGGAACCAATTCGATTAACAACATCAGAGATCTGATCGTGGGAGGCAACATAGGAAACATGGTCAAGACGCATGAGAGTATTTTGCCTTACTTGTGAGGGTGCTAATTACCATTTTCTTAACGTAATTCACACATCAATGCTTCAATAA
>SXGQ01527516.1_pt1 | contig 14569 bp, 11 predicted proteins | sample 3178371 | NCBI WGS metagenome assembly SXGQ01 (sample SAMN11356859, study PRJNA531348) | freshwater metagenome | isolation source: freshwater sample F1-20 | place: China: Fuxian Lake, Yuxi | collected 2017-12-25
CGCGGCGGTGCTCGATCGCGTCGGCCGCGTGCCGCTGCCCGGCTACATCCGCGGCGGCGCCGAGGAGCCGGGCGACCTCGAGCGCTATCAGACCGTCTTCGCCCGCGCGGCGGGCTCGGCCGCGGCCCCGACGGCGGGGCTGCACTTCACGTCCGAACTTCTCGCGGCGATCGCTGCGGCCGGCGTGGAGCGGGCGCAGGTCACGCTCCACGTGGGCCTCGACACGTTCCGTCCGATCACGGCCGAGAAGATCGACGACCACCCGATGCATACCGAGTGGTGCTGCTGTCCGGCGGAGACGGCGGCGGCGGTGAACGCGACGAAGGCCCGCGGCGGCCGGGTGGTGGCGGTGGGCACGACGGCGGTGCGGACGCTCGAGACTGCGGCCCGTCATGCCAACGCGGACGGCGCCTTTCCGGCCTGGAGCGGCACGACCGACCTCTTCATCCGGCCTGGGTTTCCGTTTCGGGTGGTGGACTGCCTGGTGACGAACTTCCACATGCCGCGGACGACGCTGATGGTGCTCGTGAGCGCGTTCGCCGGTCGCGACCTTGTGGCCCGGGCCTACGACGAGGCGATCCGCGCCCGGTACCGGTTCCTGAGCTACGGCGACGCGACCTTCTTCGAGTGAGGTCGGGGCTGCCCATGCCCTCTCGCCCGGACGTTCGCTGCGGCCATCCTGGCCTTCGCTCACTCGGAGGTGGCTGCGCTGCGGCATCCTGCCTCCGCTGGCCACCTACGCCGGCTCGATGGCATGGGCAACCCCTCGTAGAGTTTGGGTATGGGGAGGAGGGGCCCGGCAAGCCCGGAGGAGCCGGAGCATCGCGCCCGACGGGGGACCCTCCATCCCCCAGGAGCATCCTGTGAGCGATGGCGGAGGTGACGGAGGGGTTGTCGGGCGCCTCCGGTGCGCCGTCGGAAGACCCCAAGTCCCCGTCCGCCCCGCGTGAGTCCGCGGGAGGCTCAGTAGTTGATCTGGAACTGGAACCGCAGCAGGTCCCCCTGAAACTGGGCGTAGTTGTCGTCCACGATCTTCGCGTTGGAGCCGGTGTTGGTCCGGTTCACGAAGTCGTACTCCATCGTCAGTTCCATCTGTGGTTGGATCTGCCACTCCACGCCGAGGTCGAACTCGTTGAGGAAGGTGTCTGGGCTGTTGCGCTCCCAGAGGTAGCCGCCGTGGTACTGCTGCCAGCGGAAGTACGGAAAGATCGTGCCCCACTTCTTCGAGTCGATCTTGTAGTTGAGCATCACATAGCCGCCGTTGAGCGGTCGGCTGCGGATGACCGGTTGCGGCTGGTCGAGGTCGGTGAGCTGCGGGCCGTCGCCCACCGACCACTCCGTCGTGATTCCGAACGGCTGCGGGTAGTAGACGAACGTGCCCGCGATCCGCTGGTCGAGGACGCCGTTGGCCGGATCGACGATTGGCACCACGTCGCCGAAGCTGTTTTCGATCGGCCCGAGGTAGGGCGAGTAGTTGCCGGTGTAGGCCTGGACGCCGGCCTCCATGATCTGGCCGTTGTCCATCTTCCATGGCACCTCGAGCCGCATCACGAAGTGCATGTTGCTGTTGGCGTCGGCCCGCGAGACGCCCTGGCCGTTGTAGACCCCGATGCCGAAGACACCGTAGTTGCCCGAGCCCTTCAGCCCCTCGTCGAGCACCTCCTTGTAGAGGTCCTGGGCCTCCTCCGGCGTCCAGTAGTAGAAGACGCCCATGCCACGCTCGCCGTTGATGGCGCTATTGATCGGGTCGGAGCGATCGAGCGGCAGCCGGTTCGAACTGGACTGCATGTTGTCCCAGCCGAAGGGAACCTTGGAGAGTCCGACGCGAACGCGGTTCACCTTGTTCTTGGTGAGGTACACGTCGCCGTAGCAGTCGCGGAGCTGGGCGAAGTTGATCGCCCCATCGCGGGCTCCCGGCACGCCGGAGGCGAAGTCGGGTTGGATGTAGAAGTACAGCCGATCGCTCAGGTCGCCAGAGAAGATCAGCCGGCAACGGCGGATGAAGAACTCGTTGAACGGGCCGATTGACTTGTCGGCCGGGTGGTACGGGGGCGCCTGGCTGTCATCGTTCCAGAGCACGCTGTTGATGCGGAACTGCGTGTAGCCGCGGATGTTGATCCGGTCGTACCACTTCTTCTCGGCTTCCTTGGTGGCGCCGCGGGTCTGCTCGTCCACGGTGCGGATAGCCGGGTCGCGGATCGAGTCCCACCATTGGCCCGCACTGCCGCTCCGCGAACCGCCCGACGAGCCCGGCCGGGCCGTCATCTCGTCGACCGTTTCGATGGCGGGATCCTGGATCTTCTGGGCGAGGAGGACGTCGGGATCGGACAACTCGAAGGAGTCGGGGACGATGGCGGGTTCCAGGATCGGGACGTATGCCTCCTCAAAGTCCTGTCGCAGCGGAGCGCCTTCATCGGCACGGACGGGAGACGCTGAAAGCACTCCACAGGCCACGGCGAGACCGAGCCATGCGCCGACGGCCCGCGAGCGGATGGAACAGCGGCGGAGACGAGGAGTGAAACTCAAGGTGCGGCTCCAAACCCGGCCGGTAAACTTGGCCCTGCAGGCAAGCCTTCTTCAATCGGAACTGTTTGCCTGGGGCGTTGAGATTGTTGATTTGATTTTTGCGAGAGTTCCGTGAGGGCATGGGAATGGGCGGTGTTCGAAAGGTGGGAAGCATGTTGTCACGTCCATGAGTTCAGCTCGGAGGCGGGCGCGAATTGCGGCGGCGGCGCAGGTTGGGCTATCCTTCCCGTCCATGAACCTGCCCCAGGAAGACGTGCTGGTCGTGCCGCGGGCCCTGTTCGACAGGGCCGGGGCCTTTCAGGGCTTCTGCGCGAATACGGCGGCCTACCTGCCGGTGCTGCTCGACCCGCGGCACACGTCGTGGCGGCCGCGGGCGACGGTCGAGGACGACCCGTCGTTCAAGCAACTGATTCCCTACTGCGTGCTGGCGTGGCAGGCGGCCGACGGCGGGCCGCGGTATTTCGCCTACACCCGCGGCGGCGGCCAGAGCGAGGCCCGGTTGCGGGCCAAGCGATCGGTCGGCATCGGCGGCCACATCTCGAGCACCGACGGCGAGCACGGCGACGACACGTCCTACGAGGCGGGCATGCGCCGGGAGATCGCCGAGGAGATCGCGATCGGCGGCCGCTGGACGAGCCGGTGCGTGGGGCTCATCAACGACGACTCGAATGCCGTCGGCAGCGTGCACCTCGGGATCGTGCACGTGCTGGAGCTGGAGACGCCCGAGGTCGCCTCGCGGGAGAGCGAACTGGTGGAGTGCGGCTTCGACACGCTGGCGGCGCTGCTCGCCGATCGCGAGCGGTTCGAGACCTGGTCGCAGATCACGCTCGATGCCCTGGCGGAGGGTAGACTCGGCTGACCGGCGGCGACCGCCGGCCAGGCCATGATCTACCTCGACAATCACGCCACGACCCGGCTCGACCCCCGCGTGCTCGAGGCGATGCTGCCGTGGCTCACCGACCGCTACGGCAACGCCGGCAGCGCCACGCACGAAATGGGCCGCGAGGCCCGGGAGGCGGTCGAGGCTGCCCGCGAGTCATTTGCCGCGACGATCAACGCGACCGCCCGCGAGATCGTGTTCACGAGCGGTGCGACCGAGGCGGTGAACCTGGCGATCCTCGGCACGGCCGCCCGCGTGCGGCCGGGCCGCGCGGCCGCCCCGCCCCACCTGGTCACCGTCGCCACCGAGCACCACGCCGTCCTCGATCCCGTCGAGCACCTCGAGCGGCAGGGGATCGCCGTCACCCGGCTGGGCGTCGTTCGGCAGGGGGAGACGGGCGTGCCGGGCCGGATCCGGCTCGAGGAACTGGAGGCGGCGGTCGGGCCGGAGACGTTCCTCGTGTCGGTGCTCCTGGCCAACAACGAGATCGGCGTCGTGCAGGACGTGGCCGCGATCGCGAGGATCGCGCACGCCCATGGCGCGGTCGTGCACGTCGACTGCGCCCAGTCCGTGGGGCGGATGCCGGTGGACGTGGACGCGCTGGGGGCGGACCTCGCGAGTTTCTCCGCGCACAAGTTCCATGGCCCGAAGGGAGTGGGGGCGCTCTACGTCCGCCGTCGCGGCCGGGCGGTGCGGGTCGATCCGCTCGTGTTCGGTGGCGGCCAGGAGCGCGGGATGCGGAGCGGCACGCTCGACGTGCCGGGCATCGTGGGACTGGCGGAGGCGGCCCGACTGGCGATCGCGGGGCTCGCGGACGAGCCGCCGCGGATGCGGAGCCTGCGGGACCGGCTCTGGGAGACGCTCGCCGGCGGCATCCCGGGCCTTGCCCTCAATGGTCCCGCGCTCGACGCGGCGGCCGGCGGCGATCCGCTGCGGCTCGTCAACAACCTCAACGTGCACGTGCCCGGCGTCGACGGTCAGACGTTGCTGGCCACGCTCGCCAGCGACGCACTCGCCGTGAGTTCCGGCAGCGCCTGCTCTTCGGAGAGCCCGCGGCCGAGCCACGTGCTCCTGGCGCTCGGGCTGGACGAGGACCAGGCCCGGGCGAGCCTGCGGTTCGGGCTCTCGCGGTTCACGACGGCCAGCGAGGTGGAGGCGGCTGCCACACGAATCGCCGCCGGCGTGGCCCGGCTGCGGGGCTGACGGCGGGCTTTGCCTTTGCCGGCGCCAGGGCTACACTTTTCACATGAAGGGCTGCGAGATCTCGGCCCGCACCGGTTTCAGGAGGATATTTCCCATGTCGGTCATGCTCACGGAAAAAGCCGCCAGCGAGGTCAAGAAGATCATCGCCGACCAGAAGCTCGACCCGGCCACGGTGCTGCGGGTCGGTGTCGCCGGCGGCGGCTGCAGCGGCTTCCAGTACTCGCTCGGCTTCGACACCCAGTTCGACCCCAAGGCCGACACGAAGTCGGAGCAGCACGGCATCGCCGTCGTCGTCGACAAGAAGAGCGACCTGTTCCTCGACGGCACGACGCTCGACTTCCACGAGGGGATCGACAAGCGGGGCTTCACCTTCACCAACCCCAACGCCAAGAAGAGCTGCGGCTGCGGCAGCTCGTTCCAGGCCTGATTGTGGGCGAGGCGAAGGTTCACATCGTCGGTATCGGTGACGACGGTGTCGACGGCATGACGGCGCAGGCGCGGCGGCTGGTCGAGGCCGCCGAGGTGCTCCTGGGGCCCGAGTCGTGCGCCACTCTCCTGCCGGCGGTCTTGCGTGGGAGGCTGGAGTCGGCCGCGGGCCTGGAAGATCTGGTCGAGCGGATCCAGGCCGCCGGGCCGAGGCGGATGGTCGTGCTCGCGTCGGGCGACCCGCTGTTCTACGGAACGGCCCGGTACGTGTGCGCGAAGCTCGGCAAGGACCGGTTCGAGGTCGTGCCGCACGTCAGCAGCATGCAACTCGCCTTCGCCCGCGTGAAGGAGTCGTGGGAGGACGCCTTCCTGGCCAATCTCGCCGGGCAGTCCATCGAGCGGGTGATCGACAAGGTGCGGTCGGCCGAGACGGTTGGGCTGTTCACGAGCGAGCAGTGGCCGCCGGCCGCGGTCGCCCGGGCGCTGCTCGACGAGGGCATCGACTACTTCCAGGCCTATGTCTGCGAGAACCTCGGCTCGCCCGACGAGCGGGTGACGCAGGGCACGCTCGCCGACATCGCCGCCGATTCCTTCGCGCCCCTCAACGTGATGATCCTGGTGCGGAAGGCCCGGGCGGCCGACGCGCCGGGGCAGGTGGGCACGCGGCTCTTCGGCAACGCCGACGAATGCTTCCTGCAGTCGCGGCCCAAGCGCGGCCTGCTGACGCCGGCCGAGGTGCGGGCCCTGGCGCTTGCCGAACTCGCGCTCCGGCCGGACAGCGTGGTCTGGGACGTGGGTGCCGGCAGCGGCTCGGTGGGCCTCGAGGCGGCGCGGATCGCCCGGGCCGGCACGGTGCACGCCATCGAGATGGATCCGGACGACCACCAGCTGATCCGTGAGAACGCCCGCCGCTTCGGCGTCACGAACCTGCATCCCGTGGTCGGGCGGGCGCCCGAGGCCTGGGCGAACCTTCCCGATCCCGATGCGATCTACGTCGGCGGCAGCGGTCGCGACGTGGCGATGCTCGTGGAGAAGGCCTGGGAGCGGCTCGCGGCCGGCGGCCGGCTGGTGACGGCCTGCAACAGCATCGAGAACCTCGCCGCTGTCCACGCCCTGCTGCGGGCCCGGTCGGGCGACGCGGCGTACTGGATGGTCAACATCGCCCGCGGCATCGAGCAGATGGACCGGATTCGCTTCGAGGCGATCAATCCCATCTTTCTCATCGCCGCCACGAAGCCCCGATGACCGCGATGCTCCCCGAGCCGCTCGACGTGGTCGCCGTGGGCGCGCATCCGGACGACGTCGAGATCGGCTGTGGCGGGACGCTCGCCCTGCTGGCGGCCCGCGGCGCCCGCGTGGGGATCGTCGACCTCACCGACGGCGAGCCGACGCCGCGGTCGAGCGGGCCGGAAGAGCGGCTCGCCGAGGCGGCGGCCGCCGCCAAGGTGCTCGGCGTGGTCCACCGCGAGACCCTCGCCTTTCCCAACCGGCGGCTGTTCGACTCGTTCGAGGTCCGCGTGGCGCTGGCAAAGGTCCTGCGCCGCTGGCGGCCGCGGCTCGTGCTCGGCCTCGCCGAGAAGACGCCGCTCGCCTCGCCTGACCATGCTCAGGCCGTGGCGATTACCGAGGCGGCCGTCTTTTACGCGCGGCTCTCGAAGTGGGACGACACATTCGACCATCTGCCGGTGCACACCGTGCCCCACCTGCTCGGCTACTTTCTCTTCGCGGGCATACCGGCCGTGCCGCCGGGCCACTGGCCGCTGGTGGTCGACATCGCGGGTCACCTGGAGACGAAGTTGGCCGCGATTGGCTGTTATGCCTCGCAGTTCCCGCCCGAGAAGGCCCACGTCTTTCCGCGGGTGCGGGCGATGGCCGAGACGGCGGGCATCATGGCTGGCTGCGCCGCGGGCGAGGTGCTCGCCTCCACTCGCATGCCCTGCACGACCGACCCGCTCGGCATGCTCTTGCCGTAGTGCCCCACGTGGCGCACGCCTCCAGGCGTGCGAATGCGTGTTGCGGTGCTCGGGCGCCCATTCGCATGCCTGGAGGCATGTGCCACGGGGGAATCAGCCGCCGCGATCGTGTAACTCGGGGCCGGGTTGTCCGATGCGGTCGCGGTTGGGACGATGCGTCGAACGTGATTCAAAGCGGTGGCGTTGATCGAGGGAGTCCATGCAGACGCAGGCTGCGGTTGATGCCGTCGTGATCGGGGCCGGCATTGCCGGGCTGTGCGCCGCGGAGCGGCTCGTCGCGGCGGGGCTCGACGTCGTCGTGCTCGACAAGTCGCGCGGGATCGGCGGGCGGATGGCGACCCGCCGCGTCGGGGCGGCCGTCTGCGACCACGGGGCGCAGTTCTTCACGGTCCGCGGTGCGGAGTACGCGGGGATCGTGGCGGCCGCACGCGACGCCGCCGTGGTGCGGACCTGGTGCGACGGCTTCGCGCAGGCCGCCGCCGACGGCAGGCTGGCTGCGGCGGGCGACGGCCATCCACGGTGGCGCGGCACCAAGGGCATGACCGACCTGCCCAAATGGATCGCCGCGCGGCTGGAGGCGGCGGCCGGTGCGGGGCGATGCGCGGTCCGCACCAACGCCAAGGTGATGGCCGTGGCCGTGGCGGGTGGTGGCGTGCAGGTCGCCATCGAGGACGACGCGGCCGGCCGGGATTCGCTCGCCGCCCGCGGCGCGGTCCTCACGGCGCCCGTGCCGCAGGCGCTCGACCTCATGGCGGCGGGCGGGATGCTCGGGTCCGGCGGATGCGTGGATGCCGCCGCGGCGGAGGTGCTCGGATCGGTGGCCTACGATCCCTGCTTCGCCCTCATGCTCGTCCTCGACCGGCCGAGCCTGGTGCCGCCGCCGGGCGGCATCCAGTTCACGGCGGATTCCGGGCCGCTCTCCTGGCTGGCCGACAATTTCGAGAAGGGCGTGTCGCCCGTCCCGGCGCTCACCGTGCATGCGACGGGCGAGGTCAGCCGCCGGCACTTCGACGCCCCGGCGGACGACGTCGCCCGGATCCTGCTCGACGCGGCGCGGCCGTGGATCGACGGCGACCCGGCGGCGGCCGTCGTCGAGCGGTCGCTCCATCGCTGGAAGTTCGCCCTGCCGACGGCGGTGCTGCCCGAGCCGTTGGTCGCGGTGTCGCAGTCGCCGCCGATCGCCTGCTGCGGCGACGCCTTCGCGGGGCCGCGGGTCGAGGGAGCGGCGGCGAGCGGTTTGGCCGCCGGCCGCTGGCTGGCCGGCCTGCTCGGCTGACGCTTGCGGAAACGGTCGGTCCGCCGACAAGATGATGGGCCGCCGACCCGCAGGGGCGGCCGTTCACCATCCCCGGAGTGAGACCATGGCCACCGCCACCGCCCCCCGCCTGCTGCCCGAAGTTGAGAAGTTCCTGGCCGGTGCACCGCTCAAGGGCGTCGTCGGCGGGAAGGATGTCGCCGCATCGACCGGCGAGACGATGGCCACCCGCGACCCCGGCACCGGCGACACGATCGCCGAGTTCTGCGTGCTCGGCGCCGCCGACGTCGACGCGGCCGTCAAGGCGGCGAACCACGCCTTCAAGCACTCCGGCTGGGCGACGATGTCGCCCAACGAGCGGGGGGCGAAGCTGCACTGGCTCGCCGACGCCCTCGAGAAGCACAAGCCGATCATCGGCCAGATCGAGTCGCTCGACGCCGGCAAGATCCTCGGCCAGGCGCTCGGCGACGTGCAGAACTGCGTCGACACGCTCCGCTACTTCACCGACATGGCCTGCCACGTGCAGCGGCGAAACGTGCTCGCCGTCGCCGGCCACGAGGCCTGGACGACGCGGAACCCGTGGGGCGCCTGCGGCTTCATCTTTCCGTGGAACTTTCCACTCCTGCTCATCGGCTGGGGCATCTCGCCGGCGCTCGCGGCCGGCAACACGGTCGTCATCAAGCCCGCCGAGGATACGCCATTGTCGGCGATCTACGTGGCCCGCCTGGCCCGCGAGGTCGGTATTCCCGACGGTGTGATCAACGTCGTGCCGGGCACCGGCGCCGGGGCCGGGGCGGCCCTTTCGGCCCACCCGGGCCTGAAGCGGATGTCGTTCACCGGCTCGCCCGAGGTGGGCAGGCTCGTGGGCGAGGCCTGCGGCCGCAACCTCGTGCCGGTGAAGCTCGAACTCGGCGGCAAGGGGGCGGCGGTGGTGTTCGACGACGTCGACGTGCCCGCCACGGCCGCCAAGCTCGTGGGAGCGATCACGTTCCACACCGGCCAGGTGTGCTGCGACGCCACGCGGTGGCTCGTGCACGAGAAGGTCTACGACCGGTTCGTCGACGAGTGCCGCGCCCGGATGGGGCAGGTGCACGTCGGCCACCAGCTCGACGGCGGCTCGACCATGGGGCCGGTCGTCAATGCGAAGCAGCGGCAGCGGGTCCTCTCCTACCTCGAGAAGGGCGTCGCCCAGGGGGCGAAGGCCCTCGTGGCCGGCGGACCGGCCGAGGTGAGCGGCTGCGATGGCTACTTCGTGAAGCCCGCCCTGCTCGCCGGCACGCTCGACAACGTGGCGGCCCGCGAGGAAATCTTCGGCCCCGTCGCCTACCTGACCCGCTTCAAGACGGACGACGAGGCGGTGGCCATGGCCAACGACACCGACTACGGCCTCGCCAACAGCGTCTGGACGAGCGACCTCGGCCGGGCCGCCCGGATCGCCGAGTCGATGGTGGCCGGCAACAGCTGGATCAACGCCCACAACGTGTTTCCGCGGGGCGTGCCCTACGGCGGCGTCAACAAGAGCGGCGTGGGTGGCGGCGTGAACTCGATCGAGACGCTGTTCGACTATTGGCGCAGCCAGTCGATCGTCCGGCCGCTGTGACGTGCCGTGTCGGCCGGGTGATTGCTTTGCCGCATGCCTGACGACGTGATCATCGTGGGGGCGGGGCTGGCCGGGCTGGCCTGCGCGCGGGAGCTCGTGCGGGCCGGGCGGAGGGTGACCGTGCTCGAGGCGGCCGATCGGGTCGGCGGCCGAGTCGCCACCGACACCGTCGAGGGCTTCCGGATCGACCGCGGCTTCCAGGTCTACAACGACGCCTATCCCGAGGGGCGGCGGCAGCTCGACCGCGCGGCCCTCGGCCTCGGAGCCTTCGAGCCCGGGGCCCTGATCGCGACCGGCGGCAGGCTCAGGCGGGTGAGCGATCCCTGGCGCCGGCCGCTCGCGGCGATCGGCGGGCTGCTCGACGGCACGGTCGGCCTGGCCGACGCGCTGCGGACCGCACGGCTGCGGGGCGACGTGCTGCGGGCCTTTCGCCGCGGTCGGCTAGATCCCGATGCCGTGGCCGCGGGCGACGAGCGGACGACCCGCGCGGAACTCCAGGCCCGCGGCTTCTCGGAGGAGTTCGTGCAGCGGTTCTTCGTGCCGTTCTTCGGCGGCGTGTTCCTGGAGCGGGGGCTCGACACCGCGGCGGGCGTCTTCCTCTTCGACTTCGTGATGTTTTCGCTCGGCCGGGCCTGCCTGCCGCGGGGTGGCATGGACGCGATCCCCCGGCAGTTGGCCGCGGGTCTGCCGCCGGATGCGGTGCGGCTGAAACGTTCCGTGCGGCATGTGGAGCCGGGGCGGGTGACGCTCGACGATGGCACGGCGCTCGAAGCGCGGGACGTCGTCGTGGCGGTGGACGCGACGTCCGCGGCAGCGGTCCTGCCGCCGGCGCTCGGGGGGCCGTGGGCAGGGCGGCGGGTGAAGGGCACGCGGCTGGCGGCGTTCGCCGCCGAGCGGTCGCCGCTCGCCAGCCGGACGCTCGTCGTCAATGCCGAACCGGCCGGACCGATCGACAATCTCACCGTGCCGTCGGACGTGGCCGCGGGTTACGCGCCGGCCGGTTGCTCGCTCGTCTTCACGTCGATCCGAGGTAACTGGCCGGGCAGGGACGACGAGATCCCGGACGCCGTCCGTCGCCAGGCCGGCGAGTGGTTCGGCAGCGCGGCGGCATCGTGGCGGCACCTCGCGACCGTCCACGTGCCGCGGGCCCTGCCCGACGAGTCACCGGCCGCCCGACGGGCGCGGCCCACAGCGCCGCGGCTCGCGGACGGCCTCTTCGTCTGCGGCGACCACTGCGGCACCGCCTCGATCAACGGCGCCATGGCCAGTGGCCGCCGGGCCGCCGAGGCCCTGATCGGCCCCTGATTGCCGCGATTTCGCGGCGTCGGCCGGGGGCGCGAGATTCCCGGTTAAGCCGGAATTGCTGCTACGGTTCATGCGGTATACAGTTGATTCAAACATCCGTTTGAAACGCCATCCAAAGTTTATGGCCTCCGTCAGCAGCCCCCGTGATCTGAAGCCCGCCGACGACCCGCGGGAGCGGATTTTGCTCGCCGCCGGACGGGAGTTCGCCGAGCGAGGCTACGAGGCGGCGACGGTGCGCGAGATCTGCGCGTCCGCCGGGGTGAACGTCGCCGCCGTCAACTACTACTTCGGTGACAAGCAGCGGCTCTACATCGAAAGCGTGAAGCACGCCCACGAGGAGCGGCTGCGGCAGGTGCCGCAGCCGGAGTGGCCCCTCGGCACGCCCGCGACAGAGAAACTCCGCAGTTTCATCGTGAATTTGTTGGAGCGGATGCTCGGCGGCGGGCAGGCGCCGTGGCAGGTGAAACTGATGATGCGGGAGGTGATCCAGCCGACGGAAGCCTGCCGCGAACTGGTCGAGGACTACATCCGGCCGCACTTCAGCCTCTTGCTCGGGATCCTCGACGAACTCGTCGGCGGGGCCCTGCCGGCTTCGGAACTCCGTCGCGTGGGCCTGAGCATCATCGGGCAGTGTTTTCTTTACCGGGCCGCGGGTGAGGTGGTCGCGATGCTCGTGCCGGCCGGCGAGGTCGACGCATTCCACACGCCGCGGGCCATCGCCGACCATGTCACCAGGTTCTCACTGGCGGCGCTCGGTCGCGTCCCGCCGCTGCCCGCGTCGCCGCCGGTTTCTCCTCCGCAGGATGCCGTCGCATGAGCGTGGCCAAGACAACGCTGGGCTGGATCCTGCCGCCGGTCATCCTCGGCGTGGGCCTCGTCATCTTTCTCGCGATGGGTCGCCAGCCGCCGCCGGCCCGCAAGCCGGCCGCGGCCGTGGCCGCGGTGGCGGTGCGCACGGTCGTGGCCGAGCCGGTGAACGACGGCCTGACGATCGACGCCGACGGGGTCGTCGTGCCGCTGCGGGAGGTGACCCTCGCCGCGGAGGTCGCCGGCAGGGTGCGGAGCAAGGCCGAGGCCTGCAACGAGGGACACGTGGTCAAGGCGGGAACGGTGCTCCTCGAGATCGATCCGCGCGACTACGAACTCGACGTCGAGCGGCTGGAGCGGGAACTGGCCCAGGCCGCGCTGGCCATCGAGGAGGTGGACGAGGAACTGGTCCAGAACGCGTCCTCGATCGAACTTGGCCGCCGGCAGGTGGAACTCGCCCGTCGCGAGGCCGCCCGGCTGGAGAACCTCAAGGCCGGCAAGATCGTCACCGAGTCGGACCACGATCGGGCCGTCCGGGACGAACTCACCGCGGCCAACGCCCTGACGGCGTTCGAGGGGCAGAAGCGGGTGCTCTCCAAGCGGCGGAACCGGCTGCTGGAGGCGAAGTCGCTCGCCGCGACGATGCTCGAGAAGTCGAAGCTCGACCTCGCGCGGACGACGATCACGGCCCCGATCGACGGCGTCGTGGTCGAGGACAAGGTCGAGCAGGGCTCGTTCGTCGCCAAGGGAACGCCGCTCGTGTCGATCGAGGACACCTCCGCGGCCGAGGTGCGGACGAGCCTGGAAATGGACGACGTTGCGCGGATCTGGGGCAGCCGCGAGGCCGGAGAAGGCCCCGGCCGAGACGCCTTCGGCGCGCCGGTGTCCGTGATCTTCCGCATCGGCGACGCGGCCTACGAGTGGGCCGGTGAGCTGTCGCGGCAGGAGGGCAGGGGGCTCGACGAGAAGACGCGGACGCTGCCCTGCCGCGTGATCGTCCGCGAGCCGGGCCGGGTGCGGGCGATCGACCGGTACGGCGCGGCGATGCCGCAACTGCCTGCGGGGGCTCCGCGGTCGCTGATGCGGGGCATGTTCGTACAGGTGCACGTGCATGTCGATTCCCGCGAGCCGCTCGTCTCGATCCCCGAGGATGCCCAGCGGCCCAGTGGGGAGGTGTGGGTCATGCGTGACGGCCAGCTCGAGGTGCTGCGGCCGAAGGCGGTGCAGGCGTCCGGTGGCCGGCTCCTGTTCGATGCGGCCACGTCGGGGCTGTTGCCGGGCGACCGGGTCGTGATCTCGCAGATCGCCTCGCCCCGGCCGGGCATGGCCCTGGTGGAGTCGGGGCAGCCGGCGTCGGCGGCGCGGGTCGAGCCCGAGACCGCGGAGGACGCGACGTGAGAGCGATCGTCTCCTGGACGGTCCGCAACATGCCGGCGATGAACACGCTGGTCATCGCCATCCTGCTCGTCGGGACGATGGCCTTCGCTTCGATGCGCCGCGAGGTGTTTCCCGAGTTCGACCTGGAGATCGTGCTCGTCACGGTGCCGTACCCCGGGGCCACTCCCGACGAGGTCGAGGAGGGCATCTGCCAGAAGGTCGAGGAGGCGTGCCGCAGCGTCGCCGGCATCAAGAAGATCACGAGCGTCGCTCAGGAGGGGATGGGCTACTGCGTCTTCGAACTCCAGGAGAGCGTGAAGGACGTGCAGAAGACGCTCGGCGAGATCCGCTCCGAGGTGGAGCGGATTCCGAGCATGCCGGAACTCGCGGAGGACCCCAAGATCGAGCAGGTCACGCTGCGGACCGCGGCGATCAAGGTGGGGGTGCTCGCGCCGCCGGGCACGGCCTGGGACACCGCGGCCGAACTCGAGTTGCGGGACGTGGCGGAACTCGTCCGCGACGACATGCTCGCCCTGCCGGCCGTGTCGGCCGCCAACCTGCTCGGCGCCCGCGACTACCAGATCGACATCGAGATCTCGGAGGAGACGCTGCGGAAATACGGGCTCTCGCTCCAGAAGGTGGCCGACATCGTCCGCCGCGAGAACCTCGAACTTCCCGGCGGCACGATCCGCAGCGAGCGGGGCGAGATCCTCCTCCGCGGCAAGAACAAGCGGTACGTCGGCGCGGAGATCGCGAAACTCCCGATCGTCACGCTGCCCGACGGCCTCGTGCTCACCGTCGGCGACCTGGGGACGGTCCGCGACGAGTTCGCCGACGTCGCCTCGCTGAACCAGATCAACGGCCGGCCGGGCATGGTGATCTCGATCGACCGCAGTTCCGGCGAGGATCTGCTGGCGATGGTGGCGGCCGTGAAGAAGTACGTCGCCGAGGCGAAGCTGCCGACGGGCTACGAGTTCGCGATCTGGGCCGACCAGTCGATCGACGTCCGCGACCGGCTCGAGATGCTCATTAGCAACGGCCTGCAGGGGCTGGTGATCGTGTTCGTGATGCTGGCCCTGTTCCTCGACCTCAAGATCGCGTTCTGGGTGGCGATGGGCATCCCGTTCTCGATGCTCGGTACGGGCGCCCTCATGTTCGGCACCGACCAAACCCTCAACATGCTCTCGATGTTCGCCTTCCTGATGGCCATCGGCATC
>SXGQ01582203.1_pt1 | contig 14568 bp, 14 predicted proteins | sample 3178371 | NCBI WGS metagenome assembly SXGQ01 (sample SAMN11356859, study PRJNA531348) | freshwater metagenome | isolation source: freshwater sample F1-20 | place: China: Fuxian Lake, Yuxi | collected 2017-12-25
AGCGCTACTCGCACGTGATGCACATCGTCTCGCAGGTCGAGGGGACGCTCGCGGCCGACAAGGACGCGTTCGACCTCTTCCGCGCGACGTTCCCCGCCGGCACGCTCAGCGGCGCCCCGAAGGTCCGGGCCATGCAGGTGATCGCCGAACTGGAGGGCGAACGCCGCGGCATCTACGGCGGCGCGGTCGGCTACGTCGGTTTCGATGGCGGTCACGATTCCTGCATCGTCATCCGCACCGCCGCCCTGCGCGCGGGCGTGGCGAGCATCCAGGCCGGCGCCGGCCTCGTCGCCGACTCCGTGCCGACCTCGGAATACGAGGAGACGGTCAACAAGTCCAAGGGCGTGCTGCGCGCGCTCGGCCTGGCCGCCGGCCTGCGCTCCTAAGCTCGTGCCCAAACCCAAGCCCCAGAAGAACGCCAAGCCGAAGGCGTCGCCGGTGGCCAAGCCGTCGAAGGAACCGAAGAAGTCGCCGACTCCGCCGGCGCCCAAGAAACTCCCCGGCTCCGGTCCGGTCCCCGGCCCTGCTCCTGCCCCCGTTCCAAGTCCTGCCCCCGCTCCCGCTCCCGACCTCGACCCGACCGAGCCCGGGCTGCCGTGGGAGCAGCTCTCGAGCGACGAGCGCTCCCCGCTGCGGACCTACCTCGACCAGATCGGCAAGACGCCGTTGCTGACGCTCGAGCAGGAGACCGCCCTCGCCCGCCGCGTGCTCAAGGGCGACGAGGCCGCCCGGCAGCACATGATCCAGGCGAACCTGCGCCTCGTCGTGCGCATCGCCAAGGACTACGATGACTTCGGCCTCCCGCTGATGGACCTGATCAGCGAGGGCAACTTCGGCCTGATCAAGGCGATCGAGCGGTTCGACCCGGACAAGGGCGGCAAGCTCAGCACCTACGCCGCCTGGTGGATCAAGCAGGCCATCAAGCGGGCCCTCGCCTCCAACGGGAAGACCATCCGCCTGCCCGTGCACATGGTCGACCGCATCGGCCAGATGCGCCGCACCACGCACCGCCTCGCGGCCGAGCTGGGACGCGAACCGCACAACGACGAGATCGCCCAGGCGATGGACATCCCCGTCGCCAAGGTGGTCCACATGAAGTCGGTGGCCAACCGCGCCGCCTCGCTCGACCAGCCGGTGGGCGAGGAGGGCGACGCCACCCTCGGCGACCTGGTCAAGGACGAGTCCGAGCGCTCGCCCTTCGAATCCCTCCGCACGAAGTCCGACCTCTCCGAGATCGCCGAGCTGCTCGCCCAGCTCGACCCGCGCGAGGCCGACATCATGGTGCTGCGCTTCGGCCTCAACGGGGAGAGCCCGCTCACGCTCGAGGAGGTCGGCGTCCACTTCAAGCTGACCCGCGAGCGGGTCCGCCAGCTGCAGCAGTCGGCCTTGATGAAGCTCCGCCGCGTCATGACCGAGCGTCAGCGCCTCCTGACGCCGGACGACGTCCGCCGCAACCAACTGGCCGACGCCCGGGCCGAGGTCCTGCGGGAATTCTTCCGCTCGAAGGGCATGCAGGTGCCGGACCGCCCCGACCGCAGCGGGCTCTGAGCCTGCCCATTTTTAGCGAACCCTGCCTAAGTTAGGTCGAGCCACGGAGGTTTTTCGGTCATCCGGGCAGCCGCCCGGGGATGGCAGGCTCCGTGCTTACTTCTGGGCATGAAGCTGACCGACTACCGCGGGGCCAACCTGTTCGACGAGCTCGTCGACGCCCAAGGCGCCATCCGCCCCTACTACCGTGGCGTGGCCGACAAACTCGCCGGACTCGGGCCCGAGGAACTGGGGCACAAGCTCCGCAGCCTGGAGCTGCTTTTCCTCAAGCAGGGTATCACCTTCACGGTCTACGGCGATGAGCAGGGAACCGAGCGCGTCTTCCCCTTCGATCCTTTCCCGCGCGTGATCCCGCACCACGAGTGGGAGACGATCGAGGCCGGCCTGGTCCAGCGGATCACCGCGCTCAACCTCTTCCTTTACGACGTCTACCACGAGCAACGCATCATCAAGGACGGGGTCGTCCCGCCCGAGGTCGTCTTCGGAGCCTCCCACTACCGGCCGGAGTTCGTCGGCGTCTCCGTCCCCAAGGACGCCTACATCCACGTCTGCGGCACCGACCTCATCCGCGACCGCGATGGCCGCTACCTCGTGCTCGAGGACAACGGCCGGTGCCCGTCCGGCGTCTCCTACGTGCTGGAGAACCGCGCCGCGATGAAGCGCGTCTTCCCGCATCTCTTCGGCGCCAGCGGCGTCCGCCCGGTCGACACCTACCCGTCCGACCTGCTGGCCACCCTGCGCCACGTGGCCCCGCGCGAGAACCCCAACCCGAACGTGGTCCTCCTCACCCCCGGGGTGCACAACAGCGCCTATTTCGAGCACTCGTTCCTGGCCCGCCAGATGAGCATCGAGATCGTGGAGGGTCGCGACCTCATCGCGCTGGACGGCTTCGTCTACATGCGCACGACCCGCGGGCTGCGCCAGGTCGACGTCATCTACCGGCGGATCGACGATGATTTCCTCGATCCGCAGGTCTTCCGCAAGGACTCCTGCCTGGGCGTACCGGGCCTGGTCGATGCGGTCCGGCGCGGCAACGTGGCGCTGGCCAACGCGATCGGGACGGGGGTGGCCGACGACAAGGTGACCTATGCCTACGTGCCGGACATGATTAGGTATTACCTGTGCCAGGAGCCCATCCTCGACCAGGTGCCGACGTACCTCGCCTGGCGACCGGATGACTTCCGCTACATCCTAGAGAACCTGCCGAAACTGGTCGTGAAGGCGGCCAACGAGAGCGGCGGCTACGGGATGTTGATCGGGCCCACCGCCACCGCGGCCGAGATCGAGGAGTTCCGCCGCCGGGTCACCGCCACGCCGCGCAATTACATCGCCCAGCCCGTGGTGAACTTCTCGCAGCACCCCACCCTCGTGGACGGCGGCTTGGAGGGCCGCCACGTCGACCTGCGCCCGTTCGTGCTCTGGGGCGACACCGTCAAGGTGCTGCCCGGCGGCCTCACCCGCGTCGCCCTCAAGCGCGGCTCCCTCGTCGTGAACTCGTCCCAGGGCGGCGGGAGCAAGGACACCTGGGTCCTCGCCGCATGAGCCCGATGATGCTGTCGCGGGTGGCCGACCACCTGTACTGGATGTCCCGCCAGATGGAGCGAGCCGAGAACCTCGCCCGCCTGGTCCGCGTGAGCGAGGAGATGCTGCTCGACGACGAGTCGCTGGGGCGAGGCTCGGCCCAGGAATACTGGACGCCGGTGCTGGCGGCGACGGCCATGGAGGGCGCCTTCCGCGGGCTCTACCCGGAGCCCCGGCAGGGGGATGCGGCCCGCTTCCTGACGCTGGACCTGCGCAACCCTGACTCCATCCTGTCCTGCATCAAGCAAGCCCGCGAGAACGCCCGCTCGGTGCGCGACAAGATCTCGGACGAGATGTGGACCGAGCTCAACGCCCTCCACATGCTGGTGACCTCCCCCGAAGGGGCGCAGCTGCTGGCCCGCTCGCCGCACAGTTTCTACGAGAAGATCATCGCCTCCTCGATGCTCTTCGACGGCATCACCGAGGCGACGCTGACCCGCGACGAGGGCTGGAACTTCCTGCAGCTGGGGCGGCTGCTCGAGCGGGCCGACATGACGAGCCGCTTCCTGGATATCCGCTCCCAGACGCCGGCGGGCGATTCGGCCCTGGAATCCCTCCAGTGGGGCGCCGTGCTGCGCGCCTGCAGCGCCCACGCGAGCTACCGCCGCCTCCACGGGGGCGAGATCAGCGTCGAGCGGGTGGTCGACCTGCTGCTGTTCTCCAACGAGTTCCCCCGCTCGGTCCGCCACTGCCTGCGCCGGGCCGACGAGGTACTGCACGACATCTCCGGAACCCCGACGGGCCGCTATTCCAACCCGTGCGAGAAGATCACCGGAGCCTTGCTGGCGCGCCTGAGCTTCGCGGGTCCGGGGGAGGTCATGGCCCGCGGGCTCCATGCCTACATCGACGAGCTGCAGACGCAGCTCAACGGCGCCGGTCAGGCGGTCTTCGAGACCTACGTGCTGCTGCCCGGCGAGGTGAACCGCCACTTTCCCCGCAACGGCCGGACCGACGCCCTTTCCGACTGGCATCGCGAACAGCAGCAACAGCAGCAGCAACAGTGACGGCCGCCCGATGAAGCTCCGCATCCTGCACCGGACCGAATACCGCTACGCGCTGCCGGTCCGGAACAACGTGAACGAGCTGCGGGTGACCCCGCTCAACAACCCGCGCCAGAAACTCGGCCTGCACCTCGTCCGGGTCCTGCCGGCCGTCCGGATGCACCGTTACCCCGACCTCTACCGCAACCCGGTGCACCGGTTCGAGATCGAGGAGCCGCACAAGGACCTGGTGATCGATGTCTCCAGCATCGTCGAGACGCTCCCGACCCCCGTGGCAGGGGTGCCGACCGACGTCCCCTTGGCGGCGCTGAAGGACCCCGAGATCGTCGAGAGCTTCCAGCCCTACCTGCAGTCGGACGGCCCGGTCCAGATCACCCCGGAGATCTGGCGGGCGGCCGTGGACGTCGAACAGGAGCGTCAGGACGTCTTCTCGACGGTGCTCGGGTTGATGGATTACGTCCACGCGACCAGCAAGTACGTGCCCGGGGCGACGCACATCGGGACCACGACACCCGAGTTCTTCGCCGACCGCCGGGGGGTCTGCCAGGACTACGCCCACCTGCTTCTGGCCCTGGCCCGTGCGATCGCCCTGCCCGCCCGTTATGTCTGCGGCTACGTCTACGATGCCAAGCGCGGGGATGTGATCGGCAGCCACGCGTCGCACGCCTGGTGCGAGCTCTGGGTCCCGGGCTACGGGTGGCTGGGGGTCGACCCTACCAATAAGCGGGTGGTCCACGAGGCCTACGTGGCCTCGGCCGTGGGCCGGGACTACCGCGACGCCACCCCGGTCAGCGGGACCTACTGGGGCTCCGGTGACCGCGAGATGCGCGTGACGGTCCACGTGGAGTCCAAATAACGGCCCACTCGGGCAACAAAAAGGGCCCCGTTGCCGGGGCCCTTAGGTCTAACCTCTAATCCGAAGATTAGAAGTTGTAGCGAACGGTGACCGAGGTCTCGTTCTTGGCGCCGCTCACGTCATCAACCGAAACAGCGATCTGGAACTGCTTGTTGATGTTGTAGGCGAGCTCGTAGGTGAAACCGTCAGCAGAGACGGAACCTTCCTGGCGCTGGTAGACGATGCGGGCTTCGAGACCGGCAACCACTTCGTTGAGGGAGCGGCGGAGGATGATGCCGTAGTTGTCGTCAGAAGAGACGGCAACGGTGGCGTCGATGCCAGCGGCGACGTTCTTGAAGACGTAACCGATGGCGACGCTGTCATCGCCAGCGCTGTTCAGGTCAGCGGAACCGGCAATCCAGATGTTCGTGGAGCCGATGAGGGCTTCGACGGACAGGGAGTAGCCGTTGTCGCCAGCGGCCTTGTCGGTATTGTAGCTGAGACCAGCACGGTTGTAGGAGAGACCGGCCGGAGCAGCAGCAGTCTGGGCAGACGCAGCAGCAGCGAGGGTCGTGATGGTGAGGATCGGGAGGATATGCTTCATAGCGTTGCCAGTATTGCTACAGTCCGATGACAAAATCAAGCATTCTTTGCTTTTTTTTATCCCCCCCTTGTTTCGGCAGATTTCCTGCACATTTCATTCACACCCCCTGTGAATAAGATCGGGGGCCCTTGACCATCAAAAGCCTAGGCTGAAAGCCGCTTCCCAGGATTTGACGCCGGTGCCGGTCAGATAACGCAGGACTAGGCTACTCTGGCCTCCCAGCAGGTGACGCCAGGAATACTCCATCCGCAGGGGCGGTAGGTAGTCACGCTGGCCGGTGACCCGGCCCAGGCTGAGCGCATCGCTATCGGTCGCGAAAAGACGGATACCGTAGCGTCCTTGGCTGAAAGCCTCCTTCTCAGGAATCAGCGGCGCCCCGACCGGCCGATGGACGCTCAACCGATGGGAATAATAGGCATATTCCCCATAAACACCGATTTTGGGCAAAACAGGCAGTTCGAGGAAGGCCCCACCGCCGATCCCGGTGATATCCAGGGGGCTGGTCTCCAAGGGAGCGTTGCTCGTCCGGACGTCCTCGCGCGAACCGGCGTAGGAGGCGTCGAGGAAGAAGCCCAAACGCCCGTTTTCACTCGTATCACAGAGGCGCCCGTTAAAGTTCTTGGTATCTGCATAGGCGGGCCCCCGGACGTCCGTGACCTGACCGTAGGCGATCTCGACCTGAGGGTGCAAGGCACGCAGGGGAAACCGACTCTGGGCAAGGTACCGCTCCAAGCCCGCGAAGACCCCCTGCTCCACCCCGGTGGCGCTGAAGGCCGCCGCCTGGAGGGCCGGGACGGCCAAGCTCACCAAGGCGAAGGGAAGGAGTCGGGCAGAACGCATCCACTACCCTACTTCCGGCCCGGGCCCGCTGGCAACGGGCAATAAAAAACCCGCCGGGCAAGCCAGGCGGGTTCGGGGCGGACCTGACGGTCGGCTTACTTGCGGCGGAACTTCGTGTTGAACTTCTCGACGCGACCGGCGGTGTCGACGAAGCGCTTTTCGCCCGTGTAGGCGGGGTGCGAGTCCATGGTGACTTCGCGGCGGATCACGAAGTGCTCCACGCCGTCGATGACCTTGGTCTCCTTCGACTTCAGGGTCGAACGGGTCGGGAACTCGCGGTTCGTGGAGACATCCACGAAGACGACGTTGTTATATTCAGGATGGCCTTCCTTCTTCATGATAAAAGGGGTGTGGAATTAGCCTTGGCGCGCCTTGTAGCGGGGGTGCGTCTTGTTGATCACATAGACACGACCCTTGCGGCGGACGACCTGGCAATTGGGGTGACGCTTCTTCAGCGACTTGAGGGAGGAGGAGACTTTCATGGTCTGGAGGGCCGCATGGAAACGGCAGGTCGGCCAACAAAGGTGGCCGCCGCCTGACTGTCAACGGGATTTCCTAGGCTTGTTTCAGCTCCTTGCCGGGGTTTGACTACCCCCATGGAAACCCGCCTCCGGACGGCCACCTTGGCCGACGCGCCCGCGATCAACGCGATCCATAACCACTACGTCCGGACCTGCACCTGCACCTGGCAGACAGAGCCCGAAACGGACGAGAATCGGGTCCAATGGCTGAAGGCCCGCGGGCCGGCCCACCCGGTGATCGTGGCGGAAATCGGCCAAGAGGTCGTGGGCTGGGGCTCCCTTTCGAGCTACAACACCCGCAAAGGCTGGTCCGGCACGGTCGAAGACTCGGTTTTCCTCCACCCCGGGCACCAGGGCAAGGGCCTCGGCAAACTGATTCTGGGCGATTTGGTCCGCCGCGCGGAGGCCTTGGGCTATCACTCCATCCTGGCGCGGATTTCCGGGGAACAGCTCGCCAGCCTCCGTCTGCATGAATCCCTCGGTTTCGTGCGGTCCGGCCTGCTCCCCAAGGTCGGCCACAAGTTCGGGCAGGAACTCGATTGCGCGTACCTGCTGAAGTCGCTGCGCAAGCCCTGACCTTGACAGGGGGCCTCAACCCCCTTTGCTCAACTGTCCGCTTTCATGCTCAGGTGGTGGAATGGCAGACACGCTGGATTCAGGTTCCAGTGCCCATAAAGCGTAAGGGTTCAAGTCCCTTCCTGAGCACCCTCTAAAAACAACCCGCCCGGAGACCAAGTCACCGGGCGGGTTCAGCGTCGGTCGGAAAGGACCGCTTACTTGCCGGCGGCCCGCTTGGCGCGCCACTCGGCCATGCGCACCTTGGCCCGGGCGATCTCCTCGAGGACACGCTGGGCGGAGACCTGGTAGTCGGTCGTCACCTGCGCCCCAGACGCCTTCACGGCGAGACCTTCCAGCCAGCTGGCGGCGTTGGCGTCGCGGGAAGCGGCCATCGCGGCGAAGCCTTCCACCATCTTGACGACGTTATCGGCCATCGGGGCCTGCACCATCTCGGTGCGCGAACGGAAGACGACCTTGTCGCCGACTTCGCCGGCGGCCATGCCGAACACGCGGAACTGACGGGCCATGGCGGGGAGGCGCGGGTTGGCCTCAGCGCAGGCGACCATGTCGACGGCCGCCAGCACGGAGGGGCTCGCGATGCCTTCCTGCGCGGCCAAGGCCGGCAGCGCGGACTCGGCGCGATCGGACTCCAGCGAGCGCAGGGCGAGGCCGAGGTCCTTGGCGCTCATGCCGATCGCGATGACTCCCGGCTGCGGGAACGCGATGAAGAGGGTGCACTCGTTGCCATCCGGGCCGCAATCGTAGGCGAGACAGGGAGCGCCTTCGACGGTCGTGGTCTTGGCGCCCTGCTGGCGCAGGAACTCGCCGACCTTGAGGTCGTCGGCGGAATGGCGCACGAGGATGGACGCCTGACGTTCGGCGCCGCTGCCGAAGACGGTGAGGGCGCGCAGGTCGCGCCGGTAATCGAACCCGGTCTCCGTGAGGAAGGCCTTGGCCTTGGGCGGCAAGGGGCACGAGGCGTCATCGATCGGCTGCGACATCAGGCTGGCACCCAAGGGAGCGGAGCGGACGGCGTCATGGTCGACGTGCAAGAACCAGGCGGAGCCGGCCGGCAGATCGGCCGGGCGGAAAGGCGTGGCCAAAACCAAGACGGGCAGGAGCAGCAGGGGTAGGAGGCGCATGACTGTAAACAAAGGGGGAACCAAGGGATGACAAGTAAACTAGGTGTTTTCCCTCATATAGAATATTGTCCCCATCGGCACCTCCGGATAGTAATACCCCCAGAGCATGGCGGATTTGTCGACACTCCCCGACCTCCTGCCCTGGCCGTACATGGTGTGCAACCGGGCCGGTCTGGTGCTTTATGCCAACCCCTCGGCCGACCGGGCCTTGGGCCGGCGGGTGCGGGCCGGCATGGACGTCAACCTGCTCTTCCTCGAATTGGACAACGGCCGGCCGATCTCCTCCCTCCTCTACAACGCCGCCCGCTGGTCGGCGTGGAGCGGGCTGCTCGAACTCCGGAACACCGAGAAGGAGATCCCGATCCGGGCGATCAAGGTCATCATGCAACCGGACCCGAAGCACCACGACCAGGTCTGGTTACTCTTCGCGGACGACGCCTTGGTCAACGGGCTGCCGCTGCTGACCCCCCGGTCCGGCATGGGCCTCGCGCGCACGCTCATCGAGAACTCGCCGGACTTCATCATCTTCCGCGACCTCCAGGGACGCATCCTCCACACGAGCCGGAGCCTCGACGAGTTCCTCGGGTTGCCGCACCGCGGGTTCGTCGATGACCTCGGGCTGCGGGACATCCTCGCCCCGGCGACGGCCGAGCAGTTCCTGCAGTTCGACGAGGAAGTCGTCCGCACGGGCCAGCGCGTCCGGCACAGCATCCTGCGCTTCGAGACGCTGGACGGACGCTCCCGCCTGGTCCGCGTGGCGCACGAACGCGTGAAGGGCGGGGCCGGCCTGCCCGCCGGCCTCCTGACGTTCGCGGCCAACATCACCGAGTCGGTGGACGAACACAACCGTCTGCGCGTCGCCTTGGAGAAAGCCGAGGAAGTGGCCGCGGCCAAGTGGCAGTTCATGGCGAACGTCACCCACGAGATCCGCAACCCGATCAACGCCATCCAAGGCCTCTGCGAGACCGCGCTGGAGGGACCCGGGGCCGACCCCGCCGAGGTCCTCGCCAAGATCCAGCGGTGCGCGACGGAACTCGAGGACATGGTGCGGGACGTGCTCGATTTCTCCCGGCTGGACCGCGGTAACATCACGGTCGAGCATATCCCCTTCAACCCGGTGCGCGCCCTCGAGGAGGTCGTCGCCCAGTTCCAGCACCAGGCGAGGCGCAAAGGCGTCGAGCTCGCGGCCCTGGCCCGCGCCGACTGCCCGCACTCGGTGCTCGGCGACCCGGTCAAGTTCCGGCGGGTGCTGGCCAACCTCATCGGCAACGCCGTGAAGTTCACCGCGCAGGGCCACGTCCACGCCGAGCTGCATTTCGAGCGCCGGCAGGAACGCCTCCTGGCCCACTGCGCGATCCAGGACAGCGGCATCGGCATCCCCGCCGATCGCCTGGAAAGCATCTTCGAACCCTTCACGCAGGCCGACGCCTCCACGACGCGACGCTTCGGCGGCACAGGCCTCGGCCTGAACATCGTGCGTAGCCTCGTGCTGGCCATGGATGGTTTCATCAAGGTGAAGAGCGAGCCGGGCAAAGGGAGCTGCTTCACCGCCGCGATGATGGTGGACCACAACCCGGCGCACGAGGCGCCCACCCCGCCGGAACTCCGGGATGAACGCATCCTACTGGTCGGCGGCGACGCCGCCATCCGCCACTGGCTCAAGCGCAGCCTGCAGGCGTGGGGCGCCACCTGCGCGGAGGCCGAGACCGGCGAGGAGGCCGAGACCGCCTGGCTGGAGGCGGAGGAAACCGACCGGCCTTTCGCCCGGGCGGTGATCGACCTGCCCGAGGACATCAATCCCCGCCTGCCGGCGATCCCGGCCGAACGGACCCTCCTGCTCACGGCGCCCGAACTCGAACTGAGCCGCCAGACCCAGCTGCGCAAACCCGTCACCTTGACCGGCCTCTGGGCCCGCTTCGCCGGGGAACCTCCGCGGGCGCCCGAAGCGGCCGACGCCGATGCGCCACCGCGCCCACCCCGCCGCCCGCTGCGCATCCTGTTGGCCGAGGACAACGAGGTGAACCGCGAGGTCGCGGTCGCGCGCCTGCGGCGCGCCGGCCACCATGTCAGCGCGACCGTGGATGGCGCCGCCGCGCTCGAGCTCTGGCGGACCAAGGATTTCGACGCGGTGCTGCTCGATATCCAGATGCCGGTGATGGACGGGATCGCCACCGCCACGGCCATCCGGGCCGAGGAGCGCGCCCTCGGCCGCCGCCCTACCCGCCTGCTGGCCCTGACCGCGATGACCCTCGAGACCGACCGCGCCCGCTGCGAGGCCGCCGGCTTCGACGCCTACCTGGCCAAGCCGGTCCGCGGGGCCGAGTGATTGGAGAAACTTGATGTCTGCGTCGCCCAGGAGGCGCCCCCGCCCGTCCTGGGCAACGAATTCCTCTCGGCCCTGGAGGTTTCCGAGGCCGACGAGGCCGAAGACCTGCGCTGCGCCGCGCGGTCCTACCTGCGCCACGCGGAAGGGATGATCGACCAGCTGGGGACGGCCCTCGCCCGGCGCGATGCCGTCGCCCTCGAACGCCACGCCCACGGCACCAAAGGCATGCTGGCCCTGATGGGCTGCGTGGCCCTCGCCAAGCTCGCCGGGACCATCGAACGGCAGCCGGACGGACCCGAGGTCGGCGACGAGGTAAATGAGCTCATCGACGGCTTGCGGAAGCTCCGGGAGTCACTAGTTTCCCGGGCAGACCTGACGCCGCATGGCCAAGCCGAAGATCAAGCCTGAGATCAAGACCGAGTCGGTCGTCGCTCCGGCGCCCAAATGGAACGTGGTCGTGCTGAACGACCCGATCAATTTCACCGGCTACGTCGTGGTGGCGTTCGTGAGCGTGCTGCGCATCCCGAAGGCCGAGGCGAAGCGGCTGATGCGCCAGGTCCACGAGGAAGGCCGCGCGACCGTCTGGACCGGCGAGCGCGAGCGCGCCGAGCTGCTGGCGCTTGAGCTCCAGCAGTGGCACCTCAGCGCCATCCTTGAAGTCGATGCCTGAGCTGCGGCTGAGCATGACGACGGAGGCCCGCACGGTGCTGACCGACCTGCTGCGGCTGATCGCGCCCGCGGCCGCCCGGGTCAGCGTCAACCGCGCCCGGGTACCGGAGGCCGACGGCGAGGTGGCGGCCTTCTGGACCGAGACCCTCAAGGCCCAGGCCGAGGAGGAAGCCCGGCTGCTGGCGGTGGCTTTCGCGAGCGCCAAAGGCGATCCCGCGATCATCGTGCTCCGGAACGAGGCCCAGGCGCTCGCTTTCCTGCGGGCGTTGTCCGCGGTGCGGATGGCCTTGCGCGACCTGGTCTTCGCGGACATCCCCGACGCCGAGCTCGAGGCCGCCGCGGAGCTGGACGACGAGACGCTGCCGACCGAGCAACGCCACGCGCTGGCGTGCTACACCTGCTTCGGCCTCCTCCAGCAATCCTTGGTGCTCCAGCTGGACCCCGAGGCGTTCGATTAAGTTGCGAAATCGGTTGAAGGAGCGGACCGCCTAGGCAACAAGGAGGGTCGTGCTCCGCGCGTTCGCCGGCATCCTCTCGGACCTCAAGGGTCTCTGGCTCAAGGCCTGGGCGCGACCACGCCCCGCCCTCTTCCCGCTCGGCGCCGTCGCGCGCGGCGCCGACGCGACCGTGCTCCGGGCGGACCTGGTCGCAGGCCTGACCGTCGCCCTGCTGGCGTTCCCGATGGCGATGGCCTTCGCCATGAAGGCCGGCCTGCCTGTCTGGTGCGGCATCGTCGGCTGCGGCGTCGCGGCCTTCGTCGCGCCGATCTTCTCCGGCTCGGCCAACCTCTCCGCCGGCCCGACCAACGCCTCGGCGGCTTTGCTGCTCGGGGCGTTCGCGACCTTGGGCGCGGTCACGCCCGAGATGCGCGTCGCGGCCTTGCCCACGCTGCTGCTGATGACGGGAGTCTTCCTCCTGCTGGCCTCCTGGCTGCGACTGGGGGGCTTCGCCGACTTCGTCCCGCGCACGGTCATCTCCGCCTACATCGCGGCGGCGGCCCTGCGCGTCATCGCCCTGCAGCTCCCGACGGCCCTGAACCTGCCCGGCGACCACGGCGACCAATCCCTGCCCGAGGTGCTGTGGGCGGCCGTCCACGCCGGCAAGGCCCTGCTGAACCCCGACCTCGGCCTCGCGGTGGTCACCGCCATCGTCTATGCGCTGCTGCGCCGCCCCTACGGCGTCGGCAAGGCCATCCTCGGCGCGATCGGCGTGGCCTCGCTCGGCGCCTACCTCGGCCAATCCGTCGCCCTCGGGCAAGGCTCGCGGGCCGACCTCGTGCACTACGTCGGCGACGCCGCGCGGACGGCCAACGCCCTGCACCTGCCCGAGTTCTCGGCGCGCACCTTCTCGACGCTCTTCTCGCCCGCGCTCGCGCTCGCCGTGCTCGTGATCATCGAAGGCACCGCGAACGCGCGGGCCTCGGCGCTGAAGACGGGGCGCGGTTCCGACCTGCATCAGGAGATCTTCGGCCTAGGGATGGCGAACCTGGCGTGCTGCCTGACAGGCGGCATGGCCGCCTCGGGCTCGATCACGCGGTCCGCCCTCAACGTGAGCAGCGGCGCCCGCACCGCCTACGCGTCGATGTTCTGCGGGGCCTTCATCCTGGCCGCCGGCTACGTGGCGAGCTACCTCGTGGCCCACGTGCCGCTGGCCTGCCTGGCGACGCTGGTCATCGCGGCGGAACTCGAGCTGGCGAACCTGCCGGTGGTCCGACTGATCCTGCAGTCCGGGGCCCAGGACCGCACGGTCTTCCTCGCGACCTTCGTCACCGCGCTGGTCGCCCCGCTCGACGTGGCGATCTTCTTCGGCACCGGCGTGGCGGTGGCGTTCTACCTCCGCAAGACCTCCCAGCCCGAGGTGGTGGAGTATGATTTCGCCGAGACCGGCGAGCTGCGCGCCCGCGCGCCCGGGCAAGGTTCCACCGGCATCTCCATCCTGCACGTCGAAGGCAGCCTGCACTTCGGCGCCACCCAGGCCTTTCACGATCACCTCCGGCGCGCCTCGGCGGACCCCAACCTCAAGGTGCTGGTGGTGAAGTTCCGCGAGGCGGTGCACCTCGACGCCAACGGAGTCCTGCTCCTGCGGGACCTGGCCGAGACCCTGCGGTCCGGCGGGCGGCACCTGATCCTCTGCGAAGCCAAACCCGAGACGATGGCCATCTTCGGGAACGCCGGCCTGATCGAGACGGTCGGGGCCGCCAACGTCATCCCGTGGGACCCCGCCAACCCCAACGCGGCCCTCGCCAAGGCGGTCCGGCGCGCCAAGGAATTGGCGGGCGGCGGCGAGGCGGTCCTCCGTATCGTGACGGCCCCGCACCCGGAGCTACCGCCCCCAGCCTCGGCCACGGGCGCGGATTGGCAAATCTGAGCAGGTTCCTCCCAAAAACGGGCGACCGAGCGAGGTCCGCGGACGATTTATGGCGGGAAATGAATTATGGCTTGAAGCCCGCCCGCCGTCCCACCCTTTTGAGGGGGTTCGTTCGTTTAACGAACCCCCTTTCCACGCACCATGAGCCACTACAGCGAAATCCAAAAGCACCTCGGCGCCGAAGCCGAAAACCTCCTCGGGTTCAACAACCCGAAGATCAAGAAGGACCAGATCCACTCCCCGCGCGCGGATTGGGTCGACCACGCCTTCGCCGCCTCGGACCGCAACAACCGCGTCCTGGCCAACCTGCAGCGTCTCTACGGCTCGGGTCGCCTCGCCAACACGGGCTACGTCTCCATCCTCCCGGTCGACCAGGGTATCGAGCACTCCGCCGGCGCCTCCTTCGCCAAGAACCCGATCTACTTCGACGGCGAGAACATCGTGAAACTCGCCATCGAAGGCGGTTGCAACGCGGTCTGCTCCACCTTCGGCGTGCTCTCCAGCGTCTCCCGTCGCTACGCGCACAAGATCCCGTTCATGGTGAAGATCAACCACAACCAGCTGCTCACCTACCCC
>SXGQ01154175.1_pt1 | contig 14567 bp, 12 predicted proteins | sample 3178371 | NCBI WGS metagenome assembly SXGQ01 (sample SAMN11356859, study PRJNA531348) | freshwater metagenome | isolation source: freshwater sample F1-20 | place: China: Fuxian Lake, Yuxi | collected 2017-12-25
AGTTATTGTATTAAAAATAAAATAAGATTTAAAAAAATAATAATTTTTAGCAGAGATGAATTTAAGCAATATGAAATGCAAAAAATTTATGACCCAGCAAAATATAAATTTTTAAGGTACTTTTTAGGAGATGTAAGGGATGGGGAAAGACTAAAAGTAGCTTTTAGAGATGTTGATTTTGTATTGCATGCCGCAGCTCTGAAGCATGTTCCGGCTGCAGAGTATAATCCTACGGAATATATCAAAACTAACATCGTAGGTTCTCAAAATGTAATTGAAGCCGGAATGTATAATAAGGTAAAAAAAATAATAGCCTTATCCACAGACAAGGCTGCATCGCCCCTGAATTTATATGGAGCCACAAAATTATGTTTGGAAAAATTGTTTACCTCTTCGAATAATTATGTGGGCAATCAAAATATTTCTTTTTCTTGTATAAGATATGGTAATGTACTGGGTAGCAGAGGTTCAGTGTTACCACTTTTTTTAGAACAAGAAAAAAAAGATTTTTTTACAATCACGGACAGCAGAATGACAAGATTTAATATTATGATTGAGGATTGTATTAAAATTGTTTTTTTTGCTTTAAAAAATAGTGCTGGTGGTGAAATTTTTATACCAAAAGTTTCATCTATTAATATTGTTGACTTAGCTAAAGCTGTAAATTCTAAAAAAAAAATTAAATATATTGGAATCAGACCTGGAGAAAAACTTCATGAGGAACTTGTAACTTCAGCAGAGTCATTAAACACTTATTATTTTGGAAAATACTACGCAATAATTACTAATCAAGGACTAACAAAAAAATTAAAAAAAGCGAAAATGCAATCTGGATATAATTCAAAAGATAATCACTTTTTAACTGTTCCCCAAATAAGAAAACTTATTAATAAATATAAATGGAATATTCCACAGTTTCTTTTGCAATAATTCCTGCAAGAGGAGGAAGTCAAAGAATTAAAAAAAAAAATATAAAGAAATTTTATTCAAAACCTATTTTATACTGGACTATAAAAGCTTTAAAACGAAGTAAATTATTTTCAAAAATTGTCTTAACTACTGACGATACTAAAATTGCAAAAATTGCTAGCCAGTTAGGAGTCGACCATATTATTAGTAGACCATCTAACTTGGCAGATAATTATACACCAACAAAGCCTGTAATAGAGCATGCTATTAGAGCTTTAAAAAAAAAGTTCAAAATTAAATATGTGTGCTGTGTTTATCCGTGTAATCCATTTTTGAATTTCTTAGATTTAAAAAAAAGTTTTAAAGTTTTAAAGAAAAATACAAATAATTTTGTATTTCCGATTACGGAATATGCACATCCAATCCAGCGTGCATTTAAACTAGCAAAAAACAATAAGTTAATTTTTTTTACTAAAAAACATGAGTTAACAAGAACACAAGATCTAGTTAAATCTTATCACGATGTGGGTCAATTTTATTGGGGTTCGGTTAGTAATTGGTTAAGTATGAAAAAAATGCACTCAAATGGCATTGGTTTACCTATACCGAAATGGAGGGTTGTCGATATAGATAATTTACAGGACTGGAAAAGAGCTGAGTTATTATTTAAAGTTTTAAAAATTAATGGAAAAAATTAGATACTCTATAATAGGCTGCGGAAATGTAGCTGGCGATTATAAAAATAAACAAAAAATTGAGGGGATTTATACTCATGCAGATGCTTTCTCTAGAATTGAAGTTTTCAAGCCAATAGTTTGTTTTGATTTATATTATAAAAAAGCTTTAAAATTTAAAAAAAAGTGGGGCTTTAAAAATGCCTCTAGTGATTTAAATATTTTAAATAAATTAAATAATGAACTTATCATAGTTTCTGCCAACACGTCTTCTCATTATAGTATTTTAAATAAAATATTGAAGATTAAAAACAAACCAAAAATAGTTTTATGTGAAAAACCTTTAACAGCTAATAGAAAACAGTGCTTAGAAATTTATAATAGATTCAAAAAAAAAAATATTACTTTAGTAGTCAATTTTCATAGAAGATGGGACGAAACTATACATAAAATTAAAAAGGATATTCAAAATAATTTATATGGTAAGTTTAGGGTAGGGTACTGCATCTATAACAAAGGACTTTTAAATACTTGCTCTCACGTTATTGATTTAATTAATCTGTTTTTTCATAAAATAAAAATTATTTACGTCGGAAAAAAAATTTATGATTATGATAAATTTGATCCATCTATTCCTTTTATTATTAATACTAAAAATGCTGATATAAATTTTATTTGTTCAGACTATCAAGATTCTAACATGTTAGAAATTAAATTAATTTTTGAAAAGAAAATCATAGAAACGTATGATGGTGGGATGTCATGGATCATTAAAGATAACAAAGATAAAAATATATTAAGTTATGACTTTTCATTCTATAACTATAAAAAAAATATTTTTAAAAAAACTTATAAATACGCTTATTTAAATCTTGCTAAAAATATTTATAATTCTATTAAAAATAAAAAAAAAATTCTTTGTAGTGGGAAAGAAGCTTTAAATGTTCATACAATTGTTGAAAATATATTATTAAATGCAAAATAATAAAATTATTAAATATAAGTTTAAAAGGTTTAATCCTATAGGAGTACAAGAGCTTAATGCCGCTACCAAAGTAATAAAATCTGGAAAATTATCAGGCTTTCTAGCGGGTACTGGAAAAGAATTTTTAGGAGGAAAGTATGTAAGAAAATTTGAGAAAAAATTACAATCGTATTTTAAAGTTAAGTATGCAATCACAGTCAATTCTTGGACATCAGGTTTGGTAGCTGCGATAGGTGCGCTTTCACCAAAGCCCGGCGATGAAATTATACTTCCTACTTGGACAATGTCAGCATGTGCGGCAGCAATTCTAAATTGGAAGGCAATACCAGTATTCTGTGACATTAAAAAAGATGATTTTACTATAGATGTTAAAAAAGCAGAAAATCTTATATCCAAAAAAACCATAGCGATTATAGCTGTAGATCTTTTTGGAAATCCCTGTGATTATCAAGAATTAATAAACTTAAAAAAAAAATATAAAATAAAAATCATTTCTGATTCAGCCCAAGCTATTACCGCTAAATACAAAAACAAGTATGTAAGTACTTTTGTTGACATTGGCGGGTTCAGTTTTAATAGACACAAACACATTAACACAGGCGAGGGGGGAGTATTAATCACCAATAATAAAATTTACGCAAAAAAATTAAGATTATTAAGAAATCACGCAGAAAGTTCTTTGGCACCAAATAATCATGAAATGAGAGATATGTTTGGATTTAATTTTAGATTGGGAGAAATAGAATCTGCAATAGGCATCGAGCAATTAAAGAAGTTAAAAAATATTGTGAATAACAGAAGAATTGTTGCAAAGAATTTAACTTTGGGTTTAAAAAAATTGAGAGGACTTAATGTTCTGCACGAAAGTAATCTAAAAAAACATGTATATTATTTTTATCCTATGTCACTAAACAAACAATTAATAAAAACTGATAAAAAAAAAATTGTTTATCTTTTAGAAAAAGAAGGAGTGCAGGGAATATGTAGCGAATATGGTTCATTACATCTGTTGCCAATTTTTAAAAAAAATAACTTAAAATCAAAAAAATTATATTCTGTGGCAGAAGAACTTAATAATAAAACTTTTATTGCAATAAAATTGTGCATATTATCTTTGGATAAAAATGATGTTAGATTAATAATCAAAGCTTTTGAAAAAGTGTGGAAAAAAATAAATTTTACTAGTTAATGAAAAATTTCCAAAAATGGAAGAATAAAAAGATTGTATTTGTTATTTCTGATCCTGGTTCTGCAAATGTAATATTAAGTATTGTTAAAAAATTTAAATTAAAAAAAATTAATTTTTATTTTACAAACTTTAAAATAAAAAAATATTTTATAAATTATAAAGATAAATTTTTAGGAATTCATTCACTAAAAGACTTAATTAAAAAAAATTATTTCGCTTTAGCTGTTATAGGTACAGGTTACCCTCCAAAATATATTCGTTTAGCGAATTATTTTAAAACTTATAAAATTTTAACTGTTGCAATTTTAGATCATTGGTTAAATTTTTTAAGAAGATTTAAGAAAAATAAATCTTTTTTCAAGCCCGATATAATTTTAATGACTCATAAAATTAATTATCGTTTAGATAATTTCTTTAAAAATATCAAAATCTTCAGCATAAAAAATTATTATTTAGAACAGCAAATTCGAGATGTAAAAAAAAATAAAAAAGTAAAGTATGATTGTTGCTATTTAAGTGATCCCGCTAGTTATATTGTTAATGCAAAAGTTAGAAAAAAGTTAATCGTAGACTCAATGACGAGCTTTATTACTTTTATAAAAAAACGTAACATAAAGAAAGTTTTAGTCCGTCCTCACCCGAAAGACGATTTATATAGATTTAAGAATATGATTAAAAGGATTGCCAAAAATAAAGAATATAATGATGATAATTTAGTAATCTCAAAATCAAAAAATATATCTAAAGATATAGGGTCTTCAAATTCAATATTTGGAATGAAGTCATTCGGACTTTTTATTGCATTAAAGGTTAAAAAAAAAGTTTATAGCTTTCAAAAAAATAAATTTATATTTAAAAAATATATATAAATAATATCATATTTTAATTGCATAATTAGTTTGCCGTGTATATTTGTACATGGTGACTATTAAAAAATTTTCCAAAAAAATTAGTGATATTTATAAAATCAAGAGTAATTTTTATTATCATAATAATAAATTATTAAAGGATGAAATAAAAATTAATAAAAAATATAAGAAACAACCTTTAAGAAAAAAATGTAAAAATTGTAATTATAAATCAACAAAAAAAATTTTTTTAAGCTTTGATATAGATTATTTTGTTTGTTCTAAATGTTCCCATTTGAATGGGATATATTCTGATTCAAAAAAATTTTGCGATTGGCTATATTCCGAAAAAAAAACGGATAATTACAATAATAAAAAGTTTTATACCTTAAAAGATTTTGATAAACGAGTTAACAATATTTATTTGCCAAAAGCAAAATTCTTAATAGAGGTTTTAAAGAAAAACATAAATGTTATTGATTTAGGAACTGGACCAGGTCATTTTGTAAAAGCTTTAGAAGTTTTGAATATTAGTTGTGTAGGATTAGAGCCTTCAAAATATTTAGCATCATTAGGAAATAAAAAATTAAAAAAAAACACGATACTCAACTTGAGCTTAGATGAGATAGAAAAAGATTTTTTCGATCATCACATATCTGACACTAAAGAAAATGTATTATCATTAATAGGAGTGTTAGAGCATTTGCATGATATTAATTCTCTTATGGTAAAATTTCTAAAATCAAAGATAAAATATTTATATATCAGCGTTCCAATTTTTTCACTTTCTACTTTTATTGAAAATGTTTTTAATAAAGTTTACCCCAGACAATTATCTGGAGCACACACTCATCTTTATACAAAGAAATCTTTACAATTTTTTGCTCAAAAATATAATTTGAAGATAATTGGCCAATGGTGGTTTGGTCAAGATTTTATAGATTTATATAGATCTATTTTGTTGTCTAGTAAAAGTCATGATCGTAAAAAGTATAAGTATTTATTAGATAAAAACTTATTTTCAGTTATTGATAAATTGCAGAATATTTTAGATAAAAATATGATATGTAGTGAAGTTCATATACTGTTTAAAAAAAAAATTGACTCAAAATCAGTATTTTCATTATGATGGAATAATTTTTCTTGATGAGAGCGTTAGCCATTATTTTGAAGAATTAAACTTACTAAGATTAAGTGACTCAAAATACCTAATTATATTGTTAGATGACAGAAATTATTCTCTAAAGGAAAAAAATATAATCAAAGCTCATTTAGATGAATTGCAATTAGATGTTTTGATGTTCACCCTTAGGCCCGAATATTTAAATATTATTAACAAAAAATTTAAAGATTTTAAAATTCTTAGAAGTATTATTAGATTAAATTGGATTTTAAATTGTCTAGAAAAATATAATATAAAAAATGTCTATCTTAACATTAATATAATTAAAAATTTAAATTTTGTTTATAAAGATAATTTAGATTTATTGTATACATTAAAAAAAATAATTAATAATAAAATACGCTCGCTAAAGAGAAAGAATAATAAAAATATTTCTAATAATATATTTTTTAACTTAATTAATTTCTTAGATCCCAACAAAATAGCCGAAAAGAATTTAGTTTTTTTAAATAATACCGAAAATAAATATAATAAAAAATTAGGTTTTAAAAATCAAATAATTAAAAAAGAAGAAAATATTTTTTGGATTGGTTTTGATAAATATTTTAAAGATATTCCTTGGAATAAAAAGTACCTTGCTACAAAATGGTCAAAAAAATTTAAACCAAAAAAGCTTTTGTACCAAAATAAATTGCAATACTGCACTCGCTGTTGTTTGCCAGAAACAATGGAAGGTATTACTTTTGATGATTTTGGTGTCTGCACTCCTTGTCGATCATCAGAGGAAAAAATGCATATTAATTGGAAAGATAAAAAGTCCGAACTGGTTAAGATTATTAATAAGTTTAGAAATAAGAATTATTATCACTGTCTATTGCCTATTAGTGGCGGAAAGGACAGTACTTTCCAAGCCTATGTATTAGATAAAGTTTATAAAGTTAATTCTTTAGCAGTGACACACGGGACAAATTGGATGTCTTTAACAGGTCGATATAATTTAGAAAATTGCATTAATAAATTTAATTTAGACCATTTATTTTTTTTACCAAACAGAAATACTATTAATAAAGTTGCCAAAAAATCTCCCGAATTAATAGGAGATGCATGTTGGCATTGTCATATAGGAACTCAAACATTTCCTATGCAAACAGCTGTAAAATGGCAAATTCCACTTATGATTTATGGAGAGTCTATTGCAGAGAGAGATGGCAGAGGATCGTATAAAAAAATTTTAAAACCAGAGGAAAAATATTATTATGGTTTAAATGTTTCCGCAAAAGTAGAGCCAGTTAAATATGTTGGCAAAGATATAAAGTACTCAGAGGTTCAAATATGGAATTATCCAAGTAAACAAGAGATGATAGAATCTCAAATAATCTATTTGCATTTAGGTGATTACATATTTTGGGATGAGCAAAAACAAACAGAGTTTATTATAAATCAATTTGCATGGAAAATTAATAACAGAGTAGAGAATACCTATAAAGGCTATAAAAGTAATGAATGTATTATGGCAGGAGTTCATGATTATTTAAATTTTATAAAAAGAGGCGTTGGCAGAGCAACATTGCATGCTTCAGATGATGTTAGAAGGGGTCTTATTAAAAGAGATGAAGCTATTAATTTAATTAAGGAATATGATCCACAAAGACCTCATGCGCTCGATTATTTTCTAAAAATTACAGATCTTAAAGAAAAAAATCTTGAAAATAGAATTATCGCTTCAAGAAAATTTTCAAAGTTTGCATCTAAATTAAATAAATTTAAATGATTAAATATTTAACGAATGATTCTTTTATTAATTTAGAAAAAGAACTAAAAAGAATTAAATCATATAAAAATCTAAAATTTTTTTACTTATCTTTTTTTAAAAAATTTAAAAAACTAAATTTAAAATATAGATTTACTACAATTGTAGATTTTTCATATATAAATAGACAATTAAAAGATATTAATTTAAAAAAAAAAAGTATTTTTTTTAGTATTCCTTTTGGAGTGAAAGATATTTTTAATACAAAATTTTTAAAGACAGAATTTGGAAGTATAATATTTAAAAATTTTTTTCCAGGCAATAATTGTAGACTTGTCGATATTATAAATTCAAAACAGGGAATAATATTTTGTAAAACTACCACCGCAGAGTTTGCTGTTCATTATTTTCCAGAAAGAAAAACACTTAATCCATTTAATAAAAATCATATTACTGGAACATCTTCTGCAGGATCTGCTGTAGCAGTGGCTTGTGGTGCTTTGCCAGTATCATTAGCTACACAAACTGCCGGATCCATTATAAGACCCGCAAGTTTTTGTGGAGTTATTGGCTTTAAACCGAGTTTTGGAGCGCTGGATAGAACTGGAGTTTTAAAAACTGCAGATACTTTAGATACTGTAGGTCTATTTTCTTCGGATATTAATGGTTTAAAAAAAATTTTTACTAATTTAATACAATTTTCAAATCAGTACCCTTATTCTATAAATTTTTTAAAAAAAAAAAAAACAAAAAAAAATTAAATATAGGAATAATTTCAGAGGTATTTAATTATTATAAATTTTACGACAATAATATTATATTTGATTTTAATTATTTTTGTAGTTATTATTTAAGCAAATTCAATATTATAAAAAATCAAGATTTTAAATTTATTAATCAAGTTCATCATCATCATGAAAATATTTATTGTAAGTCACTTTCATATTATTTTAAATATCTAGGAAATAAAAAAAAAAAAATTAGCACAATAATGAAATTAATGATCGATAAGGGTGAGAAAATAAGTGTTAAACAGTATTTAGCCTCATGCAAAGCCCAAAAAATTTTGACGGAAAAATTTGAATTAATGATGAAAGATTATGATTTTCTCATTACTCCCTCAACTGCTTCTGTGGCTCCAAAAATTGGTTGTATTGAAAAAGAAGACACATCATTGATTTGGACCTTTTTTGGAGCTCCAACTATATCTTTGCCAATTTTTTTCGACGAAAAAAAAAAATTACCTTTTGGTTTGCAAATTATATCTTCAAGATATAATGACTTTTCTCTTTTAGAATTTTCTGAGTTAATAATTAAAAGTTTACATAGTATACATAGAACAAAAATTTTTTTTTAAATAAAAACCAACTTTCATTATCTGCAGTTTTTTTTTAAAAAAGTTTCATCACTTTAATTATAAAGATAGTTAATTAATTTAAGTTTAATAAATTTTTTTTAGATTTTATAACAAAGTTTTTTTTAGAGAATTCATATCTAAAATCAGAACTTTAAAATTTCACTTATTATTTTTATATTTATTGTTCAATATTTATAAAAGTTATATTAATTTAAAAAATAAAATGCATTTTATAATGCAAACAGTTAAATATCAACATTTAATACAACATAAATTCAAATTTAAAATTAAAAATAAAATGGAATTTTGTAATAAACAATATGCAATAAAAAGACCTCAATGTTTGACCAAATCTTTTAATGATAATGGCCGATTTTACAGAAGTTTTATAAATATCTGGCTAGAAAAAAAACATGCTTTAACTAATTCTATTGGTTTTTCAATATCTAAATTCCGTTCCGTTGATATAGATAATTTAGATGATTGGGAAAGAATAGAATTATTATTTGTAGTTATAAAATTTAATGAAAAAAATTATTTGTACTAACTTAATTTCAAGAAAAAATAGCACTTATCTTGGACTCTGGGCAATAAAAGACTCTGAAATTTTATCTTATAAAAATAAGAAAATCATAGATTTTATATGGAGTGACAAAAAATCTTTTTTAAAAGATAGCATTTTTATAAAAAAAATTATTTTGAAATTATATCAAAAACTATTTTTAAGTTTGAATAAAACCCATAATAAAAAATACTCAAAAAAATTTTGGAAAATTTTAATTTTTCCATGGGTCTATTATTATGTGAGCGCTTTATATTTTCGCTGGCAGTGTATTAAGAAAATTAAAAAAAAAAATAATATTTTTATTTTCGCAAAAAAAATTAAATTTGATAAATATAATTACGATAATAATGTCGATATCTTTATTGATAATTATTGGAATCAAAAAATATTTCAGGAAATAGTTCTCTTTCAGAAAAAAAATTATATTTATCAAAAAATATCACAAAATTATGAATTTAAGAAAGAAAGAAATATTTTAATTTTTATTTTTTCCTTAATTCCAAACTCTGTAATTGATAAAATCAATCATCTAATTAGTTTTTTAAAGAAAAAAGAAGTTTTCTTTATAAGAAGTCCTTATGTTTTTAAAATATCTTTTTTTTCTTTTTTGAAAAGATATAATTTTGATTTTTTAAATAAATTTTTTTTTGAAAAAATAAATACTTTGCTAATTCAGTCCGGTAGATCTCAAATAAATTTAAAATCAAAATTTGTTTTTTTTTTTAAAAAAATTTATTACCCAAAAACAGAATTTGAAAATTTTTTGCTTCAAAGAATCGGAGAAGATATTCCTAGTAATTTAGTGCAAGACTTCAATAATTATTTAAATAGACATATAAAATTTAGAAACGCAAAAACTATTTTAACAAGCTATTCTTTATTTGTACAGTCTCCCAGCAAATTTTATATTGCAGAACAAGTAGATAAAGGTAGCGTTTTATATCTTATCGAGCATGGTGGTTCTTTAACATCTAAGGAAGAAATGTTAAATCTAGAAACAACTGTTGTCGATAAAAAATTAACTTGGTTTAAACCACTTATAAAAAAACATATTCAAATTCCAACACATCCTTATCATTATATAAATTTAAAAAAAGGAGATATTAACAAAAAAAACAAGAATATAATTATAATTGGTACCGGTGCTTATAAGCATGTTTGGAATTGTAATTTCACTTTAAAACCTCCTTTGTCGCTTGAAGTCATCGAGAATTTAAAAAAGTTTTATAGTTTTTTAAATTTTAATATTAAAAAAAACGTTTTTATTAAACCACATCCTGAATTTAATACTAATAAAAGTTATAATTTTATGAAATTTTATAAAACAATTTTTAATAAAAATATAATTAAGGAATATTCTTTAATAAACACAATAAAAAAAGCAAGAATACTTGTTTGCTCATATCCAGAGACTACATTTGCTCTTTCTATATATAGTTCTGTACCTACTATTTTGATTTATAATAAAGATCATTATATTTTTCACAAAAAAACTATTAGTTTAATAAAAGATTTATACAAAAATAAAATTATTTTTAATGACCCGGAAAAAGCAGCCGAACACATAAATGAAATTTATGAAAATCCTGAAGCTTGGTATAACGCTGTAGAAGTTAAAAAAATTAGAAATAAATTTTTAAAAATAGCACTGGGGATAGTTTATCCTAGAGATGTTGAGCGTGAAAAAAGTCAGTGGACAAAAATTTTGAAGTAATTTTATTAAACTTTAATTATAAAAATATTAATGTTAAATTAGCAGCTCCTTATAGATTAGACTGTTATTTTTTTAATACTGACAATATTGAGTTAAATAATGAAATTAGAAATATTTTAAGATATTAAAAAGAGTTAGAGTTTATTTTGATGACTATGAAATAGTTGTAAATAAAATTAAAGCGGTATTGCGATGTTGTTTTTGAAGTTAATTCAGGAAATATTAAAGTAAATTAAAATAACTTTATTTTATTATTTATTTGAACTTATAGTTTAATGATTAATTTTTATTAAAATTTTTTACAAAAGTATAATTAAAAGTATTTGCATATTCAGTTGATTTTAATAAATTATAATTCTGCTCTTTTTTATAAAGTTTAAAGTTACATTTTTTTAAGATTCTAAATATACTCTTATGCTGTTTTTTGAATTTATCATTTATTTCTATAATTATACTAAGTATATTTTTATTTTTAAGTAATTTCTTTCCACCTGACAAAATTAAATGTTCGATGCCATCAACATCTATCTTAATATAATTTGGTAGTTGCGTACTTTTTTTATTAACTAAAGAGTCTATAGTTGTTCCATAAATTTGATAATTGTGGGTTGATTTCATTTTTTTTCCTTCAAAATTAAATTTTTCGCCAAAAGTATTTAATGCGTCGCCTTCAATAAAACTTCTTTGACTCATAGTTAAATATTTATCTTTTTTATTTGTTAGAGGAATCTGATTAATAATAATTTTTTTTTTGAGATTGTTTATAAAGATATTTCTACTCAATATTCGCAAATTATTAACAGATGGCTCGAAGGAGTATATTAATATATTTTTATGTTTTATTGCGGCGTAAATTGAATATAATCCTAAGTTAGCACCTATATCCCAAAAAATAATTTTTTTTTTTTTAAAACTATTAATCCAATTTATTGTCTCAGTTTCTTTTGTTAGCATTGTGTTTACTAACCATTTTGTTAAACTATTAGGTGTAAAGAAAACTAAATTTTTATTAAGAATTTTAATTGTAGTATAGCATTTACTTTCATAAAATTCTTTTAATTTTAATAAAAAATCTTTTTTTGTAATTTTAATTATCAAGAAATTGATACCAAATATTAATTTAAATATTGTAAGAATTATATAATGTTTCATTTATTTAATTAGTTCTGGGTGATCCAAAATAATTTTATTGGCAATATATTTTGAGCCTTCAGAGTTTAAGTGGTTATTGTCCCTATAATATAACTTATTATTAATTAACATAGAGCATTTATTTTCCGTACAAAAATATTTTCTTGATTTAATTAATTCAATTTTTTTATTTTCTTTTACGATTTGATTTAGCATAATTTGATAACCTGTATAAGTTTTAGTACTTTGTTTGGGGTCATCACAAGTTCTCTCACTTCGTGGCCATCTTATAATTTTACAATTTATAGGTTCAAATTTAAATATTGGTATATCATCTGCAATATAAACTTTTTTATTATTCTTAATTAAAATATTTATAGTTTCTTTTATTTCTTTATCTAAAAGATCATTATCTAAATTTTTATTAATATATTGATCCCACCACATATTTAATATGACAATTTTTATGTTTTTATCTACTAGAATAGAGTTATAAATATTTTTAAATTCTTTATTATTTATAAATGGCGATGGTCCTCCTTTTATATAATAAGCAATATTTTTTTCTGGAATAAGTTCAGCCAAACCCAAAAATAAACTTTCTGCATGGGAGTCGCCAATCAAAACTAAATCTATTGATCTGCCTTTTTTAGACTGAAAACATCTTGTAAAATCAGCAAATTTCAGTGATTCATTTGAAATTATTTTATTTTCACATGTATAAAACTTATCGGACAAGTATTTAAAAAAAATAAAATGCCCATCATATCCAACAGCCTCATCACTAATGGAGGTATTTTCATACTTTTTATTAAAAAAAATTCCTTTTTTGAAATAGATGTATAGGCTTGATAAAGATATAATCATCATAATTATAACTAAGACACTTGCCTTAAGTGAGCTGAAATTTTTGTTAAAACGTATTCGTTTTTCTATAAATTTATACGTTAGCCAAGAAAAAAAAATTGATAAAATTATTAGGGCTATTTTAGAAATACGATGACCGTTAATGCCGATTTCCCAGTCAATTTGCAATATATTGTAATATGATAATAGTGGCCAATGAAATAAATATAAAGGATAGCTAATTAGGCCAAACCAAATTAATATTTTATTTTGTAAAATAATTTTATTTAAATTAAATTTAATTTCATCTTTTTGTTCAAAACCAGAAGCTATTAAAAAAACTGCACTTATAACTGGTAGCAAAGAAATCCATCCCGGAAAATTATCTTCACTATCAATTATTGAGACACTGATTATTAGAAAAAATATGCCAATAATAAAAAATAAATTTTTTTTAACATAAGTTGGTAAGAGTTTTTTATATAGGTAAATATAAGCAAGTAGACTTCCGATCAGCAACTCCCAAAATCTTGTATAGGGCAAATAGAATATATTTATTTTTTCATTTTTTAATCCATAAATATTTGCGCAAAAAGATAGGACAATCAAAAACAAAATAAAAAAAAAACATAAATTTCTTTTTAATTTAAATAATATTAATATTAAAATTGGATAGAAAATATAAAATTGCTCTTCAATGCTCAAACTCCAAAGATGCAATACAGGCTTTATATAGGGATTGTCAAAATATCCACTATTTTCATTTATAAGAATAAAATTGTAAAAAAAACCACTAGCCGCAAAAATATGTTTGTTAAGTCTTTTGTATTCTTCAGGAAATAATATTAACCATCCTAAGAATAGTACAAAAATTAACACTATGCATAATGCAGGAAATATTCTTTTAATCCTTCTAATATAAAATTTAATTATACTAAATCTTTTCTGATCTAATTCTTCAAAAATTATTTTTGAGATTAAGAATCCTGATATTATAAAAAAAATATCAACACCAATAAATCCACTTTTGAAAACACCTGGAAATGCATGAAATAGCAGAACTAAAACTATAGAAACTCCTCTAAGTCCGTCAATATCTGGATGATATGTTTTGTCGTTTGTTTTTTTAAAAATTACCGACATCAAGATTTATATTTTAAATTATTATTAATATTTATAACTTAATTTTTATTACTTTGACCTTTAAAGTTATTTTGTTTAAAAAGTTACTATAATATTTAATGAAGTATATTATAAAGATAATCTTATTATCATTTTTTTTTGATATTTTAAAACTTATTAAAAAATATAAAAGATTAAATTATAGAGTTTTGTTAATAATAAATACTTAAAATTAAAAAATTTAGTAAAAATTAAATTACTTAAACTGCTTTTTTTAAATTTTTTCTTAAACTATGAATTGTGTAATTTGTAATTCAAAAGAAAATGTAAGTTTTAGGGATAAATATATTCTTG
>SXGQ01759977.1_pt1 | contig 14567 bp, 13 predicted proteins | sample 3178371 | NCBI WGS metagenome assembly SXGQ01 (sample SAMN11356859, study PRJNA531348) | freshwater metagenome | isolation source: freshwater sample F1-20 | place: China: Fuxian Lake, Yuxi | collected 2017-12-25
AGGAAGACATCTGTTACGCGACGCAGAACCGACAGGATGCCGTCAAAGACCTGTTACGCGAGGTCGACGTACTGATTGTGGTAGGGTCGATCACGAGCTCGAATTCGAATCGCTTGGTCGAACTCGGCTCGCGCGCGGGTGTGCCTTCGCACCTCGTCGATGGCGCGGCAGATCTCAAGCGCGAGTGGTTCGAGGGTAAGCGCTGTGTGGGCCTGAGCGCCGGTGCCTCGGCGCCTGAAGTGCTCGTCCAAGAGGTGATCGAGCAACTAAAGGCTTGGGGTGCCCAAGCCCCCACGGAGCTATCCGGACGCATCGAGCATATCGTTTTTGGATTGCCGCGCGAGTTGCGGTTGGCGTCCGAGCGGAATACTGCCCTATAATCAACGAGATGAACCTGATCGACACGAACGCCATCGCCGAACGCCTGCGTACCGCGGGCGTTCAGCCGACTTCGCAACGCTTGAAGATCGCTTCGCTGCTGCTCAGTGCGCCGCAACACCTGACGGCCGAGCAAATCCTCATGTCGTTGCGGACTGAGGGCGTGCGCGTCTCCAAAGCCACGGTGTACAACACGCTCAACCTGTTCGCCGAAAGGGGTTTGATACGCCAGCTCGCAGCCGAGGGTGACAGCGCGTGGTTTGATTCGAATACCGAGCCCCACTTTCACTTCCAAGACGTTGAAACCGGTGCTTTGACCGATTTGATGCCGCAAGAGGTCCGCTTTGATCGCCTGCCACCCCCGCCCCCGGGTACGGAATACGCTGGCATCGAACTTTTCATCCGTCTGCGGCGCGTTTAATATCCGCACCCCGACGACCCCGTTGGGGTCCTGATGCCGGAATAGCTCAGTTGGTAGAGCGGCGCATTCGTAATGCGTAGGTCGTAGGTTCGAATCCTATTTCCGGCACCATCTTTTCCCCGAGATCCGCATATGAGTACGATCACCCGAATCGAATCCGGCAAACGCATGTCACAGGCGGTGGCCGCCAACGGCTTCGTTTTCCTTGCAGGGCAGGTAGCCAACCACACGGCGTGTTCGGTTGAAGAGCAGACGCGTCAGGTTCTCGACGAAATCGATCGACTGCTCAAGGCCGCGGGCAGCAGCAAGGATAAGATCCTGAGTGCGACTATTTATCTGGCCGACATGGCAGATTTTGCAGCGATGAACAGCGTTTGGGATGTCTGGGTGCATTCGGAAGCGAAGCCTGCACGCGCCACGGTGGAGGCGCGACTCGCAGCGCCTGAGTACAAGGTCGAGATTCAGATCGTCGCCTCAGCGCGAGGTGGCGAGCTGATGCAGCAGTCGTCGCGAAGCGCCCTCGAGTAGATCCAGAACGAGCTCGAAGTCGGCAGCCTCCCCATAGTAGGGATCCGGCACATCGCGTTGCACACGCTCGCCAGTGAATTCCAGAAAGAGTCTGGCTCGTCCAGCCGAGCCTGTTGGCGCGAGTTCATGCAGCCGCGCCAGGTTCGCTTCGTCCATCGCGAGCAACCAATCAAAACGATGGAAGTCTTCGCGATCAACCCTGCGCGCTCGCAAGGGTGCGAGGTCGTACCCGCGCGCACGACCTGCTGCGATCGAGCGTGGGTCGGGCGGCTCTCCGATGTGATAGCCGTGGGTTCCAGCCGAGTCTACCGAGAGCTGCAGTTGTGGAAACTCGAGCCGCGCCAACTCGCGTAGCACCGCCTCTGCCGAAGGCGAGCGACAAATATTGCCCATGCAGACGAAAAGAACTCGAGTTTGATTCACGGGTGAGGCGGAAAAAGTGACGCTGAGCTTAATTTGGTTGTATTTCTTTGAAAGCGCGCTGACAACGCCAGAACAGTAAGGCAGCCAAGGGTGCGCTAAACAGAGCCACGATCGAAATGCCATCACCGATCCGATTTTCGTCGGCAAAGACGTAATCAGAAATGGCTGAAGCGACCGTCGCACCTAAGCCGATGCCGATGATGTTGATCACGAGCAGGTAAATCGCCGAGACGCGGGCGCGCAACTGGTTTGGTGTAACGAGTTGGATAGCCGCTGAGGCTGCTCCAAACGGAAAGCTTGAGAAGAACAGCGTCGGAATCGCAAGGATCAACGCCAGTGTGACGTTGTCTACTTGAAACGTTGCAATCGAGACCGGCCAAAGGCAAAGGGCGCTTACGAGTGCGACACGAATTTCCGCCGTTTGATTGCCGCTCGATCGCCAGCGATCAGCCAGAATCCCGCCAGTGAGGATGCCGGCTGCACCCGCGACGAACATGATCGGACCATAGGTAAAGGCCACAAAGAGCGCATCCACCCCAAAACTACGCATCAGATGGGCTGGAAACCAGAAAGCGATGCCGTTGAAGAGCAGCGTGAGGCACGAAATGCCAAAGAAAAAGTTCAGATAGAATGACCTATTTCCGAGTAGGTGCGAGATCACGGCTCCAAAGCTTGGTAAATCAGCCGTCGTATCTCGACGCGGTGGCTCCTGCACCGTCATCACCCACAGTGCCACGAGCATGCCCGGCAGACCTAATAACAAGAAAGGAATTTGCCAACCGCGAACTTCGCCGATGAGTGGCAGATCGATAGGCGGTAGGCCGGCCACGTATTGCACCAGCGCGCCAGTCACCATGATGGCCACGCCGATTCCGAAGTAAACACCCATTGAAAAAAGCCCGAGCGCGCGACCGCGCTTCTCCGGCGGAAAATAATCAGCCAGCATTGAGTATGCGGTTGGAGTCAGCGCCGCTTCTCCCACGCCGACGCCGACGCGCGCCGCGAAGAGGCCTGCAAAGTGGGTCATTCGTCCACACAACGCGGTCATCAGCGACCAAAGAAAAACACCACCGGCGATGATATTGCGGCGGTTACCTTTATCCGCCCAGGTTCCGATCGGCCAGATGCCGAAGACGGTGTAAAAGAGCGCAAAAGCGAAGCCATGTAACAGACTGAGCTCGGTATCAGTCAAGCCGAGATCCGCCTTGATCGGGCCGACCAGCATCGAGAGGATCTGTCGATCCACGTACGAGAAAAGGTACGCCACCATCAAGACGATGACCGCGTACCGTGCTTGCGAAGCGGGAGGCCAGTCGCTTCTGGTCATGGTCAGTAGTTCGGTGCGAAGGGCAGGGGCTGACCGTAAGATCTCAGCTCGGGCGGTAGGATCGGCTTATGCTCCGGGTTCCAAGAAAACGGCTTTTTGACCGTGTCAAAGGTGTTTACCAGCGGTCCGTTGACGGTGCGAACGAACAAGTTGTATCCCGTATCTGTTCCTGACGGCCCGTGATAGATGTCCTCGCGCCACCAACAGTAGCCACCGCGCTGCATGCGACCAAGATCACCCCAGACGTAATCACCCTCGAGGGTGTAGAGCTCCTCGACCATCGGGTGTGTCCATTGCGGCTTGGACATGCCCGGTGGGACTCGATGTGGTGGCGAGCAATACAAAAACGAAGTCTCGCCCGTGTAAGGATCGGTACGCAGCGGTTTGATCGCGACGCCCTTCGAGAGTTGGGGGTCGACCAAGCCCGGATCCCAGTCCATTTCAAGCGGGTTCACATACTCGACCAGCAGTTTCTCATCGAAACTGCCGATCGAGCCGGAGGTTACTTTTGGTACACCATAAAACATCGTTAGAAGAACGGCACCGTGCGCGCTCTGAAGTTGCTCGCGCGGATACCCGGCGGGCAGGAAGCCATAGGTGTGTTTTTCATAGAGCCGGCCGTTGACGCTGATCGCGCCGTCCAGCACCAGAAACTCCTCGTGGCAGGAGAGCGAGTGCGACTCTTGCCGCCCCCAATTCGCCGGATAGCGCACAATGGTCGTGGCGCTGCCGTCGACATCGTCCTGACTCAAGCTTTTCGAGTGGACGTCGCTGTAGAGAGAGCCATGACATCCCGATGACCACGGAATCATCTGTGCCTGGACGAACATGATGTGCGGTCGTGCCATCTCAGTTTCCGAAACGATAAGTGACTTCGAGGCCCCAATGTCGGCCTGCGGCAGGATAGCCAAGGGCATTACCAATGGCGAATACATCCTTACGCGCATCGCTCGTCGAGGTGAACTGCACGATATTGTGGAAATAGTCCTCGTCGGTCAGGTTCTTCACAAAGGCACCGACAGCAAGGTTCCCTGTCGCATTTTCATAGCCGACACGCGCATCGACCAAAGTGTAGGACGCCTGCGACATGACATCTGTATTCGCTGGCAGGAAATACACGCGACCCTGATGGTTTACTGCGCCTTGCAAGGTCACAACACCGCCGTTCGCGATGTTGATGCTGTAGGTCGCTGAGACTGAACCCTTGAACTCGGGTGCGTTGTTGAGATGGTTACCGGCGGCGTCGATCAGGCGTGGCAGACCGACCCGACCCGTGCAGCGTACGTCAAGACTGACGTTCGCCGCATTGCAGCTGCCGTAGGGTGTTACAAAGCGATCATAGGTCGCATCGAGAAAGGCGAGCGAAGCGGCGATGTCGAGCGACTCAGTCGGCTTCGCGAGCAGATCCAACTCGACCCCCTTGACCGTTGCTTCGGCCGCGTTGGTGGTGAAGGTGGTGGTGATATTTCCTGTGCTGGCGAAGACCGATACCTGTAGATCGGTGTAGTCATAGTGAAAAGCGCTGGCATTGGCCCGCAGCCGACCATCGAGCCACTCGGTCTTGGCGCCCACTTCGATGCTCTCGATAAACTCCGGATTGAACGGCGGGTTGATGACCGACAAATCATTGAAACCACCGGATTTAAACCCTTCACTGTAGGTCAAATAAAACAGACGATCATCTGAGGGGCGATACTCAAGGCCGATACGTGGCGTCCACGCGTCCCAGCGGCGGCTCACGTTACGAGTCGAAGCTGCCGTCGCATCGGGGATTGCGTTCGGTGTAAACAGTCCGAGCAGCTCGTTGTCTGGGAGTAGGGTCGACTGACGCAGAAGATCGCCCTTCTTTTCGTCGCTGTAACGCAAGCCGGCGCTCAGCGTCCAGGTATCCGCTAGTTTGAAGTCGACTTGGCCGAAGAGCGCGGTGGCTTCGCCCGTGCCGTCAGCGCGGAAAACGAACGAGCGTGGCGGCAGCACTGCCGGTGGCGTGAAACCTGAGCGAACGAGACCGAGCGCGCCGTATTTGTCTTCGTCAAACCAGTACGCACCGACTAACCATCGACCCCATTCTCTCTCGCCGGCGAGGCGCAGTTCGGCCGAGAGTTGCTCGCTGGCGTAGATGAATGACGAGCGCGTGATTTCAATATCGGTGCCATCGGTATTGAACAGGAAATCGCTGTCCCAGTCGCGATAGCCCACGGTGAGGTTGAGATTGGTCGAGTCGTTGATCGTCCAGTCGAATTGACCCGTGACGCCGCCGGTATTCCATTCGTGGAAGCTCGGAGTGTTGTTGAAGGTTTTATGAATGTCCCGATTGGGCTTCGCACCGAGGCTCTCGGCAAGACCGGTGTTGTCGATCGGAAAGATGCTGGTATTACCGTTTTCAAACTCGCTGTGTTCTGCGATCACAGTCGCCGTAAGCGCGTCGGTCTTCCACCGCAGCGAGCCGCGAATCGCCGTGAGATCGTTATCGTCGATTTTATTCGCGCCGCGAGGATCGAGATCTTCCGTATAGCCATCATCTTTCAACCGGCGTACGGCAACTCGGGCTGAGAGATTTTCAGCAATCGGTCCGGAGAGTGCGCCACGTACATCGACACGGTCAAAGCTGCCGACAAGCCCGGAAACATAGCCCTCGAAATCGTCGGTCGGCGCGCGCGAAATGATATTGATCGCACCGCCTGTGGCGTTGCGCCCGTACAGCGTGCCCTGCGGCCCACGCAGGATCTCGACTCGATCGATGTCGAGGAACTGTGTCAGGCCCATGTTGGCGCGACCGGTATAGACCCCGTCGATATGCGTCGCGACACTCTGGTCGACGCCGACGCTGAAGATGTTGCTGCCGATACCGCGTATGTAGAGCTGCGCTTCGCCACCGGCTTCGCTGTAAACGAGCGACGGATTGACCGCCGCGATGGCGCCAATGTCATCGATATTCAGTTTCTCGATCGTATCGCCCGTGACGGCGGAGATCGCGATCGGCGTGTCCTGTAGGTTCTCGGCACGCTTTTGCGCGGTGACGACGATCTCCTCAAGTTGGGCAGTTTGCGCTTGCGCGACGGTGATCGTCGCCGGTGTGAGCAGGATGAGGGCAACAGCTCGGCGAACGCGGGCAGAGCGGGCGGGCAGTCGGGTTGTAAACATCAGGAAATCCCCTCAAAAAGTGGTTGTGATGATCAATCTACCGGTCCTTATGAGGGTTGTCCTATAACAAAATGCTTGCTGTCAATGCCCTCTCGTCAGCAAGCGATCTTGTTTCAATCTGTAAATATGCAAAAATAATCGTATATAAGCATTTACAGGGGTAAAAAATTGCGTCCCGAATTCGATAAGGTTGACCGTACCTTGCTGTCCTTGCTTCAGCGTGAGGTCGCCCAACCGCTTGCGAAATTGGCAGCGGCGGTAGGTCTCTCGGCGTCCCCGTGTTGGCGGCGTGTGCAACGGTTAGAGAAGCTCGGCATCATCAAGCAGCGGGTGGCGTTACTCGACCGGCGCAAATTGGGGCTCAACCTCGAGGTGTTCGTCGAGGTCCGCTTCGGTCGCGAGCATCCCGAATCCTTGCATAACTTCGAAGAGGCGATTCGCGCCGCACCCGAAGTACTCGAGTGTTTCATGCTCATGGGGCAGGTGGATTTTCTGCTCCGCGTCGTCGCACGCGATGTGGATGATTACGAACGCTTCCTCCGGCAAAAGCTGGCGGTGCTGCCGGGTGTGCGCGATATCAAATCAAGCATTGCATTATCGACCGTTAAGTCGACGTCGGTACTGCCGCTGACGCACCTGGAGCCAGCTCAATGATTTCTCTCGATCATATCGGAATCATCGGCGACTCGATCAAGCCGCTACGACGGGCGTGGCAGGAGCGCGGCTTTTTCGTGACCGAGCCCGAGGAGTTGATGGCGCTCGACCCGGCCAGCGATCGGCGTGTTTCGTTGGGGCAGCACAGTTGCCACATCATCCTCGAGCGCGGCTACATCGAGTTGACGGCGGTCGACCCGATCACGCCGCAGCATCACTTGTTTCCTTGGATACGCGCTGATGTCGCGCTCGCGATCATCGCGATCGGCACTGAGGAGATCGAGGGCACGCACCGGCGACTCCTCGCGTCGCCGGTACCGGTCGGCTCGATCGCACAGGCGTCTCGTCCGATCCACTACGGCGCGCGGCGTGGTGATGCCTTATTCAGTTGGTTTGCGCTGGGCGCTGCGAGCACTCCCGAGGCATTGGTGTGTTTCGTTCGAAACGAACGGCCGGAGTTGATCTACCAACCGGAGGTGCAGCAGCACCCGAATGGCGCGCAAGCGTTGGAGTCGATCGTCATTTGCTCGAATCAGCCCGCGGTCACGGCGCTGCGTTATTCAAATTATGCCGCCTCACCGGTTGAGCAGGTTGCACCGGGGCTACTGCGCTGCACGCTACAAGCGGGTTGCATCTGGATCGGCACAACCAGCGCCCTCTCGCGACAGTTCGGGAATCAGGCTGTCTTTGCGATCGGTGATTCGCCACGCGCGGTTGGATTTGGCGTTGCGCCGGCGCAGATGTATTGGATTTAGTTCGCCGGGTCTACTCAAGCGAGGATTTTTGTGGGGATGACCGGAACGCGGGTGCAGACAACTTCCTGTGTTCGTCTGTTGATACCGAAGATTATCCGATCGTCTGGGCGAGTGCGGTCCCAAGCCCAACCTTGTCCCTCGAAAGGAATATCGATAGTTGTGAGGTATTCCAGCGTGACACCCGTCTGCGGCAAACGAAGCACATAGAGCTCGGATGCATCGTGTCCGGTGACGTAGAGCAATCCATCAGGACCGAAGTCGCCACCGGAGCAGGCGCTCGCCCCCCAAGTCGCGACGACCTGGGGTGGGAACAGCCACGACTCGAGCATTTGCCACCGATCATCGTATTTTGCGACGTGAGTCCAGCGTTGATCGAATCCTGGAGTCGTACCCGAGTCGTTGTAGTTCGCAAAACAGGCGAACCAGTGTCCGCGATAGCGTGTCGCCCAGGTCAAAGAGCCGAGCCGTATCCCGAGACTTGTCGAGCGGATCGGCGTTTGAGTTTCCGTCGAAAACACCTCGAGTGAGCTTGCCATCGGCAATTGCGGAAAATTCGAGTGAGCGAGGATGAGTTCCTTACCGTCGACATAACCGGAGTTGAAGTGAACAATCGGTCCGCCGCGCTCGCCGAACCACTCGGCAACTCGCGTGCCGGAATCGCGCCGATGTTTGACGATCGCGTGATTGCCGATACCGTAAAAGTGCCTCGCATCGACTGCGGCCGCCTGATTGGCCTCAAGAACTTGCCAACGCGCGAGTTCGATTGCGATGAGACCGTGTTTGGTCAATACGGGCGCGGCCGCCTTGGGGAGACTTTCAACCCAACGTTGATAGGCTGCACGGCGCTGCGCGACGTCCGAGTCGAGCGCTGCTGCGCCAAGCGTAAGACTCGGTCCAGCAGCGAGACCAAACAAGCAGGAGCGACGTGAAATTTTCACTCGTGACTCAGAAGCGACGCGTCAACTCGAGACTCCAAGCGCGACCCACCATCAAAGATTGGCTGGTGGCCGGATCGTAGCCGAAGGCGCCAGAAGCGAGTGGTGGTTCCTCGTCGGTCACGTTACTGATAGCCAGGCGGACCCGTGTTTCACGAATCCAGTCGGGTGCGTTTTCGTCGAACCGATAGCCGAGCGAAAAATTATAACTTGTCACTGGATCAATCACGAGCCGATATAGGGTTCGACCGCCCGTAAAGAATGGCTCAATGTAGGACGGACTACCGAGGCCCTCGTAAATTGCCTGCGTCGTCGTCGCTCCCGTATCGTGAGTTTTGCCGATGTGATAGACGCCGATACCGGCGTTCCACGGCCCTTTACGCCAACGGAGATTGGTCGTGCTGCGGATCTTTGCAGCACCGTCGCCCAAGAGCCCCTCATTGACGGTCGGCGCGACGTTAGCGGGTGCTAAGACAGATTGTGATTTACGGAGGTATGCCCATTCGGAGTTAATCGCGAACTGTCCGAAGGAGTCTGTCGCGATTTCGTAATTGAATCCGAAGTCGATTCCCTCATGCGTACTGGAAGCGAGATTCAGGAACGGCTGGTTACGCGAAAAGATCCGTCCCGCCGGCGCTGCCGGGTTGTTCGGGTTCGCTGCGTTATACGCTGCGAAAGCCGCGCGTTCTTCAGGAGTCAGTGGAAAACGTTCGACGTCCGGATCCCCCTTGTAGTTGGTACCGCTGCCAACGTCGATCTGATTGACGGAGACGCCTGCCGCAATCTGCGCTTTTGTGTAGGCCTGCAGCAGCGCCGTATCCGAGGCGCTGATTTGCGCCGTGCTGCGCTGACCAAGAAGATTTGTTCGGTCAATCTTCCAAAGATCGGCGGTCAGACTCAGACCTTGGACCAATGGGATATCGAGGACAAAGCCGAACGTTTGACCTTCAGACTCTTGCGGCTTCAGATCAGGATTACCGCCGAAGTAAGTACGCATCACGTACGGCCCTTCGTTCAGATACGGATTGCGGTAGGTGTCGATATCACCCGCACCCGCCGTGATACTCCAGCGGGGACTCGTGTACAGCGCTGCGAGACTTGGCGCCATGAAGCCTTCATTATAAGAGCCGCGTAGCATCAACCATTCAGTCGGCCGCCAGTTGAGACCGACTTTGGGCTTGGTGGTATCGCCGAAGTCGCTGTAGCTCTCGTAACGACCGGATGCGGTAACCTCGAGACTATCGACAAGCGGAACCGCCTGCGCACGTACAACGATCGGAACGACCACTTCAGCGTAGACACTAGTGACCTCGCGATCGCCGAATACATCAGGACGGGGCGGGTGCAGCAGAAAATCGTTGTTAGTGACATCGAGACCCGAGCTCGCCGGGTTCTCGCCACTGAACGGCGGGCGTACATCGCGCAGGTTTTCCTGCCGGTATTCGATGCCGACGGCAGCCATCACATCGTTGCCGAACAGCGTAAGGAAGCGTCCGTTGGCGCGTAAGTCAGCTGAGGCGAGAGAGCTGCGGGCAGAACGAGCGAAAACCTCCGAGAAGGAGCCGACGGTTGCCGCCGCATTCGTGAACGGTTGGTCCGCGACAACAGCGCCGTTTTGAACTTTGAAGGTGTAGCCAAACGGATTGTAAGCCGCAGTATCGGTACGGCCGATGGCCGCCTGAAGCAGACTTTCGCGTACGTCGGGGAAAGCACCATCCTCGCCGTTGACCTCGTTATAAAAGACCGTTCCATCCCACTCCCAAGTCTCGCCGATCTTGCCACGCAGTCCCGCGGACAGGCGGATGACGTCGGCTTGTGTATCGATCGTTTCCGCAGCCAAGTCGCGGATGGTCATCTGCGTGAAACTCACCGATCGAGGCGTACCAGTTAGACGCCCCGTGCCATCCGAATTCGGGGCGCCGGTTGGATGGTAAAACCGAGAACCATATGGGTTGTAAGGGCTGTCAATCGGCATGACCATCAATTTGTCGGATGTCGGCGCGTTGAGCGCGAGCGGTTGACGCCGCATGGTCGAATCGGAGGTGTATAAGCTGGCATCACCGAAGACGGTAAGGCTGTCGGTAATGTCGAATTCGGCTGAGAAAAATCCGGTCATACGCTTGGTTTCCGGTGACGCGTAACCGTAGGAATTCAGATCGAGAAAAAACTCGGGGTTAGCGGAGCGGCTTGGAGCCGCTGTTGTCAGCGCTGGCGTACCGTTGACTGGGCGAAAGTAGTTGTTCGCCGTCGAGGTGCCGATACGGAAAGTGGGCCACAGGCCGCGTGCCGACCGACCATCAAAAGGCCCGCCCAAGTTGTTAAACGGTGCAGGTGCGCGAGCCGAATTCAGTGCGGTCTGACTAAAGTCGCGCTCCGTGAGTAGCGTCGCCTCGCGTTGGTAGCCCTCGAGATTACCGAAGAAGCGACCACGGGCGCCTGCGAAACTGGATCCAAAATTCAGCGCAGTTTGCAAACTCTCACCGCCGCCGGCCTCCGGCAAACCAAAGCGTACAGTGCCCTCGATGCCCTCGAACTCTTTTTTCAGAATATAGTTGATGACGCCACCGACTGCGTCGGAACCGTAGATCGCAGAGGCGCCATCGCGCAGTACTTCAATACGCTCAATGCCGATCGACGGTAACTGATTGACATTGACCGCCTGTGACAGACCCGCCGTCATGGGGTTGATCGCCATGCGACGGCCATTAACCAAGATCAACGTGGCAGTCGCGCCCATGTTGCGAAGATTGATATTGGCGTTATCGCCGCGCGCGCCCGAGGAGCCGAGACGCGTCTCGTTCTCCGGCAGGTTCACGACCGACGGAAGTGCGGTCAAAAGATCGACAGGCTGGAACGCGTTACGCACTTCGATCGCTGACTCGTCAACCACCGTGACCGGGGCAACGCCCTCGACGTTGGCTCGTCGGATGTTCGAACCGGTGATGACCACTGTATCCAGTGACTCCTCATCACGGTCAGCCACCTGTTTGGTGGGCTGTGGTTCGGCGTAGACGTAAGTTTGCGCGAGTAGGCCAACTGCTACAGCCATTTGAACGAGGGGCAGACGCGACGAGCGCACAGGCGAAGACATGGATCGACCTCAAAGCGGGTTGAATTCAACCCATCGAAGGATCAACGCACGTCATGACTGTTCGATGACGTCCTCTTTGCCGTTAGTTGACATTCGTGAGCTGCGCCACAGGGCGGCAAACAAGTTGCTTCCGAAATGCTTCGGCCTCCGCCAACCATTGGGGACTCGCCCCCGTCATGACTCGCATCAACAGCAAGCCCTGACGCGTTGATCGTGTTTCATCGATGGTGATATCGACGCCACGCTCGCCAATGGCGTCGCTGCTGATGGTGCGGAAGTTATCCGAGTTTGAGTTGTACAGCGCGATCGACCAATAGCGTGGGTAAGACCCATTGAGTTTGATTTGCAGTGGGCCGTCGGCAAGATCATAGGCGCAAACCGCATACAGCAAGTCCGGGCTTGGCATGACGACCCGTCGGTGAGTGTGATCGATCGGTGGCGGTAAGTACGGCCGAGCGCCTTCGGCGGCCGCCGTGGCGATGACGCGATTCATGATGAGTCGGGGAATCAAGAATACGGCGAGCAGATGCAGCGACGCTGCGAGCAGCACAGCAAGCAGCAAATGACGCTGCCAAGGCCAAGTCTTGCGGCGATCGAGGCTGCGCCTCATGGGCAGACCTCCGCGAGTTCGATGGTCGGTGCCTTGAGAGTAGCCGGATTGCGTTGAAGGGCGGCACCGGGCTTGTAGAGACGCAGCGTCAGTCGAAGCGCCCCCGTGCCCACTGTTTCGATGTCGGGATTTGTCGACTCCGGTCCGATCGTTATCGAGAAGATTTCGTCGGCACGGACGTTCAAAGAATTGCCGCTAGCGCTGTAGCGATGCGACTCGACTGGGAACAGAAAGTTGTCGTCCGCATAGGCCGTGATGCTCCACCAAGCCGCATGGGGTGCCACCCCATTCAAGCGATAACGACACTCGGCGCGCAAAGGTTTGCCCCGGTCATCCTGCGTCGCTAGAAAATAAATCGTCTCGCTGCGATCGAGCGCGAGCACCGCGTTTACCGCGATACGCGCTCGGGTATAGAGACCCGCATCAGCACTGCCCGCAAGCAGATCTGCGCGCCACGCGCCCGCTGTCACCCCCTCGAGCCCAACGCGTTTCAAAATGAACCATGTGCTGCCAAGCCCCACGGAAGCAGCGGCGAGATAAAGCAATCCGAGAGAGACCCTGCGTTTCACGCGCGGCGCTTGAGCGACTCTTCAACAAATTGGGTGACGATCTCCGGTTGCGTGACGGGCAGCATGTGCCCGCCCTCGACGATCTGCAGATGGGCGTGCTGTAACCGTTCTGCCAGGGCCACGCCCTGGTTTTGCGAATCAAGGATGCGGTCCTGGCGTGCAACGAGGATACTCACCGGCGGCGCGTCTTCGCGACTTAGCTCGTCATACCGAGCGATGAGTTCGGGCAGATTGCCCGGCAGGGCGCGGAGATCTTCCGAGGTTGCGACGAACTGGCTCGGACGCATCGCGAGGATACCGCCCGCTCGAACGGCGAAATCTTTGGGAACTGGGTCGGGTCCGAAGATGGCGGGCAGAACCTTGTCGCGACCTAATATGAAACCCGGCGTTGCCAGCGTCCAGGCGATGATTTGCCTTGACACGTGGCTGCCGACATCGAGGGCACGAAAGGCCTTCGGCACTGTGGGTGGCGTGAATGCGAGCGGCGTGATGAGTGCGAGACCGGCAACCCGCGTGGGGTGATGAATGGCGAGTGTCAGTGCCAATGCGCCGCCCAACGAGTGACCGACCACGAAAGCTTTTTCAATCTGCAAGTGATCAAGTAGCGCGACGAACGTGTCAGCCTGCTGACGAAGTGTCGTAGCGGCGCCGGTGTTTCGACTCGAGTAGCCTGAGCCCGGTCTATCTAGCGTCACCACTCGCGTGTGCTTCGCGATGGCATCGACGAGATGGTAAGCAAAATGATGTAACTGACCCCCGAGCCCGTGCAGCATCAGCACGGGCGGGATGGCTTCGCCTGCGACACCGCGATCGAGCACGTGCAGACGAGCGGTCGGCAAATCGATGAATTTGCCCACCGGTGGGATGCGTTGTTCCACGCCGCGTGCGGTACGCAGGGTTAGCCAAATCAGACTGAGCACGAAGAGACTGACCAAAAAAATTGCAGTGGCGAGCATCGTGGATACCGAAGTTAGAACATGAGTTTGCGTGCGAGCTTCCAGTAAGCGATCGGCATCAGGCGTTCCGCCCACGCGCCGATCTTGGCGTCGGTGCCGACGATGACCCGAGGCTGTCGGCGCTCGACGGCGCTGAGAATCATCTCTGCCGCATCCTCAGGCGGTAGCCGCAAGAGCTTCTGCACGCGGACCAATCGTCGCTCGAGATCGGCGGGCGCGAGGTCCTTCGACTGGCGTGCGTTGCGCGCGATGGAGGTGTTCACTCCACCGGGGCAGACAACTGTCACGCCAATGTGTCCATCCTCGAGTTCGTGTCTTAGCGCGTCCGAGAAACCTCTTACGGCGAACTTGCTGGCAACGTAGGCGGACTGACCCGCCGGCGCGATCAAGCCGAAGAGGCTCGAGACGTTGATGATGTGTGCGATGTCGCTACGCTCGAGAATGGGTAGAAAGGCGCGCGTCATACGCACCACACCCCAAAAGTTGATGTCTATCAGCCACTCGAAATCGGCAGGCTTGATTTCGCGGAAGTCTCCCTCGATTGCTACGCCCGCGTTATTGAAAAGTAGATTCACGGTCGGATGCGCTGCAAGCACGATCGACGGAAAAACATCGATGGCTTCCCGAGAGCCAACATCGAGAAGATGGGTAGAGACTCGCAATTGTGGTCGGCGCTGCCGATGGGTCTCAAGCATCGCGGCTGTTTCGGCGAGGGTTTGCTCGCGAATATCGGCGAGCGCGAGGTGACAGCCACGCTCGGCGAGACCGAGCGCCAG
>SXGQ01006869.1_pt1 | contig 14566 bp, 14 predicted proteins | sample 3178371 | NCBI WGS metagenome assembly SXGQ01 (sample SAMN11356859, study PRJNA531348) | freshwater metagenome | isolation source: freshwater sample F1-20 | place: China: Fuxian Lake, Yuxi | collected 2017-12-25
AACAGGCGAGACAAGATCGACTTCAAACAAGTACTCGGCTATCTGCGCCCCCGTGCTCATGCGTAAAACGTTGTGACCGTTGACCGATACGACCGAGGCAAAGTGCTTGGTACCCGGACAGCCGAGCGCCTGCTCATCCCGCTCGAGAATCAGGTTGGCGTTTTGCGGTTGGGCAACCACGGTCGACACACAGGTTGGCGTATCGCCGTAGATGCCGGGCGATGCGATTGCCTTGATCCAGAACTTACGCTCGCCATCAAACCCAGATGGCAACGTGTAGCTCGTGGACTTGATCTCGGCGACAAAGAGAGACGCATCCCAGGCCGCGCCTTCACGGAGTTCGTACCCAACGACTTCAGGCTCAGGATTGGGCTGCCAGCGAAACTCCAACCGGTTTGCTGACTGCACCACATCGAACTGACGGACCGTAGACGGAGCCAGGAGGCTCAGGACAAAGGTCGTCACATGGGCGCTGTAGTTTCCTGAGGTGTCGTAGGCTCGGATGTGATACGGATACAGCCCGGCGGCGCTTTGGTCATGGACCATCTGCGTGCCAGCGGTTTTAGCGACAAGCTGGCCGTTGTCCCAGCCAGAACCCACACGGACCTCGTAGCCCGCGAGGTCAGCATCTTGGACTTCATCCCAGGTAATCAGCAGATCGGAGACCCTGCGCTGAACCAGGAAGCCGGTGACATCCGAAGGCGGCAGCGTCTTGCCCAGCACCGTGGCGCTGTAAGTTGCAGGCACGCTCTCCTTGCGGGTGATGCCGATGGCACGAAGGCTGAATTCATAAGCCCCCTCCTGCGCATCGCGGATTTCAACGTAATTGGCGCTGGTGAGCGGCAGACTGACAAAGTTGCCGCCGGCCACCCGGTAGGACAACCGGTAAGCGACTGCGGTCTGCACCTCATTCCATGAAACCTGCACCAGAACTTGCGCCTGATCTTTCACCCGGTAAAGGCTCTCCTGGACGCTAAGGCCGGTCGGTGCCGGCGGCATATCCGAGAGCACCGTGATCGAGCGAGGTTGTAACGCCAGCCCTTTTTCGATTGCATCGAATTTGCTTGGGTTGTGCGCCAGCGCGGTGACCTCATGCACACCGGGATCACGCTCGGCAACCGCAACCACTCGAAAGAGCTGAGGCTCAATGATCGAGGATGACAGCACCCAAATGGCACCTGGCTGAGGTGACGCGCTAAAGGGGATGGTCACCGTCAAGGTCCGTCCCGAAATCGGCCCAACCAGGCGCTCTTCAATCGCCCCCGTAGGCAAGATCACAGACAAACGCCAGGGAAGATCCGCCGGAAGGTCTTGATCCAAGGTGACCGTGCTGGCAGATGCAGCGGCGATCCGGCCCCCAAGGCGCATGCCCCCCCTAACTGGATCAGCTATCTTGATGACGTCGCCCGGGCGAACGACCGCGCCCTCCAGTCCGGTGCGGAAGGTGACGATCTCGGCTTCAGACTGCTCGGAGTACAGGAGCCATTTGCCCACGCGGTGCGCCTGTCCCCTGGAGGTGCAGCCAAGCGCCACCACCTCACTTTGCACGATGCCGTAGCGCGCAATGCCAGTGGCGTCCTCAACGTACTCCACCTTCTGGCGGTAAAAGTCTTCCGGATCGTTCCAGGTGACCAAGGCCACCGTGTGCCGCGCCTTGGCCGAAGACCCCTGGTAGGCAAATTCGCCATCCACGACATTGCTGGGGGCGAACTGGTAGACCGGATCTGCGGGTGCATCCTGCGTGACCGTGATCGCGCCACCGGACCAGTACACCATGCCCCGAAAGATCGAGGCCATGTCCTGCACGACCTTGTAGGCTTGCTCCCGAGTCTGGAGATACAGGTTGCAGGTAAAGCGAGGCTCAAATCCTCCCAGGCCATTGGGCACCAGTTGATCGCAATACTGGGCTACTCGGTAGAGCGCCCACTTGTCGACCTGGGCCTCGGGGATATACCCACCCAGGCCATAGCGGGTACTGGTGACTAGGTCAAAAAAGCACCAGGCCGGGTTATCGGTCCAGGCGATCTTGAAGGTTCCGTTCCAAACCCCGCTGTAGGCCCGGGTGATGGGGTCGTAATTCACCGGGACCCGCACCCGTAGCAGCTTCATGTCATAGCTGCGCCGTGGAATGTTGGAAAACTGCGAGGCATCCACACGCAGTGCCACCAGGGCGCTGTTGGGATACCTCAACTTGCTCTCAATGACCTCCGTGTACGAGTCGAAGAACGTCTTGTTCTGAACCGCGCTGGATGTCGAGTCTGCAGTAATTCGACGCACCCGAATTTCCCAGGGGCCACTGCCAGTGAGGGGCACGTAGTAGCTGCGCTGGTACTTGGTAGTGGTCTTTCCGGAGATCGTGTCATTGACGATCTCAACGAAGCCACTGCCATTGACCTGCCGATCAATGGCGAAGTTGACCGAGCTCCCGTTCAGATCGCCGTTGGTCGTGTCTTGGTTCGTGAGCTGCGGCACGCTCACCTTGATGCGGACAGCGTCCACATCCGGATCAGTGATGGACCGCACGATTGACTGACTGGCTTTGACCTCTACGCCGACGACTACCTCGTTCTCAACAGAGGAGAACCCTGGCACATAGCTTTGCTGCTGGCTGCCATTACGGGTCTCCAGGGTGATGCCTGAGAAGTTGGCCGTGCCGTCAGCGTTCTGGATCGGCGTGTCGTCCAGGTAGACCGACTGAAGGCCATCGACCAACCCTTCAATCTCACCCTCGGAGATGAGGTCAACCACCCGCGCATAGGCTTTTGATCGAAGGCTGTCGGGGGCCTCTTGCGCCACACGGGCGCTCCCTCCACCTCCTTTACCGCCACCGCCAGCACCAATGATGAGCTTGGTCATGCAGCAATCTCGTCCACGTCGATTCCGGCACTGATCACGGCCGAGCCAACAATTAGCCGTCCATACCCAACAGGCACAGGATGCCCCTGAGCGGTCGTGTTGACCGCGCCATTGAAGCTGTAGCTGGGCTTGTTCTCAGGCCGCTCCGAGGGCTCGGTGGCCTTGGGCGTGGGGGCGATCATCTGCGCCACACCACCGAGGATCATGGCGGTACCCACCGAATAGAGCGTCGCCTGGGACAAAAACGCGCCCGACGCAGCCCAGCCCAGGGGGTTCCACCAGGCCACAGCCAGCAAGGCTGCCCCCAGCAATATCTGACCAAGGCCATTGCCACCCGCGCCAGAGACCACCGGTGCGATCGTGATGCGGTTTTGCCCCGTTGGCTCGTGCAGACGTTCCAGCGTCAGTGCCTCACGGCCAGCCAGCACTCTGAATCCCACGCCGCGCTCGCCAGAGGACACCAGTTCCCGCTCAAAAGCCGGGAAATTGGCTACCAATGCCCGAATGGCCTCCGCAGCCGACGAAATGGCCAGTCTATGCCTGCGACCAAAGCGGCGCCCGAGTTCACCGAGAAGAATGACCGTGACCATATCTAAGGATGTGTGTTGTGACTTTTTGCCAGTAGCCGCCGTAGACATCACGACTGGAAAGACGCCCCTGCAAGTGATGAAGAATCAGCCCGTCTCCGAGGTAAACCGCTGCGTGATTCGGAACGCTTGATGCCACCTGCATCAGGAAGCAGTCGCCAGTCTGGAGATCGCTTGCGTCTACCGTAGAGAACCCAGCCTGAGCGAAGTTCTCCATGTAGAGGTTCTCACCGCGCTTCCACCAATCGTCAAAGCGCACGAAGTTGGGCAAATCCACCCCACGCTCTGTTCGGAACCAGTCGCGTACCAATGCGTAGCAATCGAGTACGCCGTGAGACCATTCGCGGCCTACCAAAGGGGCAACGTAGCCAATTGGCTCAATGCTCGCCCAGGTATCGCTCGGTACGCTCACGATGTGCCAGGGCAAGCCACTGGCCTCACACGCCACCCGGTCAGCCTGACTTGGCTCGGGCGGCAGGCCCGGATGGCTGTGCACCACGGCCACGATCTGCCCCTGCTCATCAGCCTTGACGTAGTCCTCGGGGTGAATCACGAACTGGTCCGTACCCACACCGATGTTTCGGCACGGCCAGTACACCTCCCGACCCTTGCGGATCACGAGCAGTCCACAAGACTCTCGCGGGAAAGCCTCGCGGGCGTGATCGAGTGCCAGCGTCCGGTTTTCAGTAAGCATCAGCGAATCAGCCCTGCAGCCGGAAAGCCACCAAAGGGCAACTCAGCGTTCTGTCCAAACCGCGCCTTGCAAGAGGACAGACGCTTGCCGCAAACGTCGAGACTGCTGGAGCCAACCATTTGATCGTTGGCATCGAAATAGACCGTGCCGGTGTACCCGCACTCGGAACCCCGGTAGCGCCAGGGACAGACGTTTTGGACGATCTGCCGGCGCGGGAGTGAGACTCCCTCCAGAGCAAACGATGCGGCGAGCTCAAACTCGACAACATCCCGTGTTTCTCTGGACTTGCGGTCGACGTAGTACACGTCGTCAGCAAATTCGGCCGAAGGATCAGCGGTCGGATTGAAACCACCCTCAAAATTGACCGCATCCAGGTATTTCGCAAGCGTTCGCTTGCGCGTGATCTTGGCGCCCACCAAGTCCTGGTACGTGAGCACCAGCGCCGTGATCGCCCCGGTGACATTCGCTACCCGCAGGCGCGGCCGAGGAACTTGGCCATTGCCATTGAGCTCGAAGCCTTCGACCTCAACTGGAAACGCTTCGTAGGAGTTGCCTTGCCAGACGACCCGCTGATGCAAAGCATTGGTGCCAGCATGAAAGCGTACCGGCCCCTGTCCAAACAGTGCTAGATCGAGCACAAAGAGTTCGATTACGCTACTGGGTGCGAGCTTTTGAATTTCAGAGGAGATGGACTGGACGGTCATGACAAATCGAACACCTGTTTGAAGGTTGCCCGAACAGACTCGACATTGGGCTCATCCACCGATCGACTCCATTCCTCACAAACGAACTTGGCCGAAGCACCTCCTGGTGGCGTCCAGTCAAAGGCCTGCACTGCACCGCGTGCACGTAGGAACGAATCGATCGCTGTTGCTTCTGTGCTGGTTCGCCCCCGAAACTCCAAGGACCAGACCTGCGGCTGCGTATTGATGCCGAAGGCCAAGCGCTGCTCGTAGCCGTCGCCGAAGGCCACACGCCGCACATTGGGCCGGATGGACAAATTGGCACCAACCGATGGTGTCCAGGTGAACGTCGCCACTTACACGGCCCTCCGGCCATCAAGCAGTCCACCGGCTCGCTTTTGTGCCAGTAACTCCTGGCGAACAGCACTAGCAATCGCACGACCCAGATCGCGTCCTCCCGGGTCGTCGCCGCGGCTGGAAGCACCCGCGTCCGAAACGCTGACTGATATGTTGAAGACATCCCCTCCAGACGCGCCACCGCTCATCGTGACTGGAATGGAGCGACCGTCAGGCAGTGGAACGTAGGCCTCTGGTCTGCTGCCTTCGCCAAAGAGCGCCAACTGGGGTGAGTTAGCAACGCCACCCGAGGCATAGCTGCGCAAGGCCATGGGACCAGCAGAGGTCATGACACCACCGCCCGCAAAGCCAAAGAAGCCCATCATGGCGTTGGCCAGCGGGACCGTGATCGCTCGCTGAATCTGAATTCGGATCAGGTCGGAGATGATCGAGTTGACCAAACTCTTGAAGTCGAGCTTGCCAGTCATCACGAACTGGGTGAGCGCATCGGTCATGCCGTTGAACGCCCGGCTTGTGATGGACTCGATTTGCTTGCCCATCGCCTCGGCATCTTCAATGAAGCTCTTGAGCCCCTTCTGAAATCCAGCGGTGAAGGGTTCAGCAATTTCCTTGGCCCGCTGACCCAACTCCTTCGCCCCGGCTGCGGCAGTACGGGCACTCTCTGCGATCTGGCGCATGGACTCTGCAAATCGCTCATTGCCCGGCGCCGATTCAGCTACTGCGCGTGCCTCGGCGGCCAGTTGCTCGAGTTGCCGCGCACTTTCTTCCCGGGCAGTGGCCAGGCGCCGCAAAGACTCCAACTCGCTGATAGCGCCGGATTCGCGGAGCAGCCGGATCTGCTCCTCTCGGGTCTTGAACTCGGACTCGGCTCGGGATGCCCGCTCCTGGATGTCGCGCAGCGCCTCAAACGGGCTGCGAATGGCGCGCTCAAGAGTGACTTGAGCAGCCTCACGCTCCATGCGCTGGCGCTTAGCAGCCAATGTGGCGAGTCGTTCCTCGATCTGCCGACGTTGATCAGCGGTTTTGGCCACTGTCTCAAGTGCCGTGCGCAGCAACGCCTCTTCCTGATCGAAGTAGGCGCGCGAGCGCTCCAGGTATTCCTGCTGCGCGTTGGCCCGTAGATCGGTTGCTTCCCGAAAGCGCAGGTAGCCCTGCTCTTGGTAGAGGTCAATCACCCGCTGACGGCTTCGCATGATGGCCGCCTCATCATCGGCAAGCGCCTGCAGCGCCTTCGATCGCTGCTCAATGTCAGCGAGTGTGGTCTTGAAGGCCTCACCCGGTTCGCGAATGCTGCGCTCAAGCCCCGACATCTGGACCTCGCGCTCAAGCCGGGCACGCCGGGCCACGACCTCTTCGAGCCGGGCAGTGAGCTTTGCCTTTTCCTGGGTCGTCTTGGCTACGGTCGCAAGACCTCGCTTCAAGATGGCCTCTTCCTCTGCCATGTTTGCACGAAGACGCTCGGTGAAGTCGTCCTGTGCGGCGATGCGGGCGTCACTACCTTCCTTGAAGGTCAAAAATCCCTGGCCTTCGTACAAATCAATGATGCGCTGGCGATCCTTCAAAAGCGCAGCCTCGACATCGAGCGCATCCTGCAACCGCTTGACGTCTCGCTCGATGCCCGCAAGCGCCTCGGCGCGGTTGGCATCGCTTGCGGTGTTGTAGTTGAGAGTGGGCCGCTGTGGTTTATCTCCTTGGGGGTTCGCGCCCGCCTGAGCATTACGCCGCATCTCATCGAATCGCTGCGTCACCGCATCAGCCAAGAGCGGCATGTTCCACAGCTCAACATAGTTGCGGTTGGCCTGCTCAACGATCTGGTTGCGCTTATCAAGCGCCTCGCGTAGCGCCTTGCGGTTACCTTCCATGAGCAGACCAGGCACACCCCCGCGAGCAATGAAGCCTCCGGCCAACTCAATGTCAGCCCAAACCGCCTGGAAGCTGCCGACGATCGACTTGATCCCTTGAAAAATCGCGCGAAGGCTGTCCACCAGCACCGCGATTGCATAGGCCGAGGTCTCTGCCCACTTGGCCAGGGTCCCATCATCACGTAGCCTGCTGATGCCCGTTACAGCGTTGTCCGTACCGAGCAGAATCTTCTTGAGTTCTTCGGATAGCACCGACAGCGCAGGAATGGCGCTCGTCACCAGGGTCTGGGATACAAAGCTACTTTCTGCCCGCATCCGGGCCATTGCTTTGGATGCCTTGTCAGCTTCCTCGATCTGTTGGGCGGTGAGCCTGATGTTGAGGTTCTGGTTCTCTGCAAGGTCCTTCAAAAAGGGCAGCATCGAGGCGCCAGACTTGCCAAACAGGTCCATGGCAAGTGCCGTCTTACCGGCACCGTCCTCGAACTCAGCCAGCTTCAAGGCCACATCGTTAAGCACCTCGGCCGGATCACGCAGATTGCCACCCGAATCCTTGGCAGTGACCCCGAGAAACTGTAGCGCCTTGCTGGCATCTGCCCCCTCGTCATCCACTCCAGCGAGCGCTTTGGAAAGTTTGGCGAGATTGGTGCCAATCGTCTCCATGGCGGTGCCCGAGATCGTTGCCACCGGGGCCAGGCCAGACAAAGCAGTAGTGCTCGCACCAGTCTGCTCGGACAACTGTTGCAAAGCCGCCGTTGCCTCAATCGTCCGATCAATGAAATCTCGAAGGGCGCTGACCGACGCAGCGCCGACCGCCACGGCAAATGCGGTCTTGGCCACCGTTGCCACTTGCCCAAGCGACGCCTTCATGTCATTGGCGTGGCGGTCAAGGAGGCGCGCCGTGCGCCCCAGATCCGCCCTGAACTCGGAGGTCTCAGCCGAGAGCTTGACGACAAGGGAGCCAAGATCAGCCATGCTTTTTCACCTTATGAGCAAACATGGCCTTGAACCGGGCAACGTTTGCGCGGGCATCATCGCGGGGCTCGGCACGTTCGGCGAAAGGCATGAAATCTTCGGGCGAAAACGCACGGGCGTGCTTAGCCCGATTGGCGTTCGCAAAGGTTGAAGCAATCACTCCGCTTCTGAGATCGGCACGCATGTCGCCAAAGGGTTCAAGTTGGTAAAAGGCCATCCACTCGGTGAGTTCGTCGGAGCCGATGCGGGCAAGCAGCTCGCGTACCGGCATGCCCAGCGCAAGCGCCAGGCGAAAGACGAACCGTCGGGTGGGGTTGGCCTTCAGGCCTTTTTTGCTGCCGCCGCCTGTTCAGTCCCGATGCCGTTCAGGCGCTGGGCTACCGCAAAGACACGATCGAGCGCGCGGGCGCTTTTTCTGCCCAGGGCAGCGATCTCGCCATCCTCGAAAAGACGAGCGCCTGCTTCGTCACACAAGGTGAGCGCCACGAGACGGGCCCGGACGTTTTCCATGCGGCCGTCCCGCTCGCCTTCTCGGGCAATGAGACTCGTCTCAAAGGCGTCGCGGTCGGTGCCGCTCATGGTGCGCACATACACGTCCCCGCCCCATTCGGGTACGTGAACGGTCTCGCGCGGCAGGTCATCGGCTGCCAGGATGGCGTCTTTGGAAAGAATGTTCATGTGCTTCATGCCTCCGTGATGTCTCCATCGATCTCGATCGTGACGCTGGCCTCGACCACGGCATCCACGCCACCTTGCACGCTGAACTGCGTCACATAGCCGTAGAAAGTCCAGGTGGCTGCGGGCGTCATGTCAGTAAAGGTGATCTTGAATTGCCGACGGGCACGGTTTGCACGATCGGTGCGCAATCCCTGATGCACGGTGTCGTCCGGGTTGAAGTGCAGGGATAGCGAGAGCTGTCCCTCATCTCGAAGGCCAACTCGCTTCTCTTTTGAGGTCGATCCAAGATTGGTAACGTCGATGACCGATGCCTGGCCGCCAGGCCCTTGGAAGGACACGACGTTGGGTATGGTTTCGAAGGTGGTGGTACCGAAGCGGGCAATGGTGATGCCCTGCGCGGTGATCGCAGTACTAGGCATAAAGGGCCTCCAGGTGAAAGAAATAACAAACGAGGGGTCGGACGACTCGCTTACCGTTACCGGTAGTAGGTGAAGTCCACAGAAATCCGGTAGATGCCGGCTTGAGGGTCGAAATCAGTCAGGCCCATGCGCACATCGGCTAGGGTGTTGATGTCCGCGAGCAGTGCCGAGAGCACCTGGTCCTGCAACTGTTCGCAGGCGACTAACGTTCGGGCATAGGCGTCAACCTGAACCCGCGATCGCTTGAGCGGATTGGGGCCATCCAGAGCGATGACCCGCTCTTCGTCAATGGGCGTATAGACCAGTGTTGGGTACTGCGCATCTGCAGGCGCGACAACGGCGTACACCTGGCCGGAGGCCAGATGCTTGATGGCGTCATAAAAGTCCTGCATCGCTAGCGCCCATTCAAGGCCTTGGCCTCGATCTCAATTCGCTCCGACAAGCGCTGCTTGATGGCATCCACGGCTTCACGCCTGCGAGACTCCAGAGCAGGACGCAGAAAAGGCCGGGCGGCCATCTTGCGGGTCCCGAACTCCAAGAAGCGCCAGTACCAGGCGTCTTGCGAGAGGTTGCCTCGCTTGCCTTGGTTGCGGTACTTCTTGCCGTGGCGCACCAACACATAGAACGTCTGCCTGCCGCCACCGGAAAGCTCTCGAATGTGCTTCATGATCACCGAGCGCTTGAGCGTGCCGGGCGGAGGCTGCTTGGGGCCAAGTGACTGAGCGGCTTTGGGAGCCCTGGAGCGCGCCTCATCGCGGATCACCTTGGCGCCGGCGTAGACCGAAGCCCTAAGGCCACGAGTAGCGATGCGCTGGGGAAGCTCTTTAAGAGCTCGGTCCAACTGGGCAAGGCCTTCGATGCGAACCGTTTCAACCTTAGCCATCCCGAATTCCTTCGCTTGCCAAAAGGATCACGGACACATTGGCCTCATCGTCATTGAGCGCCGCGTGAATAGCAAAAGTCCGGCCACGAAAAAGCACCCGCATCCGGGAAACCGCCTGCGGATCATCCAGATCGGGGCGGTGGCGCACCGTGATCTGATGAGTCAATTCCGCTGCCACCCGGTCTGCGATGCGGGCCTCGCGACCTGAAAGTGGCTGGATATCAGCCCACACCGTAGCCACATCAGCCCAGACTTGCGTTGGCGCTCCCAGCGAGTCCTTGACCGTCGTTGGCTGCAGAAGCCGGATTCGGTGGTTCAGTTGGCCTGCGCTCAAGACACTCATACGAGGCTCACCTTGAAGCCGTCGAGCAAGCCATCCACGAAGGGCAAGGGGTCAATGCGACCGCGAGAAAGAACTGCCATTTCTTCCCGATGCCCGTAGAGACTTCCCACGCGCAGCTTGATCCAACTCTTTAGCCCCTCGGGTACTTCGCTGGCAGATCCGTAGCCCGCATCGAAAGTAACCGTAACGGCGCCGATTTGCGGCAAGGTCGGCGGCCAAGTCTTACCGAACACGGGGCTCAGGCGCGCTGGCTCGCAGGCCGCATCAAGCACGTAGTCACTGGCAGGCAGCACCTGCGTCGTGCCGTTCATGTCCAGATACTCAACGCTCACTACAGACTGAACCGGGCATTTGGCGAGCAGGATCGCGTGAGCTGGCAAGCTGAAAGACGAGCCAGACCCGGCGTGCATGAGCAAAGGCCCAGGAAAGGCGTCGAGCACCAGTCTCCAGCGGGCCGTCATCAACTGCCTGCCGGTGATGGTCTCGGCAGCTTGGCGGGCAGCGATGATGAGCGAGCCGATCAGCGGGTCATCGTCGCCACCGTCCACCCGCAGATGAAGCTTCGCCTCAGCCAGTGAGATTGGCTCCCCTGCGGGTGGTGTGACGAGTTGCAGAGGCATTTAGACGATCTGCACAACAGTGGCTTGGTTGGCGGTGTTTGCCGGCAGTTCGCGCGGGTTGACGCCAAGCACCTGAGCTGCGGTCTGGCTAGCAGCCACGCCCACCGTGACCGACAGGCGCACAAAGCCAAAGCCATTGACCGTATCTAGGTCCTCAGGCTTGACATTGATCAGCACCTGCTTGTTGTCGCCGCTGGCTTTAACGATCTGAGCGATTGCCTTGCCAGAGATGTCTTTGGCACCGGTACCTGAGGTATCCAGGGCCTGCTGAAGCTTCGCATCAACCGTGGCGCCCGTCCCCAGAACTCCGGTCTGGATGATGGCCAGAAGACCATGGTGGTTAGCAACAGAGATCCAGCCAGTGGTGGCGGTTCCGGCTGCCTGGCTGACAGGGTCTAGCGTGGCGAGGATGGCAAGCAGTTCGCTGCCTTTTGCGTTGGGAAACATGAATGTTCTCCTTAGAAGTTGGGGCGATCAGCGCGCGCCCAGTTGAATGAATGGGGACATCGTGGCGCTGCCCTTGGCAGGGGCGATCGGTGCGGAAACCTTGGATTGGCCATCCATGCGGAAGGTGGTCCGGAAGGCAGTCAGGTCGGCATCGAAGTACAGGTGCATCGACGTTGCCGTCTGGAGGCCACCCGCCTTGGTGATCGTCTGGTAGTAAGACAGGTCCACCAGGAGCACATCGCCTTGACCCGAGAACGAGTTGGCGTGCTGGGAAACAAACACCGGACGCCCCAGCAAGGAACCGTAGGGCGAAACCTGGATACCACCGACAGACAGGCCGTTGGGCAGGTAGATCGGGTAGTTGCCCAGGGTCAGGGTGAACAGAGCGGGCAGGACATCGTTATTGATGATCCAGACCGATCTGGCAAAGCTACCGGTGGGCAGGCGCGAGATCATCTTGGCCAGGTTCTGCGGCAGCAGCGTCTGCGTCGCCTGGCCGCTTTCCTTAGCCACGGTGACCGTAGCTCCTGCGGTCAAGGCCCCAATCGGCACTCCGTTGCCCGCGCCAAAGAGGATGGACTCGTTGGTCTTCCAGCGAATCGAGTCAGCTACCTTTTCGGGCAGGTAGCTCGTGAGAGCGTTGGCGTCATCCAGCAACTCGTCGGTTGTGGGCACCAGCGCCAGGAGCTTTTTGAGCCGCAAGGTCGAGAGACCCAGAACGGGCTTGGTGGCGACTGCCGAAGCCGCCTCACCTTGCCAATAGGCGCGGATGCCATTGGTCCCCCAGGGCGTGGTTTCGTCCTTGGGGAAGGCCATGCTGTTGCCACTGATCTCTACGTTGTCAGTCAGTGGCAGCAGGGAGTCCTCACCCAGGGAAAGACGGAAAATTTGCTGGGAGAACTCCGGCGGCACCAGGAAGCCACCGTCCTGGCCAGACCCTTCGTTACCGTAGGTGCTGGGGGCTGCAGCGCCACGGCCGCCGCCAATCAGGAGTCGCTCATCGACCGACTTGCCGGGTTTTTCTGCCTGGAAAACGGCCTGCATGAATTCACCCACGGTCTTGAAGCCGTGCTTGGGATCGGCTTCGCGATTGTCGGTGACGGTGATGAAGTTGCCTGCCGACGCATCGACCGTCATGGCCATTTGTGCCTCCTCGGCAATCAGGGCCGCCTCGCGGTCAATGGCCGCAGAAGCCGACTCGATTCGGGTCTTCAGCGCATCAAAGGCCGAAGTCTCCTCATCATTCATGTCGCGGCTCTCGGCCGCCGCGCGGTCGGTCAGCGCACGGGCTTCCTTGATGAGGCCAGCTTTGCGGGCCTGCAGTTCGCGGAGTTGCTTACTCATTTGAATTCTCCAGAAATGAAAATGCCGCCTGACACCTCGCGGTGTGGCGGCTCGGATGGAATGAAACGGGTAACGACCTTCGGGTCGTATTCGGACCTAGGACAACTCGATGGAGCAGCCCCGGGATTGGGTTAAAGCAAGGCCAGGGCGTCCCTGGCTTGCCTCAGGCGCGTAGCTCCTGGCTTACTCAGTTGCCGAGCGTTGCGTCGCATCTTTTTGATGACGTCATCGAGGGTGGCAATGCCGTCGACCATGTTCTGAGCCAGTGCGGCATCGGCACCAAGAACGCGCCCCTGGCCCATGCCTTCGCGGACCTGGGAGATCGGCACCCCGCGGCCACGGGCCACGGCCTTGGTGAAAGCAGCGTAGTAATCGTCCACTCTGGATTGCATGAAGGACTGGGCATCTGCATCCAGCGGGCTGTAGGGGTTACCTTCAACCTTGAATCTGCCCGCGGAGATCAGGGTGGTTTTAACGCCTGCCTCTTCGAGCGCCTTGCTGTAGTCCTGGTGTGCTTGCCAGACACCGATGGAGCCGACTTCGCCACCAGGAGTGACATAGAACTCGGAGGCCGAACAACCGATCCAGTAGGCGGCTGACGCTGCAAGTGAATTGGCCACCGCGATCACAGGTTTCTGGGCACGGGCGCTCTGGATTTCATCGGCCAGTTCTGCGACGCCGTAAACACTGCCCCCGGGACTGTCGATATCAATCAAGATCTGGCCCACCGTGTCATCAGCGATCAACTGGCGTAGCGCCGAGGAAAACTGCTGGGTGCTGGTGCTGCCAGGGCCAGAAACATCGTCGACCATGTTTCCGCGCTGGGTGACCACCCCATAAAGAGGCAGCACCGCGATCCCGCCCGAGGACTGCACCGCCGCAGTTTGGCGGCGCGATTCACGGATTACGCGGTCGGCCTGAATGCGGATCATGTTCTCGGACTCGGCAGGAATACCCGCAGACCAGCGCATGACCACTGCCGCCAAGGCATTGAGTCGTTCGGGCATCAAGGCCCAGGGAGTCGCCAGAAACTCGGCGACCAGTAATTGGTGATTCATGAGTTCATTCCCAGTTGGATCAGTGATTGGCGAAGGTCTGGCTCTGAAAGAGTCCGACCGTCTTGTTCTTGCGCCCATTTCTCGGCAACTGACACGGGTACGGCCAAGGCTTCTGCAATGAGGCAGATCTCTTTTTCGTCAATCGCGCCGGAGCGGCTGATGCGCCTCGCCCAACGGTCAGCCGCGCTTGCAAGCACGGCGCGAAAGCGCGCATTGGTTTCCTCATCGACAGGTGCCTGCGGCTCCAATTCGCTGTCCGCCGCGGCATCAGGTGGCTCAGCCTCTTCAGCATCACCTTCCTCCACCATGTTGAGCGGTCGCAAGGGCTCGTCCAGGCCCTCCAGCGGGTTGAGGTTTTCCGCCACACGCGCTTCGTTGCGGGTGAGCCAGCCGTTTTGAATGCCGCTTTGGTAGTAAGCGGAGCGGCTAGCTGCGTCGCCACGCATCAGGTTCGCAAAGTCGAACTCGACCTCCAGATCGTCGCCTTCTAGCAATAGCTCAGAGCCGATCGAGGCTTCCCAGCGCTCGGCCCAAGGCGTCATTGTGTGCATCACGAATTCGAGCGATTGCTGCTCGATATTGGAGAAAGTGGCCCGGTCCAAGTCCGCAATCATGTGAGGCGGCACCCGGAAGATCCGAGCGATATCCGTGATCTGAAACTTTCGAAGCTCCAAAAACTGGGCGTCCTTGTTGGTCACGCCGACCTCATGGAACTTCATACCGTTTTCTAGGACCAGTACCTTGCCGCGGTTGGCGCCAGACT
>SXGQ01868522.1_pt1 | contig 14564 bp, 17 predicted proteins | sample 3178371 | NCBI WGS metagenome assembly SXGQ01 (sample SAMN11356859, study PRJNA531348) | freshwater metagenome | isolation source: freshwater sample F1-20 | place: China: Fuxian Lake, Yuxi | collected 2017-12-25
GGTCGTAGGTTCAAATCCTACCCCCGCCACCATTTCTCTGTAAATTGCTAGTCATTACGTCAGCGCATCGAGGTATCAATGAACAGGCTTGAGCAAGTGCGAAAAATTCGCACCATGATGCGCAATGGCACGGCGACAATCGGCAGTTGGATGCAAATCCCTGATTCGAACATCGCCGAAATTATGGGACGCGCCGGTTATCAGTGGGTGGCTATCGACATGGAGCACGGCCCCGTTGCGGTGAGCCAATTGCCAGATATTTTTCGTGCACTCGAACTTGGTGGCACGCTACCGCTCGCTCGTGTAGCAAGCCCGTTGCCGATTAATTGTCGGCAGGCCCTCGATCAAGGTGCTGCAGGTGTGGTTGTGCCGATGATTTCTTCAGCACTACAACTTGAGGCAATTATCAACGAGTGTCATTGGCCGCCACGCGGTCGACGAGGGGTCGGGTTTCAGCGGGCCAATGTGTTCGGCAAGGTTTTTGAGTCATACATGCAAGAAGCCCAAGAGTCTTTGGTTATCGCACAAATAGAACATATTGATGCTGTTAATAATCTCGAATCAATAGTCAAAGTTGACGGGCTCGACGCAATCATGGTCGGACCTTATGATTTGTCGGCATCGCTCGGTATTACTGGTGATTTTGAAAACAAGAAATATAAAGATGTCTTAAACCAAATACTTCAAGTTTGTGCCAAACAAAAAATGGCATGTGGAATACATGTGGTGCAACCGGACACGAAAATGCTCGCGCAGAGAATCGGCGAGGGTTATACCTTTATCGCTTACGGCGTAGATACGGTCTTTTTGAATCACAGTGCAACTGCGCCGAAGTGACAAAGAATTTAAACTAGGCAGATGACCGCAAAAGCGTTGAAAGTCGGCATCGCGGGCTATGGCGTCGTCGGCAAGCGACGCGGCGATTGTGTCGAACGCCATCCGAATCTCAAACTTGTCGCGGTATGCGACAGAGTTTTCGCAAGTGACGGGGTTTTGCCGAATGGCGTTGCGCATTTTCGAACATACCAGCAACTCTTGCAGCAAGATCTCGATGTTTTGATCGTCTGCATGACGAACGACATTGCCGCCGAAGTAACCAAAGCCGGCTTGAATCTCGGACTGCATGTCTTCTGCGAAAAACCACCAGGTCGAGACATGAGCGATATCGCGAGTGTGATCAAAGCTGAGAAGCAAAATCCGCAATGTCGATTGATGTACGGCTTCAATCATCGTTATCACGACTCGGTACAAGACGCATTGAAAATTATTCGTAGCGGTCGTTTTGGCAACATCATCAATATGCGCGGCGTTTATGGCAAGTCGAAACTGATCACCTTTAATCAGGCCGACTGGCGGGCCAAACGAGAGGTCGCCGGCGGTGGCGTGCTATTGGATCAGGGCATTCACATGGTCGACTTGATGCGATTGATCGCTGGCGAGTTCGTCGACGTGCAAAGTTTTGTTTCGAATGGGCATTGGGGTTACAACGTCGAAGACAACGCATATGCGTTGATGCGCACCGAGCAGGGAGTGGTGGCGATGCTCAATAGTTCGGCGACCCAGTGGCGACATCAGTTTTCGCTCGATATAAACATGCAACGAGGCGGCGTAATTTTGCGCGGCATTTTGACTGGTTCAAAAAGTTATGGCAATGAGACAATGACGCTCGTCACCGCCGACCCTGACCGCGACAATGGCGATCCGAAAGAAGAACTTTTCGAATACAACGATGATCCGTCATGGGATCGAGAGATTGCCGCATTTACGCAGAGCATTCTCAACAAAGAGCCTGTTCAAAGCGGCACCTCGCAAGATGCGTTTCAGACCATGAAACTCGTCTACAAGATTTATTATGCCGACCCGATTTGGCGAGATCAGTTTAAAATTGAGAACCCCGAGGTGAGCAAATGAGTGAGCTAACAATAAACGACATTCATGTTCTAGTAGTTTTGACCACTGGACTTGTTGAAAAAGTTGGCAAAAAATTTGTTCGCGCAAATAGCGCCGCCGCAAAAAATGTCGTCGACCTTCAACTTGGCGGCCGTGAAATAAAACTTGAGGCCGATACCTTGCTCGAGAAACCGTTGTTGCGCGAGTTGCGTAAAACCGGGTTTGCAATTTTAAGCGAAGAGACTGGTTATATAAGGGGCAATAAATTGCCAAGTTTGTTGTGGGTCGTAGATCCACTTGATGGCAGTTACAACTTCAGTCGAAATCTCGGTCCTTCGATGATTTCGGTGGCGCTCTGGGATGCAAACGAACCGGTTTTAGGTGTGCTTTTTAACTTGGTGACCAAACAAATGATTTTTGGTGGTCCGCGAATTGGTGCACACATTGGTGAGAAACCGGTGACGGTTTCAGACCGCACAGATCGCGGTCAAGCGACATTGGTGACTGGCTTTCCGAGCAGGTTTCCGATCGGCGATGCAAACGTAGTGTCGAGTTTCGCCGAGGTTCTGACGACATTCGGCAAAGTACGCATGATGGGTTCGGCATGTGCGTCGCTTGCGCTTGTGGCGACTGGTAGCGCTGATGTTTATGCCGAACACAACATCATGTTTTGGGATGTCGCCGCTGGCTTGGCAATCGTCAACGGCGCGGGCGGAACTTTTCAACTTGAAGGTGTCAATCTGCCAGAGGGTATTCACAGCGAACCGTGCACAGTTGTGGCGAGCAACAACAAATTCGATGTTTCGGTGACGATGTTCGACAAGATGCGTGGTTTTGCGTGACGATTCTCGACACCGGAATCAAAATCGTGCGCAATGTCGGACGATTTACGTTTGGTGACGGCGCCGTAACTGGTGTGGCCGATCTGGTTGCGACTAAGAGAAGCGACAAATCGCCCCATGCAGTGTTTTTGATAGATGATTTTTTCAAGAACGAGTACTACATCGCCAGTTCGCTCGGGGCAAAACCAACCGATGCCGTACATTTTGTGAGCACCGTTGACGAACCAACGACACAAGGTATCGATGAATTGGTTGCAGTGTTGCAAAAGTCTGGTCACGTCGCACCAGCGACAATTGTCGGTTTTGGCGGCGGCATAACACTCGACACGGCAAAAGCAATTTCAAACCTTCTGACAAACGGCGGTAAGGCAGCCGATTATCAGGGATGGGATCTCGTGCGTGTGCCAGGTGTGCACAAAATCGGCGTGCCGACAATTTCTGGCACGGGGTCAGAAGCGACGCGCACGTGTGTGATGACAAATCTTGAAACTGGTTTGAAATTGGGTATGAACAGCGACTTCACGGTTTTTGATCATGTCGTGCTCGACCCAAGTTTGACGCGATCGGTGCCGCGCAACCAATATTTTTATACGGGAATGGATGCATATATTCACTGCATCGAGGCTCTTGCAGGTTCTTATCGCAACGCCATTGGTGACGCATACTCTCGCGAGACGGTGAACCTTTGTCGCAATGTTTTTTTGAGCACCGACATGATGGCCGATGAGCGCCGCAGCGATCTAATGGTGGCGAGCTATCTCGGTGGGTGCGCGATTGCCACGAGTTATGTCGGCGTGGTGCATCCTTTTTCTGCGGCACTGAGTGTCGTGTTTGGTTTGCATCACTGTGTCGCCAACTGCATCGTGCTCAATGCTTTGGGCGAGTTTTACCCAGATGCGCATGCAGAATTTCGCAAGATGATCGAATTGCAAAAAGTTGAACTACCACGCGGTGTTTGCGCGAATCTCACCGATGATTTGCGTGCGGCGTTGATTGCGGCGACGATCAAACACGAAAAGCCTCTGACTAATGCGTTGGGCAGCAACTTTCGTAAGACGCTTACTGACGCAAGGATCATCTCGCTGTTCGAGAAGATGTAAAGATCTCAGAGTAAAATCAATTCATGCCTGGATACGAGCTGATTGGCGCTGAAGAACAGGCTGAAGTCGACGACATCTTCAAACACGGCGGGGTTTTGTTTCGCCATTCATTCGATGCGATCAGACAAGACCGATGGAAGGTTCGCGACTTTGAAAACGCTTTCGCCAAGGCGCTTGATGTGCCATTTGCTTTGGCTGTCACATCTGGTACCGCGGCGTTGCGAGTCGCCCTCGCCGCTTTAGAGCTAGAGCCAGGCGACGAAGTAATCACCCAGAGTTTCACTTTTGTTGCGACGGTTGAGGCGATTATCGAGTCGGGTGCGACACCTGTGTGTGCCGAGATCGACGGCACGTTGAACCTTGACCCAGAGTCGTTGAAGAGTCTTATCACGCCAAAAACAAAGGCGGTGATCGCCGTGCATATGTTGGGCACGCCGGCGAATTTATTTGAAATTGAGAACATCTGTCGCCAAAACAAGGTCACTTTGATTGAAGATGCCGCGTGGGGTTGTGGTGGGTCGCTCGATAGTCGACCGCTTGGCGCATGGGGTCGCATGGGTACGTTTAGTTTCGACTTCGCAAAAACCATGACCACTGGCGAAGGGGGCATGATCGTGTTTCAAAATGAAGCCGATTACAAAGCCGCCGCCGCGTGGCACGATCACGGTCACGAAAATAATCCCGCGGTGCCCCGCTGGGAAGACACTCGTGCCAGCAGCGGCTTCAATTTTCGAATGACAGAAATGCAGGGTGCGGTGGGCCTGGCTCAGTTGAAAAAACTTTCTACCGTTGTTTCGGCTCAGCGCAAAAATCGTGATGCAATGTGGTCGGCGATCGAAAATTTGCCCGGCATCACTGCGCGTGAAGTGCCCACAGGTTCATATGAGACAGCTGATGCATTGGTGTTCAGCGTCAAAGACAACGCGACTGCTCGGCAATGCCGCGATGCACTTGTTTCCGAGGGTTTATCGACCAAGATTTTGCCCGAGGCAGTGACTTGGCATTTCGCCGGTACCTGGACACACATGCCCGAACTTGTTGCCCGTCACGGTGGCGACCTATCAAAGGCTTTCGCGAGTTCACGAACCAGACTCGAGCGTGCAGTGTCTTTGCCGGTGGTCGTAAAAATGGATGAAGCCGTGCCGACGAAACTGCACAAAGCCTTGGCGAAAGTTTTGAAGTAGACAATCATGAGCTCACCAGTAATTTCGGTCATCATCGCTTCTTTTAACCAAGAAAAATATATTTCGCGTTGTCTTCGATCTCTAATTTCACAGACTATCTCACGCGACAAGTTCGAGATCGTCGTCATCAATGATGGCAGCACCGATCGCAGCGCCGCGGTGCTCGGTGAATTTGCCAACGAAATTGTGTTGATCAACAACGAGAAGAACATTGGCTTGCCGGCCTCTTTGAACAAGGCGATTCGCCGTGCACGAGCACCATTTGTAGTGCGAGTCGACGCCGACGACTACGTGAACTCACAATTTTTGCATTTGCTCCATGAATTTTTGCGAGAAAACAAATATATGGATGCTGTCGCGTGCGATTATCTCTTGGTCGACGAACAAGAAGAAGTGTTGGGTCGAAAAAATTGTCTCGCCGACCCGATTGCATGTGGCATCATGTTTCGAACCGAGCAGTTGATTGATATCGGTTTATACGACGAAACTTTTTTGTTGCACGAAGAAACCGACCTTCGATTGCGTTTCACCAAGAAGTATCAGATTCATCGCCTCGAGTTGCCCCTCTATAGATATCGCCGTCATGAAAACAACGCGACCAACGATGCCGCGGCGATGGAGCATCATCGCCAAAGAATCATCCAAAAACACGGTAGCGAGTCGACAGAATAATGACCCAAATAAAGTTCGGCGATCGGATGGTCGGTCAGAACGATCGACCTTATGTGATCGCTGAAATCGGCGTAAATCATGAAGGCTCGTTGGCGACGGCGAAGCTGTTGATTGAATCTGCGAAGCGTGGCGGTGCCGATGCAGCCAAATTTCAGACCTATAAGGCGGGTTTGATTGCCTCGAAGTTTTCGCCGTCATATTGGGATACGACCAAAGAGCCAACGACCAGTCAATACGAATTGTTCACGAAATACGACGCCTTCGGCGAGGCTGAATACAAAGAATTGGCGTCGCACTGCAAAAAACACGGCATCGAATTTGTTTCGACACCGTTTGATTTGGGCGCTGTCGAAATGCTCGACCCACTAGTGCGGTATTTCAAAAGTGCATCGGCCGATATAACGAACCCGCCTTTGTTGAAAAAAGTCGCCGCGACGGGCAAGCCAGTTATTTTGTCGACGGGCGCGTCGAATATCGCCGAGATCGACGACGCGCTGACGATTTTGCGTGGTGCTGGCGCAAGAGAAATTTGCTTGATGCACTGCATTCTTAATTATCCGACACGCAACGAAAACGCGCATCTTGGCATGCTGGTCGATTTGCGCAATCGATACCCAGATTTGTTGCTCGGATACTCAGATCACACCTTGCCAAACGAACAAATGACAAGTTTGGTCGCCGCACATTTGCTCGGGGCTGTGGTACTCGAAAAGCACTTCACCCTTGACAAGACGCTGCCTGGCAACGACCACTATCACGCGATGGACGAACATGACCTTGCTCGCTTTCAAGTCAACATAAAACACGTGCACGAATTGCTCGGCGCTTCGCGATCAAAGGCGCCGATCGCAACCGAAGAGATTTCTCGTCTCAATGCCCGCCGCAGCATCGTTTTGACCCGAGATCTCAAAAGCGGTCACGCACTCGGCGAGCAAGATCTCGTTGCTAAGCGACCAGGCACGGGTATCAGTCCAATGAAGTGGGATGAAGTGCTCGGCAAAAAAATTATTCGCGATTTGCCCGAAGATCACATTCTGACTTGGGACGATCTCACTAAACCATGAGTCGGGTCATCGCCGTCGTTCAGGCGCGCATGGGTTCATCGAGGTTTCCGGGCAAGATGACGGCAAAACTTGGCGACCAAGATTTGTTGACTTGGGTCTTGACCCGAGTTTGCGCTGCTAAACAACTCGATCAAGTCTTACTTGCGACTTCGATCGCCAAAGACGACGATCAACTCGCAGATCGGGCGTCAGAGTTTGATGTGCTTGTGGTGAGGGGCAGTCAAGATGATGTACTCGATCGATTCACGCAGGCGGCAAAAGTAGCGAATGCCGATTTGCTGGTTCGAGTTTGCGCTGACAATCCGTTCGTCGCCGCCGAAGAAATAGATCGTCTAATTGTCGCCCATGAATCAGGTGGCTATGACTATTCATGCAATCATCAGCAACGACTCGATAATCGATATGCCGATGGGTTCGGTGCCGAGGTTCTGTCGTCGAAATTGCTCTGCGACATCGCCGAGACGACAGCCGTGCAATCGCATCGAGAACACGTTACGAGCTACATCTGGGATAATTCGTCGAAATTCAAGATTCAAGCCGTTACTGCACCGACCGAATTGGCGTATCCCGAGATCAAACTAGACGTTGATACGCCCGAAGAGTTGCAAAGACTCAATGAATTCGTCGCAAAGTTTTCGATAACAACTTCGTCGAGTGCCGCGGAAATCGTCAGGTCGTTCATCAAATTTCAAAATTCGTGAGTAGCGTGCAGGCATGTCAAATTCAAAACCAAAAGTTGAAATTCCAAATACTCCTGCACCGGCGGGCCTAATTGTCGAAGACCTCGTGGTTGGTGACGGTCAAGAGGCAGTGAGCGGAAAAAGTGTTTCGGTTCACTATGTCGGGGTTGCATGGAGCACCGCGAAACAATTTGACTCTTCATGGGACCGTGACGAGCCGTTCGAATTTGGTCTTGGCGCCGGTCAAGTAATTGTCGGCTGGGACAAAGGCGTTGCAGGCATGAAAGTCGGTGGTCGGCTAAAACTTACGATTCCACCAGACATGGGCTACGGCAGTCGCGGTGCCGGAGGCGTAATCAAGGGCAACGAGACGCTCGTCTTCGTCGTCGACTTGCTGAACGTTTTTTAATCGGCCGAAATCTGTTTTTTGCGATAGTGGTTGCGGCATAGCAACTCGTATCGCACAACATCGCCGAACAACGGTGCAATGGTGTTCTTGTCGGTGTCACCGACCATCACCGTTTCACCTTCAAGCACAACCTTGTCGTTGACCAAACGCGCATTGTTGGTCGCCCTCGCACCGCACCAGCACCGCGCTTCGACTTGCATTTCGATTCGCTGATCTGCGATTTCGAGCAGTCGACGCGTGCCTTCAAAAAGAAGACCTTTAAAATCAGTGATCAGCCCGAATGCATAGACATCGACATGCAATTCGTCGACGATTAGTGCAAGTTGATCGCATTGATCCGTCGTGCAGAATTGTGCCTCGTCACAAACTATGAACTGCAACGGCATTCTCGAAAGCGCCAATTCAAAAAGGTTCAGCCCTGGCTCCATTTCAATCGCTGGCGTCGACACACCGAGTCGACTTGTAACTTGACCGCCGTCGCGATCAAGTTTCGTCAGCAACAATCCAGCAAGACCACGGCTGGTGAGGTTGTGATTGATCTGCAAGGCGAGCGTGCTCTTGCCCGAACCCATCGTGCCGTAGTTGAACCGCAGTGTCGCCATCTCAGGGCGAAACGCTACCTCGCGAGGCGTGTTAATGAAAAAGCGTGACGGCGAATTAAGGTAAGTGTGCAATGACGCCGATCGAGCTCGCAAAATTTATCGACCACACTTTGCTCGCCCCAGAAGCGACCGCACGCGACATCGTCAAATTATGCGAAGAGGCCAATGAGCTGAAAGTGGCCGCGGTTTGTATCTCGCCGTCGTTGTTGCCGATACCGCACGGATTATTGTCGGGCGAAATTGCGATCGCATGTGTAACAGGCTTTCCATCTGGCGCACACACCGGTGCAACAAAAGCATTTGAAGCTGAACGTGCCGTAAAAAATGGTGCCACCGAAATCGATATGGTCATAAATTTGGGTTTAGTTTTCAATTCGATGTGGCTCGAACTTGGCGAAGAGATCACGGCAGTTCGCACGAGCATCGCAAAAACAACGAAGTTGAAGGTGATAATCGAATCGGCGGCTTTGACTGACGAGCAAATAATTATGTCTTGTCGAGTGGCAGTTGCCAACGGTGCCGACTTCGTCAAGACTTCGACTGGTTTTCACAAATCGGGTGGGGCAAGCCTGCATGCCGTGCAATTGATGCGGGCAACCGTCGGCGACTCGGTCGGTGTCAAGGCAAGTGGTGGCATTCGAACGCGCGAATCGGCATTAGCGATGATCGAGGCCGGTGCAACGCGTCTTGGCACATCTGCGACCCGCGCGATTTTGGCGGGTTAGTTAAAAAAACCGCTCATCGGCAGCGAGTTTCGTTGCAACCAGTTGTCGCTCGGATAATTCGCTGTCGCATCGATGGCGTGAATCGTGTACGCATGTCTTGGTTTGTCGCTCGTGTTCGGCCCTGATCGATGGGGCAGCGTGCCGTTGAGCAAAACAAGAGTGCCACGCGCGGCTTCGAGAGGCACGAGACCATCTGTCGGGTAGGGAGTCGAATCAAAAATTTCGTTGTATGTCGACTTGCGATCTGGCGTCAGGCGATTGCGAGTCTTGACGGGTATGCGGTGCCCGCCAGGCAGCGCCCAAAGACAACCGTTTTCAGTGGTGGCATCGTCAATGGCAAACCAAAAACCGATCACTGATTGAGGTTCTGTCCATAAATATGTGTGATCAACATGGCATGTGACTTCGCCGCCGATGCGAGGTTGCTTGAAAATATACATCGACTGCAACAGCTGTGCTTGTGTCAACCCAACTGACTTTGCAACTGCTGCCAGGCGAGCAGAGTTGCTGAAATTTTTGAACACCGGGTCGAGATCATGCATCGCATGACCGAGTTTGTTCAAACAAAGGTGGGCGTCTTGGCGCAGTTCACCGCGCTCGTCGAATGCATCCTTTTCAAAAAAGCAACGGATCTTGTCGCCGCTGGTCAAAAAATAATCATCCGAAGCGTGCACTGCGGTGCCGTCGGCGGTGAACACGGTTGCTTCCTGTGGTGTCGGACAATATTTTTTCGCCAGATTCATCGCTTGGTCGCGAAGTTTTAGGCATGCATCGTCGTCGACAAAATTCGGCAAAACAAGATATCCATTTAGTTTAAAAAATTCGATTTGTGCTGTGGTCAAGCCGTCTTGAGTGATCATCGCGACTAGTCAGCCTTAGGGTTGACGAATACAGATTCTTCGGGAAACGCGACCGGCAACATTTCACTTAGTTTGCGCGGTTCACCGTTGACTTCAAGCAACATGTTTGCACCGCCGTGTTCCCACAACAGTTGTCGACATCGACCGCACGGCGTCACGGCTTCGTCGTTGCCAACCGTGCAGATTGCAACAAGTCGCCCGCCCCCAGATCGCGCCAATTCGCTGACGATGCCGCACTCGGCACAAAGAGTCAAACCATATGAAGCATTCTCGACGTTGCAACCGGTGATTATTCGACCGTCATCGACGAGGGCGGCTGCACCAACTCTGAACTTCGAATATGGCGCATAGGCATTTTTCGCCACCGTCAGAGCGGTGGCTCGGAGCAACGCCCAGTCAATTGGCTTGGTCATACATAGGCAACAGTAGTGCCGAAATTCTTACTGGTTATTGCCGACGCTTGCCAGCACTTGTTTGCCCAACGCTCTAACTTTGTCGACAACCACTTTGTGGTCGATAGTCAAACATTTGCGATCACACACGATGATTTTGCCGTCGACCAGAACATGGCGAACATCTGCCCTTGTCACGCTCGTGGCAATCGTCGTATGCGGATCAAAGTTCGGCGTCAATGAAGGTGAGTCGGCGTCGAGCACGATCAGATCGGCGCGCTTGCCAACTTCGAGTGAACCGATCATGTGATCGAGTTGTAGCGCACGCGCACCGTTGATCGTCGCCATTCGCACGATGTCTATGGCCGGCAACACAGCCGGGTTTTTGGCGAATGTCTTTTGCATATACCCAGCGAGACGAATGGCAATCCATAGATCAATGTCGTTGCCAGACGCAGGGCCATCGGTGCCAAGCGCGACGTTCACACCCGCGCGTTGTAAATCTAAAATTCGTGCCACGCCACTTGCGAGTTTGAAGTTTGACGCCGGACAATGCACGACGGTCGCCGCGTTTTGCGCGATCAACTTGATGTCGTCGTCGGTGAGATGCACGCCGTGGGCGAGCACACTGCGTCGCAATAAATTTGTGTCGTTAAGCACCTGAATCGGCGTGCGACCGCCATGTCGCTTGGCAACGAGTTGCATTTCGCCGACTGTTTCAGAAGCATGAACATGAATTCGTGCCTCGAATTTCGCCGCCAGATCGGCCAGAGTTCGCAAATGATTTTCATCGAGCAGATATGTGCTGTGTGGTGCAACCCAGCCAGTGGTGCCGGTTGTGTCGCGCGGTGCTTCGAGCCATTTTGTCGCCCACTTCAATCGATCGTCGAACTTGAGCGGCTCTGGGCCGTCAGACTCTAGAAAGTTCGGGCCAGTTTGCAGTCGCATGCCACTTGATTTGGCAACTGCGACCGCCGCATCGGGCAGGTAATACATGTCGAGCGATGTCGTGATGCCACCGAGCAGAGATTCAAGAGCCGCGAGTTCGGTGCCCGCATGAACAGCTTCATAATTGAGCACGCGAACTTCGGCGGGCATCAATCGCGCGAGAAAATCTTCGAGGCTCATGTCGTCGCCAAGACCACGAAACAGCGTCATACCCAAGTGCGTGTGCGCATTGATCAGACCTGGCATCACGATCGCGCCGCCTGCATCAATCGTCTCGGGTGCATTATTGGCGATCGGCGTCGAAGAAATTGCCCGAATCGAGCCGTCACCGCCGACAACCAGCGAGCCGTTTTCGATAACCGTGGCCGATTTGTCGACGGTCACGATTTGTGCGTTGATAATCGCGATGCGATCTGCGGCAAGGTTCGACATTGTTATTAGTTTTTTTCGAGATCGATTTTTTTGAGGATGTCGGCAAGCAGACCACCGACGCGAGTTGCCGAGGCTTTGCCGATTGCCAAGACTTCGTCACCAGAAAGTTTCTCGCCCGAGATGCCAGCGGCAAGATTCGTCGCCAGTGACAACGCAAGAACTTCTAGTCCCATGTGGCGCGCGGCGATTGTCTCCATGACGGTTGACATGCCGACGAGGTCGGCGCCCCAAACTCGGGCGGCGCGAATTTCTGCGGGTGTTTCAAAGTGCGGACCATGAAAACCCATATATACGCCTTCGCGCAGAGTTGGGTCGACGCTTTTAGCGATTGTTCGAAGTCGCGAACTATATGCATCTGTCAGGTCGACGAAACGTCCATGCAATGGTGCTGGCGCATCGGCACCCGTCAGCGGCGAATAGCCAGTGAGGTTGATGTGATCAGAAATTAGCGCGGTTGCACCGACGCCCCAATCTTCGCGCAAGCAACCAGCGGCGTTTGTCAACACGACAGTTTTGCATCCGGCAAATGCTGCAGTGCGAACTGCGTGCACGACCGCGTTGACGCCGTGGCCCTCATAAAGATGCGTACGACCGGTCAGCAACAGCACGCGAGACTTGCCGACAGCGACACTTTTTAGGCTTCCACCATGGCCAATCGCTGATGGTTTTATAAAACCCGGAATTTCAGTAACACTGATTTCATTAGTCGCCTCGAGCACCGATGCGGCATGCGCCCAACCAGAACCTAAAACGGCAAGCACATCGTGCGAGCCGGCGAATTTTTTGACTACAACTTCGGCGGCCTGCTTCGCCAAGTCATAGGCATTGCTTGCCGACGCATTCACCATGAATTCAGGCTACGGCTGAACTCGTTGCTTGTGTTATGAACCAACGCCTTCTAGTTCATAGAGCACGATCGTGCTTGTCTTTGCTATCCAAAGCCCGGCACCTGCTTGCCGAAAGTATTTCTTCAGTTCGTTGCGGTACCACGACCCACTGCGCGCGTAAATCTCGAAGTCGGTTACTGCGCGATCAACATTGTGACGCAAATCATTTTTTGTCGGCACTTCAAAAAATAAGACATTTTTTGTGGCACGAGCCAAATTTTTTATTGCTGCCCTGGCGGCGCCGTCATCTAAATATTGCAACACACTTTGACAAATAATCAGATCAAACTTTCGAGATGGTGCCCACACACTGATGTCGCGTAATTCGTGACCATATTTTTTGCACGCGTGTGCGCTGACATCGACCGAGAGCACATTGGTGCGTGTGTGATTCTTGCGATACCAATCAGACCAATAACCCACGCCCGCGCCGATATCGAGAACCGAGCGCACCGGTGCATCCCACCAGGCGCAAATTTGATGCACGGATGTAGCCAGAGTTTCTATTTTTCTTCGCGAGTGCATCGGCGTCGTCGAATAGAAGCGTTTAAAAAACGCGGCGTCAAACTGTGATCTTGGCACCTGTGTTGTGTAGCAGGTCTTTGACTAGTCTTGCCACACGAGTAAAAAATCTAAATAGAGAAGAGAAAAAATGTCGGTTTATAACGAAAAAATCGCCGGGTTGTCTGGTCAACAAGATCTGCTGAGTTCGCTGAACGGATCGGTGACACTCGTGGTCAACGTCGCTTCGAAGTGTGGCTTGACGCCGCAATACACGGCGCTTGAGTCGCTGCACGAGCAATATTCAGCACAGGGATTTTCGGTTCTAGGTGTTCCATGCAATCAGTTCGGTGCGCAAGAACCAGGCTCTGCGAGTGAAATTGAGACGTTTTGCTCGACAAATTATGGCGTGACGTTTCCGATGTCCGAAAAAGTAGAGGTCAACGGTGCGGGGCGTCACGAGTTGTATAAAACCCTGACAGTTGTCGCCGACTCAGAAGGTCACTCGGGTGATATTCGCTGGAATTTCGAAAAATTCTTGGTCAACCGTGACGGCAAAGTTGTTCGTCGTTTTAATCCGACCGTTGCGCCGGACGCACCCGAAGTTGTCAACGCGATCAAAGAACAACTGGGCAAATAATTTATGCGTCAAGTTAAAGTAGCGGCATTGCAGATGTCGATGTCGACGAAAATCGACGAAAATATTGCGACTGCCGAAAGACTCGTGCGTAGTGCCGCAAAACAAGGGGCGCAAATCATTTTGATCCCAGAACTTTTTGAAGGTCATTATTTTTGCAAAGATCAAACAACCGATGATCTAACTCGAGCGATCGAGATGTCGTCGCACCCGACCGTCGAACATTTCGCCAAGGTCGCCAAAGAATTGAGCGTTGTCTTGCCGATCAGCGTTTATGAAAGGGCCAACAACGCGTTGTTCAATTCGGTGGCGATCGTTGACGCCGACGGCAAGGTGCTAGGCACATATCGCAAGAGTCATATTCCAGATGGGCCCGGTTACAACGAGAAATTTTATTTCAGCCCAGGCGACACCGGCTTCAAAGTTTGGCAGACAAAATATGCGAAAATTGGTGTCGGCATTTGCTGGGATCAATGGTTTCCTGAGGCGGCACGTGTGATGACCTTGCGAGGCGCAGAGATTTTGCTTTACCCGACCGCGATCGGCAGCGAGCCTTCGAATGCCGAACTCGATTCTTCTGGTCATTGGCAGCGCGCGATGCAAGGTCACGCAGCCAGCAATTTGACCCCCGTCATGGCGGCAAATCGAACCGGTCGCGAAGTTGGTCGGGCAACTGAAATCACTTTTTATGGATGCTCGTTCATCTGTGACGCGACCGGCGCAAAAGTTGCCGAGGCCA
>SXGQ01079367.1_pt1 | contig 14563 bp, 11 predicted proteins | sample 3178371 | NCBI WGS metagenome assembly SXGQ01 (sample SAMN11356859, study PRJNA531348) | freshwater metagenome | isolation source: freshwater sample F1-20 | place: China: Fuxian Lake, Yuxi | collected 2017-12-25
CTGCACTTCGCCGGTGAGGCGCACATGCCCGGCCTTGGTGTCGGCGTCGAGGCGTACGGCGTTATAGATGTCCGGGAGCTTGTCCTCGGGGAACTGAGCGTCGAAGGTTGAACCGATGACCTGAGTGATCACGCCGCTTGTCGACATGAGAGGGCTTTCCTTGAGGGTCCGTTGTGAATGCCCACGCGGCCGGCGGCGGTTCCGGCGCCGGTGCGGGAGGGGCCACCACGATAGCGGGACGGGCCGATCGGGGCCAACTGCGCGAGTCTTTGATCGCCCGCGACGGACCCGGGGCGTCCGATTTTGGTTTGGTTGCTGTTTGGATCCGTGGACAGGCCAAGCGCCCGGGGCCACCCGGAATGGAATAATGGTGCGGCGTTGCGCAGTGCTGCGCCGCCTCACTTCGGCCCTGCTTTGGCCGATCCCCCCCACCGTCAGGAGTCCCTCCATGTTCGTCCGCGCTTCGCGTCTGTGTCTGGTGCCCGCCGTCGCCCTCATCGCGTTCGCGTCGGCGGCCCCCGCCCTCGCGCAGGAGGTCGACCTCCGCCCGCGGTTCAAGACCGGCGCCGAGACCCGGTTTGCCATGGCCATCACCGGGGCCAACGAGTTCAAGGCCGAGGCGATGCCCGGCGGCGGCCAGTCCACCAAGATCGATCAGGAGATCGACTTCACCCTGAAGGTCAAGGAGGTCACCGACGACGGGATCGCGACCGTCGACCTCACCTACGACCGCATGGTCATGAACGTCAGCGGGATGTTCGACCTGAGCTTCGACAGCTCCAAGCCGACCGACGAGGACGCCGGCAACATGCTCGCCAGCGCGCTGCGCCCGCTCATCGGTTCCTCGCTCACCATGACCATCGACCGCGACGGCAACATCACCAAGGTTGAGGGCTTCGACTCGCTCAAGCTCAATCCCTCCGCGCAGCAGATGGCCGGGACGCTCGCCACCGCGGACGGCGTCAAGTCGACCTTCGGGCAGGTGTTCAGCACCCGCAAGTCCGACGGTCGCGCCAATGTCGGCGACACGTGGACGAACGTCGACAGCTTCTCGGCGGGCCAGATGGGGACGGTCAAGACTTCCGTCAAGCACACCCTCAAGTCCCACTCGGGCGGCATGGCCAAGGTCGACCTCGTGGGCGATCTGGCCATCGAGGGCGGCATGATGCCCGAGCTCAAGCTCACCACCTCCGAAGTGACCGGCAACTACATCTGGGACACCGAGGTCGGCATGCTCAAGAGCATCGAGACCAAGCAGACCAGCACCATGCAGGGCAACGCCGGCTCGGGCGACATGACCATCAATAACACCTCAACCATGAAGCTCGAACGCAAGAACTGACCGAACCGGTGCAACCTCGACGCCCGCCAGCCGGAACAACCACCCGGCAACCATCGCTCCACGAGCACGAGCCCGGGAGCGACGGACACGGGCAGGGCCCGAAGGGAGCACCATGGTCGGTCCACTCACGGTGGGTCGGTGGTTCATTGTCAGTGCCGCCGCGGCCCTGACCACGCAGGCTCCGGGGACGGTCGGCCTCAAGCCGACGCTCGAACCCGGCGGCGTCGCCCGGTACACGATCACCAGCGAACGCACGTCGGCGACCACCTCGTCGATCACGACGACCAAGGACACCACAGGCCGCACGCTCGAGGAACTCGGCGTGCGGCTTTCGTTTTTGGAGCCCGACGATGAGGGGCGAGGCGTCGTCGAGGTGGTCATCGAGTCGATCCGATTCCAGCACGAGAGCACCGGCCCGCTGACCACCCAGCAGCAGTGGCTCCGTTTCGACAGCGCTGCGCCCCTCGAAAAGGACGCGACCAACCCCGCCGCCGCGGCCTTCCGGCCGCTGGTCGGCATCACCCTGCGCCTGGTGATCGAGCCCGACGGCACGATCGCGGGGATGGGGTGCGAGGACGATCTCGGTGCCATCGAAGGGGAGTCCGCACCGCGCGCAGCAGCACTCATCAGCCCGCCCGTGATCCGGCGGATGCTGGGGCCGATCTTTGCCCCTTGCCGCGCCGTGCCCGAAGAGGGAGTCGAGAAGGGTTCCGCGTGGGAGCACACCGGGCAGATCGAGGAGTCGCAGACGCCCGGCTTTGACCTGCGCACGCGGTACACCGTCGAATCGCTCGAGAACGATGTTGCGACGATCGAGGTCGAGGGCGGTCTGGCGCTCTCGGGGTTCGCCGCCGAGATCTACGACGTCCGGAAGTCGGTTCAGTCGGGGCGGCTGGAGTGGGACGCGCGGGCGGGGCTGCTGCGCTCGCTGACCGTCGAGCGCGCCAGCGTGCTCGATCAGGAGCTTGGCGGCCCGGTGGCGACGATCACCGGCGGGGTGTCGCTGCGGATCATGCGGACGGAGGCGGTCGGGCGGGCGGCGACGACGGGCGACAGGTAGCATTCGGGCGTTCTTCGCGGCCGTGCCGCGACAGGAGGCGCCGATGTCACGATCGCTCTACGCCCGGCTGCACCATCGGTACGGTCCCGCCAGGGATCTGGTCACACGCCGCCGCATGTTGCAGGCAACGCTGGCCGCCTCGGCCGGCGTGCTGCTGAGCGGCTCGCTGATCGGGGGCTGCGCGACCGACCGTTCCGGTACGCGCCGCACTGCCGGCACGCGCCGTCCTCGCATCGATAAGCGGGTGATCGTCGTAGGCGCGGGTTTCTCAGGGCTGGCGTGCGCGTACGAGCTGGATGCAGCGGGGTATGACGTCCTGGTGATCGAGGCCCGGAACCGTGTGGGCGGGCGGGTGCTGACCTTCCGGGACATGGTCGAGGGTCGGCACGTCGAGGGCGGCGGCGAACTGATCGGCTCGAATCACCCGACGTGGGTCGCGTACGCGCGCCGGTTCGGGCTGCGGTTCCTCGACGTGACGGAGGTCGAGAACGCGTCGTTCCCGATCATCCTCGAAGGGCGCCGCCTGAATGACGATGAAGCCGAGCGGCTCTACGGCGAGATGACCGACGCGCTGCTCAGCGTCAACGAGCCGGCCAAGGGCGTTGACGCCCATCGGCCGTGGCTGTCGCCCGACGCCCTGGCGCTGGACCACCGCTCCACCGCCGAGTGGCTGGACTCGCTGGGCGCCTCAGACCTGTGCCGCGGAGCGCTGCGGTCGCAGTTGACCGCCGACAACGGCGTCGAGCTGGAGAAGCAGAGCTTCCTGGCCAACCTGGCGCAGGTGAAGGGCGGGGGTGTCGATCGCTTCTGGTCCGACAGCGAGGTCTATCGCTGTCGCGGCGGCAACGACCAGCTCGCGCAGGCGTTGGCCAATGCACTTGGCGTTGACCGGGTGCGCCTGGGCGTTCGTGCGGCACGGATCGATGCGAACGGCTCAGGACCGGTGCGGGTCGTTGCAGATGGGGGCGAGCTCCTTGAGTGCGACGAGGTGGTGCTGGCCGTGCCGCCGAGCGTGTGGGGTTCGATCCGGATGGAGCCGGGGATTCCCGCCGAACTGCGCCCGCAGATGGGCACAAACGTGAAGCACCTGGCGCAGACGAGTCGACGATTCTGGCTCGAACAGGGCCTGGCTCCCGACGGTCTGACCGACGGCGATGTGCAACTGACGTGGGAGGCGACCGACAACCAGCAGCGCGGGCGGAGCGAAGCAGCGGTGCTGGTGGCGTTCTCCGGCGGGCAACAGGCCGAACGCCTCCGCGGGCTTCAGCCCGAGGCGCGCGAGCGGGCGTACCGCGAGGCGCTCGACGCCATGCTGCCCGGCTACACCCAGCACGCCCAGGCGTCGCGGTTCATGGACTGGCCGGGCGAGCCGCTGACGCGGGCGGGTTACTCGTTCCCCGCGCCAGGCGAGGTCACGCGACTGGGCCCGATGCTGCACGCCGGCCTGCCGCGGGTGCGCTTCGCGGGCGAGCACACCTGCTACGCTTTCGTGGGGTACATGGAAGGGGCGCTGCATTCGGGGGCCACGGTGGCCCGCTGGATCGCGGAGTCTGACGGCGTTGCGGCCTCTGCGGCCGGTTCTTGACGGTGGTTCGGGGCTGATGCGGCGGCCGGCTGGCACGGACGGGCGCCCGGAGCCGATAGAGTTGGCTGTCCCAGTGAGGGCCGCGAACGCCATGACGAGTTCCGATCGCGCCTGGTTCAAGAGCGACCACACCCCGCCGACGGCGTTTGACGGCAACAAGCGGTCCACCGGTCGCCTGCGCCCGGGCAGCCTGATGTGCGACCACGGGCGCGTGCTGGACATCTCGTCGGGCGGGATGCGCGTTCTGACACGGGGCAAGCCGAGGGTCAGTGAGGGGAAGGTGTTCCCGACGCATCTGCGCACACCCGCGGGCGATCTGCGCGTGATGTGCTACACGGTGTGGCTGAAGAAGATCGGCTTCCGCCGGTGGGAACTGGGCGTGCGCTTCGTGGACGTGACACACGACATCCGCTCGGCGCTGAGCGTGCTGGCGGCAGGGATCGTGCGGGAGAGTGATCTGTCGCGGGAGGGGTGAGGGCGAGCAGGCCCAGGGCTCTCGTCACTTCTCCTTCCCCGCCGCCTGCATGATGACCTGATCGACGGCAGCGGCGTTGATGGTGATCTCATCGTTCTGGCCGGAGACGGCGACGAGCTTGGGCCAGCCTTGAACGTTCGCGGCCTGGCCGCTGCGCACGAGGTCGAGGGCGGCGAGGTGGAGGGGGCGGTTCGGAGTGAAGGTCCCGCCGGGTACCAAGTAGTAAGTGCCCGGAGGGAGCGGCAGCAAGCGCGAGCCGGTCATGTAAGTTGTGAGGGCCTGTCCCTGCTGGTTGGCCATGAAGGAGTAGATCCGCTGGCCATCCTCCGAGATCAGGCTGACGCCTTGCATCGTGGCTTCAAGGAACACTGGTCTCCAGCCTTCATGATCGATTGTAATACGTGCAACGGCATCCCCCTCTTTGGGCGGCACCTGGACATCGCCGAGGTTCACGTCTGCGGCAGTCTGTTGAGCGTCGAGCCTGATAGGCAGCGTGACCACGCCGCTCATCACGAATATCTCCGCCGCTGCGCCTTTCTCAATGCCGATGATCTCGAACATGCCATCGCCGAGTTGCTTTCCCCACCAGGGATGATTCCGCGCAAAGATCCCCACGCGATCGATGGCCTGCTCCGCACTGTCTACAGCCCGTCCCTGCACCGTGATGCCTGGCTTGAGATTGATCGTGATGTTGAGTTCGGTCTGGCCTTGAGCGATCGGATACTGCGTCAGACCGGGGAGCGCGTACTGGGACAGCAGTTCCCAGAAGCGTTCGCGGCGGGCTGAAATTACGCCATGGCTTACACCGGCCGCACCGCCAGGGGAGAAGCCGACGAGCACGAGGCTCTCGTTGTCGTTCACGACAAGTGTCGCAGTGGCAACGCCAGCAGCATCAGTTTCGGCGTACTCATCCTGCTCCATCGGATCAAGACTCGACCGGATGTTAACTTCGCATCCAGCAACCGGTCCTCCGTCGGGGTCGCGCAGTTGAACCATTACGGTCAAGGCACGGGTTTGGTCTGCGTGTGCAACTACCACCATCGACAACAGCACAAGGGACATCGCGATGAGGTTGATCCAAGTACACTTCATGATGCATGGCTCCTTGAGTTCAGTACAGCGTGCTGGAGTTCATCGAGGACCCTGGCCGCGACAGCATCTCCTGGATCGATGGCACACCGGGCTCGCCGGTGACGGACATGATGGTCGACTGGCTCTGGGCGTGCATGCCCTGCGGCAGGATGCCGCCGAAGGTGTGGGCGTGGAAGGTGTACCCCTGCACTCCCGCGTTGGGGTAATCCAGCTCGTCATCCGCGTTGCGTTGGGACCACTGGTCGACGACGAGGTCGCTATTGGTGGGGTTCAGGTCGGAGATCTGGCCGGGATGGTTGGCAAGACGCACCCGCTACTCCTCGATGCGCACTGGGACGAAGCCGGTCCTGAGACGGTGTTCGCGGCAGAAGCGGTAGAAGCGGCTCGAGACAATGATGTGACGGTTGTGGTCGCCGCCCCAGGGGCGCTCGAAGGTACGGGCGACGTCGAAGGGGCCGAAGGCCTCCAGATCCGCGGCTCGGTAGTGTGGCTCGACGGGGGTGTAGAGTCCCTCCTGCAGCCGAACCGGATCGGGATGGCCCGGTGCGACACGCTGCTTCGTGCGGGAGTCGTAGAGCTCGACCGTGGGCGACACGGGCGGCAGGATGCGCTCGCCGATGAGATCGTCGAAGGCTTCGGCCTCGACCCTGCGGTTGGATCGCTTGTGTGAGTCCCAGAGCACGATCGGCCGCCAGGCCAGCCCGATCAGCCCCGCACCGTCAAGCAGCATGCGGACCCGCCGCGGCACGACGGCATGGCACCGATCGACCAGCATGAAGTCGAACGACGGATCGATGTCCGCGAGCGCGATGTGGACCAGGTTCCGGCTCTTGGCTTCTTCGACGGTCTTGGGGAGCACGGACTCAAGCCTGGTGTCGGGGAGCAGTTGGAGATACGTGCAGGCGTCGAGGTCAGCGTCGTCGTACGTGCGGATGTAGTTGACCGAGAACTCGACGCCCCTCTTGATAGGGCGATTGCGACTCTCCCATGGCTTCAGACCTGCTTGCTCGAGTCCCTGAAGCACATCGCTGCAACGTGGATCATCGAGTGGCAATCGGATTCCGAACCAGCCACTGTGTGGCTCGAGCCCACTTGGGAAGATAGCCGCCAGCCGCTGAGTCAGTTGAGCTCCGTACTCGGCAGGATTCAACGCCGGAATGTGCACCACCACTTTCATGGATCGATCACGTTCTGCTCGCGAAGCCACTGCTTGGATACTTGCCAGACACGGCGATAGTCGGTTCCGGCTTCCGCACCGTAAATGGCGTCAAACTGATCGTATGTGTTCTCCAACTCACGAATAATATCGTCTGGAGATGGGTTGGGTCCGAGTCTGCTGCTGAGAATATCGTGAAACGTCGGTCGACCATTGGTGCCCACGCCCCGGTTGTGCCACGTTCGGGGCAGGATCAGCCCGGGCATCGAGTCAATCTGAATCTGAGTCGGTGGATGCCCGAATCGTTCCTCGAAGAGCACCTTAAACCACTGCTGAGGAATGGGGTGGTGAATCTCGATGTCGTTGATGCGCCGCCAACCGGCGGTGGCGTTCCGAAGCGAAGCGACAGATCGTACCAAGGACGTGTCGATGCCGTTCTGGGTCGCCAGGGCGTACATTTCGTTCGTTGAGTGGAGGAGGAGATGAGCGACCTCATCGGCCGCGATCCTGCCGCCATTCATGACCTCGAGCGAGTCCATGACGTAACGAGCTCGATCAATCGGGTCGCCTGGCAGATCAGCTCCCGCCTGCTCCATGATCGCGTGAATCTGCTGGCCGACCCGTCCCAGGTGCTGCGGCCCGCGCTGCGCACGAAGCGCCCATGCAGCAAGAGCCCCATTGATGAAACTCGGATGGCGCTGGAAGGCAGGAATCTGCGAGAGCCGCTGGACAAGTTGCGGGATAATCGTGGCGCGGGTGATGACGCTGGCGCCTTGGCTTACGCACATCACGGCAACTTCACCCGTAATGCGTCCGCACAGCCGGCCGCGGTCGAAATCGTTCATCTCTACAAAGTGCTGCTCAACAGCCTCGTAGATCTCAGCGGTGAGTTGTATGGCGATACGGAACTGATCGCCCAGCTGATTCATCGCATCCTCGTCGCCTAGGACCAGCGCACGATGGATCAGCGACGCTTCACCTGCAGCCAGCGGCGCAATGAAGCGCGCCAGATCCTCGATCACGCCCGCCGCAGCATCAAGACGGCGCTGGTCTTCTGGGAGAATGATCTCTTCCTCATTCGCTGCACGATATCTGATCGACCATGGATTGTAGTTCCATAGAACATGCAAGCTGAACTTGCCGATGGAGTACGCGCCATCCAGCAGATCGGCAACGCCTTCGACTTGCGACTTCCCTGCGTCGTAGAATCCAGCGACGAACCCCTCTGTGAACGCTCTCGGCCCAAGTCGGCTCTCAGGCCCATCCTCGTCGGGCAGTTGCGGTCCAATGTTGATGTTGCCACAGACGAATGCGCGTGGCTGCTGGGTCTCGGGCAGTGATAGCAGCATCCTTCCGCCGTGAGTCAGTATGTCGTAGCCTTGGCCGGAGATGTCGACGCCGCTCAAGAGCGACACCAGATCATCTGGTCCAAGTATCTCGATCAGCAGGGGATGGAAGCTTCCACCAGATGAGCGCGTAGAGTCGATGGTCGGACCGATAGACAGGACATACCCCTGCCACGGAGCGCTCAGCTCCCTCGGGTTGCTGCATCGACCGGTGAACTGTAGGCCCGTAGGATGAGGCTCGAGCTGGAAGCTCATGTCCGTGCACGTTGGCCGAGTGATCCAGGGCTCCTGCTCAAGGAAGAGCAGAGTCGCCCACCATGAGTCTCCGATGTGCTGAGGCGGGTGAAGCCGAGCAAGAAGATCTTCACCGATGAAGTGATACGATCCGTTGTGGAGGAGCAGGGATTGTCCGGCGGATTCAACACCGCCGACGATGAAGTTCCAGTCGAGTTGTATCGCATCGGGTGAAGGCACGCCGTTCGTCGGTTGAGTGCCGAGCATGAAGTGGATCGTGAACTCGAAGACATCTTCAGGCGGCGGCTCAGCAATGATCTCGAACACGTACTCAACGTAGCCGGTGCCGCCATACGTATTGGTACACGTCACAAGCAGCCTGTTGTAGCCAGGTTGCACCTGAACGCCGCTGAACTGTTGAGCAAGCTCGCCCTCGTATGGATACGGAGAGAGGACCGAGGCGTTCGTCGACTTTGAGACCGTCAGTGGGAGCACTTCAATGGTGTCTGCGCCCAGTTGAAGCGGCTTGCCGTTCAGTACCACACTGATGGAATCGATCACGCCTTCTGCGCCTGGAATCAGATCTGATGCGCGATCCAACACCTGGAGCTGCAAGTCGATATCGACAAGCAGCCGTTGCAGGTCCGTTGAGGCCCTGACGTTCTGGAGGCTCAGCAGCGACACATCGATCACGGGTGACGGATGTGAGATGATTGGACGAATCACTTCGTCACCGGGGCCGGTCTGCAAGGCCTCTACAAAGCGATGACTGATCGATGTGAACTGCACCGAGTCGCTGCAGAGGTCCGACATCGAGACGTGGACTCTCTGATCTCCCATTTCCTCTGAGCTGCGCACAGATTCAATCAGCAGGTGGATCTCCGAGCCCGCGCCGAAGTCCGAGAGCTCGTACTCGACGTCCGGAGTGATGAAGTCGCCACCCTCTCGTACATCTCGAGGATCACGCCGTTCGTGGCTCTCGAACGTGTTCGGCGACCGGTCGAGCCAGAGTCTGAGCGACCCTGGACCGGGGGTGTACAGTGGTGATCCATCAGGACTTTCACTGACGTCCACAGACTCTGGGCTCGACGCGTCGTACTCAAAGACCAGTTTCCGCGGCTCTCCTGAGTCATCTTCCTCAAGAGCCGGTCCTCGGAGCGTGAGCAGCACTCGTTCAAGTCGCTGGCCATGCGAGCGGTCGTCGCCAGCGACGCTCTCCTCATCTTGCGCCCCATCTCGGTTGTAGCCATCAGCAAAGTCCGGAATGCCGTCCATGTCTATGTCACCGAACCGCGCGACCAAGATACAACCAGGCGCATCCTTGCGGTCTTCCTCCAGCTCTTCCTCATGCTGTTCGAGATACGCGCCCGGGGCCAGAAAGCCGCGGAATCCGTCATTGTCAGTGTTCGCATCGAGATCGATTGGGGGATGTGGGATGATGTACAGGTGGCTGTCTGGGTCGTTCTGATTCGGGATCCCGTCATTGTCGTCGTCCATGCACTCGACCGGGTTGCCAATGAAGTGGCCGGAGTCGCAGTCTGCGTGGTTGGGAATGCCATCGCAGTCGTCGTCGGCGCACCTGGGTTCATCATCTGGAAGCTTTGGCTGTGTGCAGTCGAGCTTGGGCTTCTTCGGATCCTCGGGCTTCGGACACCCCGGGCAGCGTGGCCCCGGTTCGCCCGGGTCGGTTCCTGGGTCCGGTATGCCCGGGCCGAAGCCGCCTCCTGGGCCTTCGCGCCCGTCGCCGATGCCCAGGCAGTTCTTGAGCGGGCTGAACGGCGGCGTTGAGCACTGGGCCGGTTCGAAGTGCGGGACGTCGCCGTCGGTTGCGATGTCTTGGCCGAGGCGGTTCAGGATGTCCAGCAGGTCCGTCGTGTCGACACCCTGGTCGAGGTTGACATCCCCCCGGCGCGGGGCGTCGCGGGACAGTTGCGGGCCGTCCATGGCCGCGGCGAGCAACGGGTCGGACCGCGTCCCGAGGATCGAGAGCATCTCCATCACGTCGCCGAGGCTGATCGTGCCGTCGGCGTCGATGTCCGCGGGATGGCCGAGGCTGATGCCGCGCTCCGGGCCGTCGCCAGCGGGCTTGACGATCGACCAGTCGATGGCGTCGGCATCGATCATGGTGAACGCCTTGAGGTCGGCCGCACGACCGGCCATGAGCACGTCGCCCGTGGCCGGCGACACCAGCGACCAGCCGCTGATCAGGCCGTGCGGCCCGAAGGCTGAACGCTCGCTTGATCGCCCGGACGCCGGCGCGGACCCGTGACCGGCCCGCATCGTGCCGACGAGCAGTTCCCCGCGGCCATCGGCGTCGCGGTCGGCAGACAGGGACAAGCCCACACCGAAGATCTCCTCGGGTTCGCCCGCGAGTTCGGCCAGCAGCCGACCGTCGGCGGAGGAGAGCAGGTAGACCCGGCCCCACAGCTCGGTGCGTGCGGCCGCCATCGGTGCGGCCACCGCCAGATCGGCCTTGCCGTCACCGTCGAGATCATCGATCGCGATCGCGGCGTAGCCGAAGAGATCGCCGGCATCGGGTCCAACGAACGACCGCCGCTCGAGCCCGTCGAACCCGGAACGAACCACCACGCGTCCGTGGACGGGGGCATCGTGCCGCCAGCGTGGCTGTCGCACGATTTCGGCGGCCGTGCCTGCGGCATCGACTTCGAGCCGCAGCGGCGCATCGGCGAGCTTCAGGACCGGCACCGGAAGCGCATCGCGGCGGGGAGTGCGCGTGGGCGCCGCTTGGGTGTTGTCGCCGCCGGCGTGCCGGGGTGCGGCGGATGGTGTCGATGGGCGAACGCCCGCGCCGGCGCCGGCTCTGGCCGCCGGTTCGCCGACCATCGCCATGCCCATGCCGACCGCGGTGAAAACCAGTGCGCGCACGCCAAAGCGGCGGACGCGGCCGGGGGCCCGTGACGTTTCATTGACGCACCGAGTGTTCATGCATCCTCCCTCGCGTGAAGCGATGTGAGGCTGTACGTCAGCATGAAGGCGAAATATTGTCAAGAGATAATGTCTTTGTTATGCCTGACCAGACAACACTCAACTTTGAAACAACTGTGTGTGCGGAACCCGCTTTCTGGAGCAAGCCGACGCCTTGAACACTCAACTTTGAAACAGATCCTGCCTCCGGTGACCCAGGGACGGCTTGCACAGGCGTATGTGAAAATTCTGCACGTCGCGGCCGACACGGGGCCGAACGGGCTTCGTGGGGGGCTGGGAACGGGGTGGGTCCCTGCCGTGGGCAGGCCAGGTGAGGCCTCGGGTAGAGTGTCTGGCCAGACTGAACGAGGTCCCCGGAGCACTTGAGATGAAGAGCCTGTGGCGTGTTGTGGCGATGGTGTTGGTGGCGACAGTGTGGTACGTGGGGGCGGCGACCGCCCGGGCTCAAGGCCCCGATGAAGCGACATCAGAGACGCTCCGCGGCACGATCCACATCGGCGGCGGCTCCACGCTCGAGTGCATCGTCAAGCTCACACCCGGCTCGGATGGCCAGCCCGCTTCGGGCACGATGGACATCCCGCAGCAGGGCCTGACGGGCTCCGCGCTGCACGATGTGGCGATCGGCGACAACGGCGATTTCCGGTTCACGCTGAAGCCCGATGGAGCCGGGGAGGGGGCGTGGGCGAGGTTCGTCTGCCGCCGCTACGGCCGCCACGGTGAGGCTATCGGCCAGATGAAGCAAGGCATGAGCCGCATGGCGGCCACCTTCAAGAGCGAGACGCATCGTGGCGGAAAGCCGCCGGTGGCGCTGACCGAGCCCGAGGCGTGGCGCGGCGTCATCCATCTCCCCGGAGGCCAGACGCTGAACGTCCTGGTGGACTTCGCGCCCGCACGCGACCTGCCCGAGGGGCAGACGGCGCCTGCCGCGACGATGAGCATCCCGCAGCAGGGTCTTGAGAAGGGTGAACTGCACGATGTGGCCTTTGACTCGGAGATCATGCGATTCGTGCTCCGCCCCCAGGGCGCGCCCGAGCCGGCGTGGGCGCAGTTCATGGTCGTCCGGTCGCCCGATGGCGACACGGGGATGGGCGTCATGCAGCAGATGGGCAACACGCTGCCCGTCGAGATGGAGCGCATCATCGAGGGCAAGCCCAGCCGCCTCTCGCCGCAGCGCCCGCAGACCCCACAGCCTCCATTCCCGTACACCGTCCAGGAGGTGACGTATCCCAACGCAGCGGCCGGCATCACGCTGGCCGGCACGCTGACTGTGCCCGAGGGCGACGGCCCTCATCCAGCGGTAGTGCTGATCAGCGGTTCTGGGCCGCAGGACCGCAACGAGACGATCTTCGGCCACGAGCCCTTCTGGGTTCTGGCGGACCATCTGTCGCGCCGAGGGATCGCGGTGCTGCGCTTCGACGACCGGGGCGTCGGCGGCTCAAGCGGCGATCCGAGCACGGCGACCAGCGTCGACTTCGCGAGTGACGTCGTCGCCGGCATCACCTTCCTGAAGCAGCAGCCCAGGATTGATCCTGCGCGCATCGGCCTGATCGGTCACAGCGAGGGGGGCATCATCGCGCCGATGGTCGCGGTAGAACATCCCGAGGACATCGCCTTTATCGTCCTGCTGGCGGGCACGGGCCTGCCGGGACGCGACATCCTGATCCTGCAGAGCGAACTGATGGCCCGCGCGACCGGGATGAACGAGGAGCAGATCGCCCAGACCGGGCGTCAACTGCCGGCGCTGCTCGACCTGATCGTCGCGGATGCGCCCAACGAAGCGATCGCGGCCGCGATCCGTGCGATGGCCGAAGAGCAGGCCCGCGCTGCCAACCTGGACCCGGCTTCGCCCGAGGGTGTCGCCGCCATCGATGGCGTCGTGCAGCAGCAGACGCTTCAGTTGGCATCGCCGTGGATGCGGTGGTTCGTCAAGCACGACCCCCGCACGGTTCTCAAGCAGGTGCGCCAGCCCGTCCTGGCGCTCAACGGCGGCCTGGACCTGCAGGTCCCCGCGGAGAAGAACCTCTCGGCCATCGCCGGGGCGCTCAAGGAGGGCGGCAACGCCGACATGACGGTCACCGAGATCGTCGGGCTCAACCACCTGTTCCAGACGGCCCGCACCGGCAGCGTGGCGGAGTACGCCGAGATCGAGGAGACCATGTCGCCGGTAGCACTCGACACCATCGCCGACTGGGTCCGCAAGCGCTCAGGGCTTGGGGAGTGAGGGTTGATGCGTATCGGCGACCGTGCCGGGCGCGGTGAGGCGGACAGCCCTGGCGCGCTCCTGCGCGGCGAGATCCAGGATGTAGGCCTGGAACTCATCGTGCAGGATCTTCATGTTGGGCCCCTGGATCATCTTCTGGAACGACTCTTCGCGGGCAATCTCGCGCATGCGGGTGTCCCAGCTCTCGAAGTAGTCGCGGGGGAGCTGGTTGGCGCGGTAGCTGAACCAGACGATCTCGAAGACCGAGAGCTGCATGAGGTTGAAGAAGTACTCGCGGATCTCGCGGTCGTCGGCGAGGTTCTGGACATCGTGCTTGTAGACGTGGGCGAGTGAGGGGTCGTCGACGCGCATGCGCCGGAGCTGCATCTGGAGCTGGACGAGGTTGGTGAAGTTGGTGACGTGTCGCGCGGCGCGGGCCTTGCGAAACTCGAGCGCGGTGAAGATGAACCCGCCGGCGATGGCGAGCGAGCTGACGGCCTGGAGGATGAGGCGGAGGAGTTCGAGGTTCATGGCTTTGCGCCTGCCGAGCGCTCACTGTCCTCTGGTCGGCCAGGCGGCTCCTTAACGGTCCATACCGCAAGAAAATCGGGATCGACGACCTCTTCACCGGTTTCCTTCAGCGCGTACACCCCTGGTGAGGCGCGAGAAAACGCTGCGGTCGCCGGCGGCATTGTCCACGTCCCGCCCGCACGCACTCCCTCAAGAGCAATCATGATGCCCTTGTCGGGATCGACCTGCATCACGACACCGTGCAACTGGTAGCTGTGCCTGACCCTGCCGCTGTTCGTGAGCTGAGTCAAGCCGACGAGAACGCGCTTGCCGACAAGCTCCTGGGCGAGCTTCGGATCAAAGTTCGGGTCAGCACCCTGCTCAGGAGTCTCGTCCACCTACACCCCCACCGCCTTCTTCGACTCGTTCAGCAGCCGCCGCAAGACCGTGTGCAGCACGCCGCCGTTCTCGAAGTAGGTCACTTCCACCGGGGTGTCGACGCGGCAGCGGGTGTCGAACTCGATCCGGCGGCCGTCGGGATGCACGGCGATGACCCGGACCGTGGCGCGGGGCTCCAGCGGCTTGGGGAGGATGATGTCGAAAGTTTCCGTGCCGTC
>SXGQ01140390.1_pt1 | contig 14563 bp, 13 predicted proteins | sample 3178371 | NCBI WGS metagenome assembly SXGQ01 (sample SAMN11356859, study PRJNA531348) | freshwater metagenome | isolation source: freshwater sample F1-20 | place: China: Fuxian Lake, Yuxi | collected 2017-12-25
GCCGAAGCGCATTGCATTGGCGCTGTGGTCATAAGCAATAAATCCTGTATATTTCTGGGCAGTTGTGGTTCCGTCTGCGAAATAAATAATACCCTGATTTGCAGTGCCAGAATAGATAGATACACCGTTATCTCCTGATCCGCTGCCGACCACGAGATTTCTAGCCCCTGGTTCAAAACTTGACGGAGAAGCGACATTTATTCCAACATTCCCACTCGCATCCACAAACAACCTGCCAGTCCCATTAGTGCTGATGGCTAATTGGTCGTCACCGGGGCGGTAGATGCCGGTGTTTTTATCATTAGCAAAAGCAAGGGCTGGCGCAGCCACAGTGCCGTCTTGAAGCGCCCTTGTAATACCACTTATAGTAACGCTTTTATTAGGAGTGCCAGCATCATCAATATCTCGAATTATAAATTGATCTCCTACGGCTAGGCCATCACCCACAGATGTAAGCGCAGAAATTTTGGTCATGATCGCAGTTTTTTAGAGCAATAATAATAGTCTACTACTATTTAGGCTAAATCCACCTTGTAACTCACTCCGCGAATTATAACTGAAATTGTACTAGCAGCCACTTTCCCAGATGCAATAGCTATATTTCCGCTGCTCGTAAGATTATTAACCGTGAGCCCGCTAGGGATTACCACCCCTGAAGCTGTTTCAATTTGAAGAGATGACAATGGGGAAGAGCGTGAAAATAATGCGTCAGCACTTCCAGATAAAGTAACACCACTAACAATAATACCACTTGCATTGATTTTTCCATTGTTGGACCATGTGCCGGTAAGAGCGTCTCCAACTGCTGCTCTTAATGTTGTAACTGGATTGCCATTAACGCCACTGGCTAATACTAAACGAGCACCTCCCGGTCCTTGAAAATGTTCAATCCTAATGTCGTAAAATTGCCCTGCTGTTAAACCGCTACCAGTAAATGCATACCAAGTCTCACCTTGGCCATACCATTCATCTACCACTTGAATGCCATTCAACCACACCCTTACGCCATCGTCCGTCAACACTGCAAAAGTATTCGAGCCATTGCCACTAGCTTGTATTTGCCCTACGGCACGAATGGAATAATTTGTTCCATTTCCTCCTTTGCCTATATCGTAAGCACCGGTAAAATCAATTACAGGTTCTACATTATATGAACGAAGAGTAGTAAAATATTGCCTTACGCCTGCAATATTATAAACTGCATTTGTATCATCAAATAATTCAACCGTCAAACCCGATGCCGGTGAAACTGTTGGAGCAACACCATGCTTTTCCGCGTATAAATAAGAAGTAATGGTAGCTAATGCAGCAGTCGAAGAATTAATTTGATCTTGAAAATTAGTTGAGGAATTAGCAATTTTTTGAATATCTAAATTGCTGACGCCAAGTGATGCAGATAAGCCTCTAATACGATTGTAATCATCTGTTTTCAAGCCAAGATTAATCCTGGCTAACACCGGATCAGTAAGATCACTTAAATTGTTTTTTCTAACTAATCCTCTTGTCATGGGAAATCCACCTCAATCAAAGTGTCGTTTTCAAATTCAAGATCTTCAAATTGTTCGCCTTGTAAAATTTTTGTAGAGGATAATGCTAGAGCATCAGGATCCCACACAGAACCATACCTCCATCGAAAATATTCTTCTTGAGAATTCAATTCTGCATCACTTAATACTTCACTGAATAAGGCTAACGAATGAATGTACCCCCTAAAGGCATGTCCAGCACTTGTAGCGTCACTAACTCCTACCACAAAGTTACCATTACTTGAATAAGTATATGATCCTGGAGCAATAAAAGATTGCCTGGAACCATTAATCCTAAACTCAAGGCCATGAGCGCTACTTGCTCTTACTGTTGCAAGAATTGTACCATTTGCTGGCATCGTTACAGGAGAAGGAAAGTTACCAATCAAGTTAGCGGTAAATAATCCCCATGAACCATTTCTCCATGCACTGGAAACATTATTTAGAGAACTAAGAATACAGTAGTCTGAATCACCAGTAACACCATTGAGACCACTTAAACTAAATAAAACAATTAATGTTGCTCCTGTTGGAATGGAGCCACCAATGCTGCCCAATGATAAAAAATCATTATTACCATCAAAAAATACAGCAGGCTTAGACGCGAGCTCACTAGCTACTAATGTTGGGCGATTAGCGCTTGTAGCCTGAGATGCACTGCCACGTTGCGTCACATCGTCCCAACGCTTTATTCCTCCATCTTCAATGGTAAAAGAACTAAATTCTCCATCAAGCCACAAAACATTAGATTGCACTGCTGTGGGCGGAGCTAGATACAATGGTGAAAATCTAGATGTGCTTCCACTATCAGTAAGCCGTAAATACGAACGATATTTAACAAAATAATTAGACCATTCTTTTGTTCTACCGGCAAAAGTAAGGCCACTAATTGTCAAATTAGGCAAGTATGTAGCACCAATTAAATATTGAGCGCCAGAGCTATAGCCAGAGGCTGTTATTGGTGAAAAAAAGCTGTTGGTAGAAGCTGAAATAATATTGTAATTACCATTGTAATAGGCGCGATTATTATTGATTATTGTTCCTGATAAAGCACTAATTCCTGAATCTCCATTTTTGCTAATTTTACCAGCCATTGCAACAAATCCAGATGCTGCACCTGCTGATAATGTGTTAACTTGCGCTTCTAATGAACTATTTAAATTTTTGCAATTGAAATAATCGCCTTCTGTTACGCCAGCAGCACTGGTGCCTACCAATAGTGGCAAATCACTTCTATTGATGGCAAGATTATCCCAGCATGCATTTTTATCTTCTACTTCAGCTAAATTTCTAGTGGCGCGAAAACCAAATTGCTGTGTCATGATTGCCCCGCCTTGAGATAATAAACATAATTACCATCTCTTACAGGGATAGCAACTGAAGGAGAATTCACTACTCCTGAGCTAATAGTGCCTTGCATTGTAAAGGTATTAGTAATAATAGCATCATTTAATAATATTGGCGTAGTAGCAGTGGAACCGCTGAATGGCGCAGTAGCAAGAGACTGGACAGGAATGTTATTAATTCTTAAGCTTTGAGCAATTAAAGTGGAATTTATAGAATAATCTCCTGAAGAAGTAGGGGATGCTTTTGGTAGTGCATTATTTTGAAAGACAATACCAGAAGAAATTTGTTGGCTAGATGTGTTTAATCTGGTTTGTACGTTACTGGTTAAGCCATTGAGCAATAATATATCTCTCGTGCTAAGTCTGCTGATACCAGTAATTGCTAAAATATCAGCCCCTTTAATTGCAATTCCACTTGCTGCTCTTATTGTTCTAACTGGATCACTTACGTCTTCTTTATTGGCAAATACTAAACGAGCATCTCCCGGTCCTTGAAAATGTTCAATTTGTATATTATACCATTGCCCTTGAGTTAAGCCACTAGCTGTAAACGTATGCCACACCGAAGCTTGCCCATACCATTTATTTAACACTTGAACGTTATTAATCCATACTCTTACTCCATCATCCGTTAATATTGAAAAAGTATTTGAACCTCCCTGTCTAGCTTGCACTTGTCCTACAGCGCGAATAGAAAAATTGTCTCCAGTGCCTCCTTTTTCAATAGCATACTGTTTGGTAAAATTAATTACAGGCTCTATATTAGTTGAACGAAGATTAGTAAAAGTGCTATCTGTATTGCCTGTATCGTCAAACAATTGAACAATAAGCCCTAAAGCCGGTGAAACTGTTGCCGTAATACCATCTCCAATATTATCCCATGTAGTTTCAACACTTGCTACATCTGAAAGATTATTGGCAGCAACTAAACCTGCAAATGTCATTACTGTTCCTCCCAGTTCATGCTTACGCTAGCTTCTCCCGATGCTGTACGTGCAGTAGCAACAACAAAAAGTGCGCCAGTGCTATCAGCTCCGCCAGGAGTGCCTGTAATAAACATTTTATCAAAACCAAACAATGGACTGAGATCAAATTGACGACTATCGCCACTTGCAACAAAATAAGTAGCCACTCGATCTCCTCCTTTCAATACTCTATAACCTTGCGTATCTACTAAAGCTGCGCCAAGTGGACTCGAAAGACTATCTACAAATTTATTGGCTACATAATTTGTCCCTCCAGCACTAGATGAACTTTGAGTGATACCGCTGCTTGCAGGCCAAGAGGTTTGCGCTTGAGTGGAACCGCTTCCAGGTATCAAACGCACTGCTACTGGTTGCTGCGCTAATACTACATCTGAAATGGTCGCACCCGCATGGGCCTCTACCACCACACGAATAGGCCATGGAGAATTGCCTGAAATTGTAATTGATCGCCCTGCTGCACTAATTGTTGTAGTACCACTGGTAGGAAAAGTAATTGCAAAATTAGTGCCGTCGTTAGGTCCTGGCGGGAATCGTTCTTCTCCTACAACTGTTCCAAAGCGATTAAATTGAAGAGCTGGATAACTAGATGCCACCCATAAAACATCATTCGAGCCAGGCGTATAGCCAGAACCAGGCGTATAAGTTAAACCTGATGCCTTAGGAAGCAAACCAATTCGTGCATAACCTGTTTGTCCCATGAGCGACCTAAAAATTGCACCTTGAGTGACGCCGCTATCTATGAATCCACTGCTAACAGCATAATTATTCATTCTCCCTAATGTAATGCTTGTAATGCCAGCAGGCAGAGGTCTATCTGTTACAATTTGTGTTAAATCATTGCTAATTGAAATTACATGAGTAGCAAGAATGCCATTTCCCACAATCTTTACTTTATGACCGCTTCTGTAATCACTAGCTCCTCCTAACTCATTACTGATGTCAGGAAAAAATTGCCCAGATGGAGTGGTTAGTGTATTAGCATCAGTTCGAATTACGGTAATACCAGAAGCAGCATTAGCAGTCAAAGTAGTGCCATTACCATAATTAAAACTTTCTTCTCCAAAATAAGCTTTTTGAAATATTAAATCAAAGCGAGCATCAGTTGTTGCAAACACTGATAAGCTAACAGGAAATATACTTTTTTTGTTTATTATATTATTAATGTAAGGTTTTATATTTAAACCTAAAAGGCTTCTTGGCGTAGCGTCAATTGGTTTTAATTCATTTAATCCAGCAGCGCCAACCGTAACAGTACCTTTGTCTCCTCCATCAATAAATACACTACTGCCATAAAGATTAATAAAAGCTGGAGATGATGCTCCTGCCGTGGTACGTGCTTCCACGAACAATTTTAAGAATGGACTGCGAAGACTAGGAAATGTAAATTGATTTTCTGCGAAAAAATAATGTAAAGTAACCCATCGAGCTTCATCATGGCTAATTGGTACATAAGCCAAAAAACGAGCGCCAACAGCACCATACCAGCTAAATTCAATCTTAAACATTGTGACACGGGACAAGTCTAAATTCCAACCAGTGCTGCCAATATTGGGCTGGATGGGATCACCATTCCAATCGTCCCTAGCAATTTTGGCTGTGCCCAAATCAGGCGATGTGCGCACTACAAATAAATCACCACCTTTGTCAAGTTGAAAGAAATAACCATCTCCAACATCATTACGACACCCCCACTTAATTGTTTCTCCTGCATAATTACTACCAGTTGACATTCTCACGCCAAGAGTAAAACCAGTTACTCTTCCTGGTTGATAGCGAAATGCTCGCTTACTTTCCCAAAACAAAAGCATGGTTCCATTTGTATGTCCTCCTGGAAACCGACCAGTATTGTCATCAACTAAATAAGTAAAACTAACTGGAGGAGGAAACACATAAGCCTGAATGGCACTTTCTGCTGGTAAATGACGCGAATAAAATCCATATTTCTTTTCATTATCACCAACACCTTCAGTTCTAAAAGTCCAATCTCCTGGATCTGCTGCATAGGCATAACCAGCAGCGTCAGGGCCGGAGTGAAATTCTTTATCATTGATACCATAAATATTTACTGCATCAAAAAGCCCTAATGATGTTTCGCTTCTTGGTATACCTAGCAAGCTTATCCCTACTTCACTTGCCTGACTATTAACAGAATCAACGGTTATGTTGGCACCATCAGAATTAGAGATAGTAGCTGGAATAATGCCTGCATCTGCAGTAAGCACTAAAGTGCCTCTTGAATCTCCCGTTAATAGTTCTTGGCTGATGGGATCAATTAAGGAATTCCCCGTGAGAAAATCAATGAGTTCAGCGTCAATAAGCTTGCTTCCGGCTGACTGTGCATCATCAGGCACTTGATAATATTCAGAAAAATCTTGCGCCATTTATTTACACTTGTTCCTCCCAAGTCAACGACGCGCTTATGTCTGCTGACGCACCAATACCTTGCGCAAATACATATAACGTATCACCAGTGTTAGCAGTCAATGGATATGACAAGTAATCCTTGTTGTAACCAAAATATGGACTTAAATCAATATCCACACCACCAGCGCCTACAAAAAAAGTTGCGACATTAGTTCCGCCACTTACTGTTACAACACCACTGCTTGTAGTTACATTTGTTGGGCTCAAGGTGCTTGTACTAGCAAAAGCAGGAGCACCAGAAACAGTAGTAGGATTTTTTATAAGTTTTACTACAGCACGGCCACTGCTGCCCACGCCTAAACGAGTGGGATAAACTTGCATTCGATTGCGAATTGAATTAACATTTTCTTTGATTTGCAAGCCAATTAACATTGTACCACTTGTTGTCGCAGAGCGATCAGCGGCATTACTTGATGATCTAGCTGTGACAGTACCTTTGTCTCCTCCGTCAATGTAATAAGAAGCACCATATTTATAAATTGCACATTCATTAGCGCTTGTAGCTTTTTGCGCTAAATAAGCAATAGGAAGCGTAGGGTTGGCTAAGCTAGGGCTTGTAAGTTGATTGGAGGCTCGTATGTGATGCATGCGAGCCCATCGAGCTTCTCCAGTGGTTGTAGCATCAGGAACGTAAGCCAAAAAGTGTCCTCCAACAGCACCGTACCAGCTATATTCAACTTTATACATTGTAACTTTTGAAAAATCAATGTCCCAAATGCTTGTTTTGGTAACAATATCATTATTTATATCTGTTACGGATGTGCCATTGGTATATGTCACCACAGGATTGTCTGCAGTGCCTCCAACTACTAATGTAAAAGAATTGCGCCCTGGTGTTTTATCTGCATAATATTGCGTTTTTGTTTCTGCATCTAAACGATCATGGCTAAAATATTTACGTGGCACTCGATATTCGTATGTATACCTGTACGCAGGTTCTACTGAAATAAAGCTACCAGCAACACTTGTCGCACCATCCGAAGAAGCAATGTTGCCAATGCTAGTACCACCAGCACCACGAACGCTGCGATCAAAAAGACCAGCATGGATATAAGTGAGACCAGCTCGTACTATTACTAAATCTGTTCCTGCCGTACCAATATCGCCATCTACAGTATTTGGCGTAAGAATACCTAGTTCATTACTTCCAAACGCACTTGTTCGTCTTACGCAATAGCAATTAAAATCTTTGCTGGCTGAATCTGACTGACCACCACCTTGCACTTCTATGTAATAACCATCGCGTTTATCAAAAGCACCAAATTTTTTAATATCAGTTGAATCATTGGAAATGGAATTTCTCACCCCGAATGTGGCTGCACTTACTCTGCCTGGTTGATAACGAAAAAAGCGCCTACTGCTCAATATTTGATAATTATTTGTTACTGCGGATCCTAAAACTATTTTTGCTGCACTTTCGTTTGCAATATGAGTGCTGGAACCACCACCTTCACTAGCCCATTCACTTGGATTAATATCATAAGTGGTAACATCAGCAAAAATACCAAGCGCTACTTCAGCACGAGGAATGCCAAGCAAACTTAAACTTACTTCACTAATTTGCTGGTTTGCCACTTCCACCGGCACTGGCGTTTGATCACTAGCAATTACTACTGGCAAACTTGCTGCCATCGTTTGCTGGCCAGGAGGAATTGGCGCTGTACGCCCTACCGTTATAACTGATACGCCTTCTTTTAAATCAGCCATAATTCCTCAAGGAAAACAATTGGAAAAAGTGGTGCCTACGATTACGCCGCCGCCCGCCACTGTATCTTGCTTTAGTCTATAAACATTTCCACCAATTCCTGAGGCTGTAACACCAGAAAGAGTGGCAATGGTGAAAGAATAAGGGGCAGCATAAGTAAGGCCCGTCAAATTAGTGTAAATGCGAGCACTTGTGCCATTGTAGTTGATGCCACTAGAAGTGGTAGTACCCTTAAACACTACGCGCTCTGTAGCACCAAGACCATGATTGGTTTGAGAAACAAATACACCACTACTAACGCTAACTAAACTAGCTAATTCATCTTGTTTTTCAATACGAACATCCCAGAATAATGAACCTTGCACTTCGTTTTCAGTGTAAGTAGTAGGAAAGAAGCTTTGACTGATCGCTGCATTCTGTGGTTCCTCGGCTGCATCCCAAATTGCTGCCACTTGAGAAGACGTGAGCCATAGCCTTACCACACCATTACGAAGTGGCTCCTGTTTTTCTACATTAAAAGCAGTAACTTGTGATAATGCTCCTGCGGTTGTATATTTCCATACAGAAGCACACACTTCCACTAAACTTAAATCAAATGGTTCTCCATCGCTATCTTGTAACAATAAGCCAAAACCATCAAAAAAATCCCTACGTAATAAATGCAAATTAATTTGAGGAACAAGTTTAGTAGCAAGAAACACGCTCATGCCACCTCTCGATACGAAAGCATTACCGTATAAATGGTGGTGCCACTTACCACAGCATTGATTTTTTCACTAATTACACCTTCAAAAAGCCCCAATGGATTGCTTTGCACCAAATTGCCATTGGCGGCAACATGGAATGGAGGTGTTTTATCAGTTGAGGCGCCACTTTGAAGCTTTACCGTACAACCAGACAATGAAGTGATAGTCATAGCCATCACTCTTAATTTTCGGCTAGCTACTGCTGTAATTACATCTGCGTTACCACTAGCGGAAACAAAAGCACTTTTCAATTCAGAAGTGAATAAATCATTGCTTACAATAAATGGATCGCCAATGGCACCAGCACCAGTAGCTCTTATGTAGGCTTGTGAGCCAGCAGCATCAAGTCCATAAAGATTTGCCATATCAAATAACTAAGAAAAGGTAACGTTGGTTAGGCACTTCTGTGCCGTTTATTAATCTTACTGTCTGATTTCTTGTAAAATCAAACGATAATGGACTGGAAAACGCTACTGTGCTATAAGCATAAGGAGAGCGAATGCCATTAATGCCTATTGTAGCAATTCTAATTTGATAAACCCCTTGCCCGTTGTAATCATCATTGGGAAAACGAATGTAATTGGTAGAAGTGCGTCCAATATTCACCCATAGTTTATTTTCAATGTCTAAATAATCTACATCAAACGCACCAATGAATGGATTGTTTTGTAATGGCTGCCAACAGATAGCTGGATGTACGGCTGCATTAAGAATTGAATATGAAGAAATTTTAGGGTAATCCCATGCCACTTCGTTGTAAGCCATTACTGTACCGTCCCAAGAATAATACTGCGTTGTGATACAAGTGGTATTGTTTGCAGTCTAGAGAGTGAAACACGCTTGGAGCTTAGTTGAGGGCTATCGGCAATAGTAAATTTTTCTTCATTATAAAGAGAAGCAATTACTGTCATTCGTCCATCGTCTTCGTTAATTGAAATTACGCGAAATTTTCTTATACCATCGGCGTCTTCCTGCAGCACCCAAGGAGCGCCTTGTATGGGCGCCTCAGATAAAGCCGGGTTGATACTAAGTACAGAAGTGGTGCCAGGGCTATTAAGCACTGTACGGCTCTCTAAGGAACCATTAGGAAGCATTACAGTAAGTGTGTAGGATTTGCCGCTCAGCAGAATAAATGGAGAGTCAATGGTAACGGCAATTGTTGTTGCCGCAGTAATTCTCCCCCCATAGCGCTTTCCTCCCTTTGTCGGATCTGCAATACCAATAACCTCCCCTGGCATCAAAAAAAATCCTTCCGTGCCAGTTTTGAACGTAACGGTTTCTGTATCTAATTGATCTGTTAGCAAAATCCACCTTCCCACTCTTTGCGCTTGTCCCTGAGAAGTGGTACCAAAAGCCCTTACTTCTACTTCATGGTAACCATAACGATCAAGCCCTTCAGCATCTTCTACATATTCAATCTTGCTTTTATAGGAATCATCAGGATCATTCCAGCTTACTAAAGCAACTGTTTTTCTTGCTTTACGTGCTGTGCCTTCATAGGCAAACGGGGGTGTTGTTATATTGCCATTATCATTAACTTCCTGAACAACATTAGCAGGAGAAAATATCTTAGTAATTGCTTTTGGTCGATCTTGAATAGCAACAACTGTTCCTTCGCTAAAATACAACATTCCACGAAAAGCAGCAGCCAAACTATTTAAAACACTATAAGCTTCTCCTCGGTCTGTAATATAAGCATTAAATGTAAAACGTGGCTCCTTGCCGCCTTTACCATCGCTTACTAATTCATCACAATACTGAGCAATTGGATACAAACTATAGCGATCCACTTGATTCGCATTTATAAATTGCCCCGCTCCATACCTTGTGTTTGTTAGTAAGTCATAAAATACCCACACTGGATTATTGCTCCATTCTGTTTTAAATGTACCATTCCAAACACCTACATAAGATCGCGCAATAGGATCATAATTTTGAGGAATTTTAATTTTAATTCCCAACATATCTGCTCCTATTGTTGGCACTGCAGAAAAATTTTCAGCTCCAATTTTTAAGCCAAGCAATGCTGTGTTGGGATAGCGAAATGATTGATTAATAATTCCTACGATTGCCTTGAAATATAAATCATTACTTTCAGTGGTGCTAGTAGGATCTGCTAGTGTTCTTTCAACACTTACCACCCATGGTCCATTGCCAGACAATGAATACTCGTATTCAAATTCCACTGGCCCCCTAGATTTACCGCCAATTACTTTGTTGTCATTTACAATTACTGAGCCATTATCAGATTGAATTTGAATATTAAAACTTACAAAGCCCCCTTTGACGTCGCCATTGCTGTTATTAACATAAAATAAAGATCCAATGCCTATTCTCACTCGTATTCGATTAAATATACTGCTGGTAGTAACCCTAAAAACGCGACCGGCTGCTCTTGTTAATTTAATATTTACACCTTGTTCTGCTCTTACATCGTCAAAACCGGGCATGGGATCTTGGTTTTGTACCCCCACGCGATAATCAGCAACAATAGTATTTACACCAGTATTGGTTTCAGTGCGCACTAATCCTGGTATTGAGCTAGAAATAGCGGAAATTAAGCTTCCTTTGCCTTGCGCTGTTGAAGGAGAGCCCGTAAAAAATGCAGCAATTGAAAAATTAGAACTGCCGTCTCTATTTCTTAGTGGTACACCATCTAAAAAAATACGAGTGAGTGGATCCACCCCATCTTCAAAACCTTGTACTTCACCTTCAGACAATACTGCAACAAAACTAGCTTCTGATCGGCTTCTTAATGATTCAGGATCTTCTTCCGGCTTGCGTGGATTGCTGCCTCCCTTGCCCTTGCCGCCCCCGCCCCCGCCGCCCCCGCCGCCTTTTCCTCCGCCCGCACCACTATAGATAATATCGTCGTCTAATTCCATGATAGGTAACGTCATTACGCCGCCACCTGTTGAGTGGAAAGTGATGAACTAATAATTAAAGGGCTTTGAGCAAGAAATCTACCATAAAGTAAAGGTATTGGTGCCCCTTGTGAAGTTAATTCTGCAGCGCGATCAAACAAAAAACTATCTTTACGTTCTGCATCTCCTTTTGGCGCTTCCACTGGTGGCGTAAGTAATGATGCAATACCAGTTAAAACCATGCCCGTACCAAAGCTAAACAATAAACTTCCTACACCAATTGGCGTTGCACCAAAAGTACCAATTGCAGCAGCACCAATAACTGGAACAAAAGCTAATGCAATTAATGCCACGCCAATTAAAATTCGCCCTACAGTGCCACCACCACTAATGACTGGTGCAATTACAAGTCGTCTACAGCCCATTAACACATTGGCATAATCCATACCATCTGGATCTTCATCTACAAGCTTGAAACCAATGCCATGTTCATGCGCATCCGCCATGTATTGCTTAAATCCATCCAATTGATTACACAATGCTGACATTACATCCTTAGGCGAATTAGCCATGAATTCATAGCTGCGGCCAAATTGTCGCCCCAGCTCCCCTAGCAGTTTCACTTTAATTAATTGCATAATAAATCCCTGTGTCTCAATATTCTATTTGTTACCTTAGCCCAATAGCCACCATAAACATTTTGTTCTGAAATGCGCCCCATCAAATGATGATAAAAAATATTAGACGAAGGTGCAACTATAAAACCAGCATGATTAGGAAAACGAGATTGTAATTGCATTAATAACATATCTCCTTTTTTTAATGGACCATTGTAATCAATAAAACCTTGCTGTTCTACATTTTTTTCAAACATACGCCATTCGGGATTTTCCCACTCGCCTTCTTGGCCACGATTAAAATCATCCAACACAATGCCAAATTCTCTGTTGTAAAAATCTTTCATCAATGCATAGCAATCATAAATACCATATTGCCATGGTCTGCCTAGATAAGGCGCATTTCCTGATGGATCAATTTCCAACCATTCATTAGTGCCTGTACAATACAAAACCCATGGCAATTTACTATGTTTACATGCTTCAATATCATGAACACTAAAATTATTTAATTGATTTGGATGAGAATGAAATACTGCTTGAATGTCTCCTTTGGCCGATGCTTTTGCATAGTCTTTTGCGTCAATGGCAAAATATTCCAATGGTAAAGAATGCATATTATCACAAGGTAAATATTTGTTATTTACGATTAAACCACATGCTTCTTGAGGGAAACACTGCATAGCATGAATTTTCATGGTGGCATACAATGCTGAGAATTGCTGGATCATCGGACGAGGTTAGCACCAGGAAAAGCGCCGAATGGTAAAGATTGATTTGGAAATCTTAATTGGCAGCTTTTTATACGTTTTCCGCATATATCAAGACTAAATACAGGATCATCCACTGGCAATGCAGTAATAGCATTGTTTAATGCAGTAATAGAATCATTTAAAGCATTAAGGGCTGTTGTAACATTAGCTTGCGCTGTAGCCAAGTATGCAGTGGCAGCAGCACAACCCGCATCGTTGTATCCCCATTCTTCAATAAAATATTCATAGCGATTGCTGCTCTCTTCGTAGAAAGCTTGCGGGCCTTGTCTATATTGAATCCCTAATGCGACGGGAACGCCCGCCCATAATGCTTGAGCTGGATCAACAAGATAAGTGCCAGGTTCATATTTGCTTTCTAGTAATGAATAGGGCGCACAAACATTAAGCTGAGTTTGCTTGGCGCTATTGCTGACAGCAAGTGCAGTTTTATATTCTCTTTCTCGTTGTTCTTTTAAGGCAAAACCATTAATTACAGCTATAGCTTCTGCACTGGCCCCAGCTAAACTTATAGGCTCATCATCTTTTGTAAATATTGGTGGACCAGTATAACTGCATTCACTACTGCGATACTTCCATAAACAATGATTCTGCGTAATAACGCGGCGGGGTAATTGCAACCCCTCCAAGTCCATCACACTATTTAATTGCCAAGAAATTACTAATGCAGATTCTTCAACTTTACGTTCAATGTAAAAAATATCAACGGGAAATTCTTGTGTTGTATCAGCTAAAGGTTCGCCATCTAAGTATTTAGCAAATGTTCGTCGTCTTGTAACTTTAGCACCTACTAAATCATCATAATCAGCAATTGCCGTGCTAAATGTTCCTAAGATATTGGCAACAGTTAAAGATGGCTGTGCAATTTGCCCAGTGGTATTACGTTCATATCCCGTTGATATAATTGGCAATGCATCATAAGTATTGCCTTTCCATTCAATAGCAGAAGAGTCAGGTTTTAATTGATTAGTAAAATAATAAATATCATTAGCATCCCCCGTAATAGGAGACAAGTCAATATCATACATTTCAACAATGGCATCATGCCATCCTTTTTGAACATCAGCTTCTAGCATCGTAAATCCTTTCTACGGAAAAAGAAAATTTATTGCTATTTGGCCCCATACTAACCCATTGCCATTGGTTTGGCGTAAGTCTGTATTTATACAAACGATCATCCATGAAAAATTGCGAATAAAAGAAATCACCTTGTAGTGCTGCTAGCTGCGCATCTAATGCCATGGCAATTGAATCAGCAATAGGCACTGTATCAATTTGATATTTTCTAATTTCATTGTTGACGCCATCAGGAGCTATTTGCGCATAACCATCTCCAAATTTTGTTTCTTTAGTGCGAGTGCCTCTTACAACTGTAAGTCCGTATTCACAAGGTAAAGCTAATGTTGGTTGGGTCATGATTAACGCCTCCCGGCTAGGACACCGCCTGGTCTTAATTCAGCCACGATCACTTGTTTTACAGCTCCTTCAATTTTACGTCCTAAGTCTACAGAATTAGAACCGTTGGCATTGCTTGTGCTTTGTCCATCGGAACTTACGTTTACAACAATATTGCTAGTGA
>SXGQ01263472.1_pt1 | contig 14563 bp, 10 predicted proteins | sample 3178371 | NCBI WGS metagenome assembly SXGQ01 (sample SAMN11356859, study PRJNA531348) | freshwater metagenome | isolation source: freshwater sample F1-20 | place: China: Fuxian Lake, Yuxi | collected 2017-12-25
ACGTCATGGTCGGCGACCTTGAGGATCCCATCGGCTTCCAGGTCGAGCTGCGCCAGGGCCGGCTGATCGCCCTGCACGGCCAGAGCTACGGCCAGGACACCCGCGCCATCGACTTTGCGACCACGCCCTTCGACGAGGTCTTCACCATCGACGAAACCGGCGAGTCCGTTCTCTACGAGCCCGCCGCCCACCGCCGTTCCCACGCCGGGGGCGTGTTGCGGGTCCACACCGTCGAGGTCGAAGGAGAGGTGGATGCCGATCGTGCCGTCGAGGCAGCGCTCGACGGCTTCGCGCGCGCACAGGGCGGTGCCGCGTTCGTCGAGTTCGCTCATGCTGTAGACGCGGAGCCCGTGTTCCTTAACGAACGCGCGCTCGCCAGCATCCACGTCGCGGGCGCCGATCACGCACACGTTGCGCGGGTCCAGGGCCGGGGTGTCCCCGGCGAGGGCGACCAGCTCCGGCGGACCGTGCCCGAGGAGGACCGCGAGCGGCATGCCGTGGATGTTCCCGGTGGGCGAGGTTTCCGGGGTGTTGATGTCGGTGTGGGCATCCACCCACAGCACACCGATGCGCTTGCCGCGTTTCTTCCAGTAGCGGGCGATGCCGCTGATGGTCCCGATGGCCACCGAGTGGTCGCCTCCGAGCACCATGGGCACGTGACCCGCTTCGAGCGCGGCCTCCACGCGGTCGGCGAGCCGACCACACACCTGGACGATCTCGGGGAGGAAGCGGGCCCGCTCGTCGCCGACGTCGAGCATCTCCTGAGAGCGCACCCGCAAGGCGAAGGTCTCGGCGACGGTGCAGCCCAGCTCCTCGATTCCCGCTTTGAGTCCGGCAACGTGGATGGCGGAGGGCCCCATGTCCACCCCGCGACGCCCCGCGCCGAGGTCCATGTGCACGTTGCCGATGACGATGGAGCGGGGGATCATTCGAGGTGCAGGTCGACGGCGCCGAGCTCGCCGAGGGTGGCTTCCGCGTCCCACTCCACGCCGGGCACGAGGTGGGCCGGATCGAAGGGGCGGTGCTCGACGATGCCCGCACGCGGGTAGGTGACGTGCCGCATGAGCTCGATTCCTCCTGCCAGCCCCATGCCGCTTCGCCCCTGGGGGGCGGTCGGCAGCCGGAGGCTGGCTCCGATGGTGCTGCGGTTCACGTTGATGGCCCCGGTGCGGAGGCCATCGCGGAGCTCGCCGAGCTGCGGGCTCTCCTGCTTGATGAAGACGCTGGTCACGGGCCGGTAGACCGCACGGTTGTGGAGCTCGATCCCCTCCTCGATGCTGTCCACCCGGTAGACGAGCAGGAGCGGGCCGGGCGGCTCCTCGTTGAGGAAGGGAAGACCGCCGCGCCAGTTGACCTCGTAGATGCCCGGCGCAACGTAGTGGCCGCGATGCCCGGAGAGCTCGAGCGCGTCGCCCTCACAGAGGGAGGTGTGGCCCTTGGCGGTGAGCGCGCGGCAGTACTTTCGGAAGCGCGTGCGTTGCGCGTCGCTCACCAGCGGTCCCATGAACACGTTCGCGTCGAAGCCGTAGCCGATGTGGAGGCGCTGGGCACGGGCGACGAGCGCGGGGACGATCCGCTCCCACGCCCGCCGGTGGACGATGACGCGCGCGGTGGAGGTGGCGCGCTGGCCGCAACTCAGGAAGGCACCGACGAGCAGCTCGTAGACCGTGCGATCGGTGGGGGCGTCCTCGTGAACGTACGCGACGGCCTTGCCACCGGTCTGGTACAGGACAGGCAGCTCGGGCCGCTCCACCAGCGACCGACGGAGCTCGCGCGCCGTTTCGTAGCTGCCCGTGAAGAGCAACGCATCCACGCCCGGATGGCTCACGAGGCGCTGCCCAACCGCGCCCCCCGGTCCCTGGATGAGGTTGAACACCCCGCGGGGGAGGCGCACCCGGTCCCAGAGCTCGGCCACAGTCTGGCCGATGACCGGGCTGTACTTGGAGGGCTTGAGCACCAGCCCATTGCCACCGAGCACCGCCGCGGTGGTGGCGATCACCGCGTTGGACAGCGAGAGGACGGAAGGGTTGATGATCGCCACCACGCCGCGGGGCAGGAAGTCGCTCCGGCCCGCGATGTCTTCCATGACCCGTGGCGCGACGAGGCCGATGCCATCATCGAGGAAGAGGTCGACCGCCCGGAGGCTCGCCGCCACCTCCTGGCGCGCCTCCCAGAGCGGCTTTCCCGCTTCGCGCACCAGCAGGGCGGCGATCGGCTCGGCGAAGCTGGCCAGCTGGTCGCGGAAACGCTGCACCGCGGCAGCCCGCTCCATGAGCCCCACCCGGCGCCAAGCCTGGCTGCCCTTGGCCGCGGCCTCGACCGCGTCGTCCACGCTGCGGAGGCTGAACGCGAAGCGCCCGAGCACGTCGCGCCGGTCGCCCGGATTCACCGCGTTGAGGTACCCGTCGATCGTCTCCGGGCGGAGGAACGATCCCCAGATGTAGTCCCCCCGGCGAAGGACCCGCTCCGTCATGAGGGGGTGGCGGTCGGCGCTCACGGCCGGGAGTATAGCCCGAGCCCCGTTCAGCGCGGCACCAGCTTGCCGCCCAGCGCCTGCCAGGCGGCAACCCCGCCTTCGAGGCTGGTAGCGTTGAACAGACCGTGCCGCCTGAGGATCTCGGCGGCCGCGATGCTCCGCATGCCGTGCGCGCAGTAGCACACGATCTCGTCACAGTTCTTCAGCTCGCTCCACCGCGCCTCGAGCTGGCCGAGGGGGATCTGCCGCGCGCCGGGGATCACGCCGTGCACGGTCTCCTCGGGCTCGCGCACGTCGAGCAGGACGACCGGCTCGCCGGCCTCTACCCGCTCCTTGATCTCCTGCACGCCCGCCTCGATGTTGGCGAGCGCGTCGGCGTCGGCCACCGGGCCTTCTTCGCCGGCCACCACCGCGACGGTGCTGCGGTCGGGCCGTTCGTGCGAAACCACGGGAGCGGCGCGCGGCGCCACAGGGGGTGGCGGGGCTGCCGGCGATGGTTGGGATCGGCCGGCAACCTTGCCGACGACACCCTTTACCAGCGAGCGGATCAATCCCATCGGTTCCTTCCCCATCCGGTGGTTATCCCGGCGACGGCGTGGTGGGAGACTAGGGGATCAGCAGGGGAGGCAGGGGGGCGGTCCAACCGTCGCCCGCGGTGTCGAACAGGATCGCGCTGGTGGCGGCCCAGGCCAACTTTCCGGGCCAAACGGCGCTGATGGCGGCGGAGCGGCTTTCGGCGACGATGATGTAGCTGCCGTCGGCATCGGTTCCCAGGTCGAAGCCCCCGGTGCACCACACGGGCACGCTGCCGTCGCACGCGAACTGCTGCACTTCGGTGCCGTCGCGGTAGAGCGCGACGCGCTCGACGGGCACCCAGGAGGGAGCGAGCACCCGCACCTCCACCCGGCCGTTGGTGACGACCTGACCGGGGGCCCAGGCGCCGTCCACCAGCGCCTCGATGTAGGGGCCGTGCGAGACGACAGTGGCGCGGGCGGCCATCGCGGTCTCCAGCACCTCGGGGCCGAATCCGGCGAGGGTGGTGCCGGTGTTCAGGAAGGTCAGGTTCAAGCCGGGGTCGCCGGCCGTCCACCCGTGGCTGTCGCTCACGCCCACGGGGGTGATGAGCTTCCCGCGTGCCGTGAGGTCGGCGTAGAACGGGAAGTAATCGGAGTAGAGACCGTCGTTGAGCAACTCCATGGCCTGGAAGTCGTCCGACCAGCGGTCGGCCACGCCGATGGTGCCGCTGCCCGGCGAGTAGTCTGCGGAGCTGAAGAGGCCGCTGCCGCCGGTGGGGTGGTTGGCCTGGATGGTGCCGCGCGGCCCGATGCGCTCGCGGATGCGGACGAAGAGCTCGTCGGTGGTCTCGAGCTGCTGCCACCACCGCGGCGCGCCTCCGTTGGGGCGGCCGTCCCGGGTGGCCGGGTAGGCGTTGAAGTGGCCCTTGAGCACGGGGCTCACCTCTTCCGCGACGATGCTGTGGAGCCAGCCGTCGAGCCCGAGGGCGGTCACGAGCGGGCGGTAGTCGACGATGTGGTCGTGATCGGTGCCGACGTGGACCTCCACGCCGTTGGCGGCGGTCACGAGGAGGCGGTCCTCCATGGGGAGGCTTCCATCGCCCGACGGGGATGCGTGGGAGTGGGGGTCGATGGTGATCACCCCGTCGAGCGCATAGGCCTGGCGCAGCTCCACGGGCAGGGCCGTGGTCGCGCCGCCCTGCACCTCGATGTCGTAGATCTCGACCTCGTAGCGGATGCCCCGGTGCACGGTCACCCGGTAGGACCCCGGCTCCAGCGGCATCTCCATCGCGCCATCCCGAACGAACCCGATCGCGGCGCGGCCGGAAGGGCGACCCGGCGCGATGCGCGCGTCGGCCTCCACCGGGTCGGCGCCCGCAAAGTCCACGAGCACCGCGGCGGGGCCGCCATCCGCGATGGTGAGGCTCAAGAGCCCCGGGGGAGAGAGCGCGAGGGTGAGGCCGTCGGCCGCCGGGGTCACCTCGCCGAGGCCGTAGCCCTCCGCGAATGGCACCGGCGTGGCGCCGGACTGCAGGCTGGCGAGGACCTGGTCGGGGCTTCGATCGTAGGGCGACACGTTGCCGTGACCTTCGGGGAGATCGAGCAGGATGGCCTCTCCCCGCCCGGTGGCGCGGAGGGTGGCCACGTTCGTGGCCGGCAGACGGAATCGCCCCGTGCTGTCGGTGACCGCGACGGTGAGGGGCGCGCCCGAGGCGTCGAACGAAAAGACGCGCGCGCCGGCGAGGGGGGCCCCTGCCGCCTGCACGGTGCCCGAGAGGCCGGCGTCGGTCACGCCTGCGCGGGAGAGCCGTTCGGCCTCGAGCGTGGCGAGATCGGGGGCGACACCAAGGCGCGAGGTCCAGGTGTACGACTCCCCGGAGGGGACGGTCGTGGCCACGTCGAAGGCGGTGGCGCCGGCGCCCAGCCCCGAGATCAGGTCGCCGATGGGCGAGGGCTGAAGCTCGCCGCTGCCGGCCATCATCGCCAGGGCGCCCTGGGCGGAGGAGCCGAGCAGGCCCTCCATGGCCACGGCCTCGCCGTCGGGGTCGCCGTAGCCGGTGCGCGGCCGCCACGGCTTGGCGATCTCCTGCGCGTAGAAGCCGAAGAGACCCACGCTGGCGCCGAAGGCTCGCGCGTCGCGGTTCTCCAGCGTGGTCGTGATCTCCACGCTCCACTCGCCGGGCCGGAGCACGTAGTCGGTGACCACGAAGAGATCGTAGTAGGGGACCGCGTCGAGGTTCTCGACGGCGCCGGTCACGAGGCGCAAGGGGGCCGCCGGTCCGTTCACCCGCACATGCGCGGCACCATCCGCACCGTCACTCACGACGGTCACGGAGGTGGCATCGACCACCCGGCCGAGGCTGACCATCGGGGCGAGCTCGTCGATCATGTCGCGGCCCGGCTGGCCGTCTGGCCGGATGATGTCGGCGTCGATGAGGTTCCCGCCGTAGTCGTTGTAGTAGCTGCTGTCGCCGACGGCCTCGATGATGAACTGGACGCGGTCGTTGTACAGCTTCACGTCGCCCGGCGCACCCTCAGCGGAGATGCCGCCGAACAGCGCGCGCGGGTCCTGCACCACGCCGGCCCGGACCTCGTCGACGCCGAGGTCGGCGGTGAGGTCGGGCTTCGCGGCCTCGGCCGAGTCGGCGAGGTCGCTGCCGGTGCAGGCGAGCAGGGGGAGAAGGGGAAGGAGGCTGGCGTGGCGGGTCGCAGACATGCCGCGGGGATAACCTGCCTGACGTGAGGCTTTCCGATCTCGTGTCCGCCGCCGGCGCCCTCACCCTCGCCCGGGTGTTGATCGCCGCGTCCGTGCCGCTCCTGCCGCGGGAGCTCTGGCTGCCGGCCTACCTGGCGGGGCTCGCCACCGATGTGCTCGACGGCGCCGTGGCCCGCCGCATGGGCACCGCCACGGCGGCCGGCGCCACCTTCGACGCCTGGGCCGACAAGATTCTCGCGGTAAACGTGGGTTGGACGCTCGTGAACGCGGGTGTGGTGCCGGCGGAGTGGCTCCTCGCCTGGTACGCCCGGGAGATCCTCCAGGTGCCCATGGTCTTCGCCCTCGCCCACCGCTGGCGCGTCGGCGTCGGGCGCCCGCACACGCGCTTCCTCGGGCGGGCCACCACCATTCTGCTCGCGCTCACGATCGTGGTCGCCCTCCTGGGCTACGCTTCTGTTGGCCTGACGGTGCTGGTCGGTTCTTTCGGGGTTGCCGCCGCCGCCGACTACGCCCGGCTACACTTCGCTCACCTCCGGTTCGAGGCTCCATGACCCTGCTCCTGCTTCTCCTCGCCTGCCCCGTGTCCACCACCCCGCCCGCGGAGGAAGATTCTTTCCCGGGCGACGAGGACCGTGACGGTTGGACCGAGGGGGAGGGGGACTGCGACGACGCCGATCGGTCGGTGAACCCCGGCGCACCCGAGGTCTGGTACGACGGCTTCGACCAGAACTGCGACGGCAACGACGACGACCAGGACGGCGACGGGACGAAGGCCGACCGCGACTGCGACGACACCGACGCGACGGTGCTTCCGCGCGCCCCCGAACTGTGCGACGGGCTCGACAACGACTGCGACGGCGAGGTCGACGACGAGCCCACCGACGGTGTCGCCGGCTTCGCGGACCGGGATGGCGACGGTTTCGCGAGCGACACCGCCGAGGCCTCCACCTTCTGCCCGGACGCCGCCGGCTACACCACGGTTCAGGGGGACTGCGAAGACACGGACTCCGACACCTTTCCCGGCGCCTACGAGACCTGCGACGGCGAGGATGACGACTGCGACGGCGAGATCGACGAGAACGCGGTCGACACCGAGCTATTCTACCCCGACGCCGACGGCGACGGCTACGGCGAGGACGATGCCTGGACGCGCGCCTGTGGTGCGTCCGAGGGCCAAGTGGATGTCGGCGGCGACTGCGACGACCAGAACCCGGCGACGAATCCGTCCATGGCGGAGACCTGCGACGGCGTCGACAACGACTGCAACGGAGCCGTGGACGACGACGCGCTCGACGTCACCACCGTCTACGACGATCTCGACGAGGACGGCTACGGCGCGGCGGGTACCGGCCGCACCGACTGCCCGGACTCGGGCTCGGCGAACGAGCTCGACTGCGACGACGCCAACGCCTCGGCGTTCCCGGACGCACCCGAAGCCTGCGACCTGGTCGACAACGACTGCGACGGTACCGTGGCCGAGGATCTCCCGTCCGCGGACTGGTACACCGATGCCGACGGCGATGGTTACGGCGACCCCGCTGCCCTGCTCCTCAACGACTGTGTCGCGCCGGCCTCCGGCGTGGCCAACGACGGCGATTGCGACGACAGCAGCGCCGACCGCTCGCCGGGCGAAGTCGAGATCTGCGACGGCATCGACAACGACTGTGACGAACAGATCGACGTGGGCGCGCGCGATGCCGCGACGTTTTACCGGGACGACGACGGGGACGGCTACGGCGCCGAGGATGACTCCGAGGAGCTCTGCGAAGGAAGCGGCGCGTACACGACCATCCTTGCCGGGGACTGCGACGACTCCGACCCGACGCTCTCTCCGGTCGCCGCCGAGACCGACAACGACGAAGACGATGACTGCGACGAGCGGGTGGACGAGGACTTCGTCGTGGCCGGTGATGTCGTGATCGTCGAGATCGCGCGCCACACCTGGATGGGAGGGACCAGCATCGACGCCGACGGCCAGTGGTTCGAGGTGATGAACAACACCAGCACCGCCATCGATCTTTCGGGCTGGACCGTCACCCGGACCAGCACGATCGGCACGGACACCTTCGCGGTCGATCCGGCCTCCTCCCTGGTGATCCCGGCGGGCGACGTGGCCGTCTTCTGCGCCACCGACCTGTTCACCATCGACAACGACCCCGACAGCTCGCTGGAGTGCAACTACGTCTGGGGCTATGCCTCGCTGGCCGACACCTACGTGGACACCTACGTGGACAACACCTTCCACCTCCAGCGCGACGAAGACACGCTGAGCCTCGGTGTGGAGTCCACCCTCGTGGACAGCGTCACGTGGGACGCGACCTGGAACACCGACGCGAGCCAGTCCACCGTGCTCCTCGCGGGCAGTCGGGATGCGGTGAGCAACGACGTCTACGCGTCCTGGGAGCTCGATCTGACCAACGTGTGGTGGGACGACGGCTCGAGCTCGCCGGAGTACGGCACCCCCGGCTCACTCTGATGCTCCGCGCCGTCCTGGCGATCACCGTCCTCGCCGGCTGCGACAGCGCCGCCGACGAGGCCGGTGACCGCGACGAGGACGCCATCACCGTCGAGGCCGGCGACTGCGACGACGGCCTCGCCTCGGTCCATCCGGGGGCCCGGGAGGTCTGGTACAACGGCGTCGACGAGGACTGCTCCGGCGGCAGCGACGACGACCGGGACGGGGACGGCGTCGCCGGCGGGCCGGCCGGGGAGGATTGCGACGACGGCCGACCCGAGGCCTTCCCGGGGGCGCCCGAGCTCTGCAACGGCCTCGACGACGACTGCGATGGGGTGCTGGACAACGAACCGGTCGACGAGCGCCCCTTCTTCACCGACACCGACGGCGACGCCGCCGGAGTGGGCGGCGAGGTGGGCATGGGCTGTGTGGCGCCGCCGGGGACCGCCTTCACCGACGACGACTGCGACGATCTCGATGCCACGGTCCACCCGGGCGCGTCGGAGACCTGCGACGGGGTCGACGAGGATTGCTCGGGGGAGGTCGACGACAACCCGGTGAACGGGGCGACCTTCTACGTGGACGCGGATGGCGACCTCTTCGGGTCGACCGCCGCCTCCCGCGAGGGATGCACGAACGAGCCCGGATGGGCCGGCGCTGCCACCGACTGTGACGACACCGACCCGCTCAGCTTCCCCGGCGCGCCGGAGCTCTGCGACCGTCGGGACAACGACTGCGACGGCACGCCCGATGACGGCGCCACCGAGGACCGCGCCTGGTACGCCGACGCCGACGCGGACGGCTTCGGGTCGGCCAGCACCACCTACCGGAGCTGCGACCTGCCGAGCGGCTACACCGTGAACGGGCACGACTGCGACGATGCGAATCCCGCCGTTTTCCCCGGCGCCGATGAATCCTGCAACGGCGTGGACGAGGACTGCGACGGCGCGATCGACGACGAGGCCGTCGATGGGGTGTGGTCCTACCCGGACGAGGATGGCGACGGGTGGGGAGGCGATGCCGACGCGCGCTTCGGGTGCACGGCGCAGGCCGGCTGGCTGGCCACCGGCGGCGATTGTGACGACGCCGACCCCGCCATTCTCCCCGGCGCCACCGAGACCTGCAACGGGTGGGACGACAACTGCGATGGCGCCCTCGACGAGCGCACCGCGGCCGACGTCCTGACCTGGACCCCGGACGCCGACCTCGATGGCTTCGGCGTGGAGGGCAGCACGGTCACGGCCTGCCTTCCCCCCGTCGGCTACGGGGAGGGGACCGATGACTGCGATGACCGCGACGCGAGCGTCCACCCGGGTGCGCGTGAGCGTTGCGACGCGGCGGACAACGACTGCAACGGCCTGGTCGACGACGAACCGGCCGATGCCGGCCTCTGGTACGCCGATGCCGACGCCGATGGCTACGGCGCCGGCGAGGGGGAGGTGGCCTGCTCACCCCCCAGCGGTTCCATCGGCAACGCCTACGATTGCGACGATGCCGACCCCGCCCGTGCGCCGGGCCGCACCGAGCTGTCGAACGGGGTCGACGACGATTGCGACGTGCTGGTCGACGAGGACAGCCTGGTGGCGGGGGCGATCGTGATCTCGGAGATCATGCGTCAGCCCTACGCCGGGGGCTCGGGCACGAGCACCAACGCCAACGCGCAGTGGTTCGAGGTCTACAACCCCGGCTCCGATGCGGTGGACCTCGCGGGCTGGTACGTCTCGGACGGCGATGGCGACGGCTTCTTCTTGCCGGGCGACGAGGGCCTGGTCGTGCCCGCCGGTGGCTACCTGGTCGTCTGCTACGACGACGTGACCTTCGATGATCCGGCCGACTGCGCGTGGCGGTGGGGGGACAGCACGGTGGGGGCGCCCTGGACCGACACCACCTACTACTTCGACCGCGACGACGACCTCGTGGCGCTGCACGCCGGAGCCCTGGAGATCGACCAGGTTCACTGGACCTACGACGCCACCTTCGGCTACTGGCCGCGAAACGCCACCTACGCGATCCGCCTCGACGACGACGCCCTCGACGCGAACGCCAACGACGACCTCGCGAACTGGTGTGATGCCGCCGCGGCCACCGTCTGGAGCGACGGGAGCCTTGGCGGCTACGCCGACCATGGCACCCCCGCCGCCGCCAACGGGTCCTGCGACTGAGCTAGGGGAAGTAGTACCTGGCCCCGAGATCGGCGCGGGGCTGCAGCAGGCAGGACGCCGCGCCGCAGAAGTCGAAGGCGTACACGCCGAGCCCGACGTCGAGGAAGATGTCCAACGGGGCGTCGTGCACTTTCAGGTTCACGCCCAGGCCGGCGCCGCCACCGAACTTGCCGGCCACGAAGCCGGGCATCGCCCAGAAGCCGGCGTCGATCCCCGCCAGCCAGTAGAGGTCGAAGCGGCCGAACTCCGTGTCCCGGACGGTGAAGATGTCCATCTCGAAGTTCGCACGGAGCTGCTGCAGCTCGATCGCGTTGCCGATGTAGCCGCTGACGCCGACGGTGGGGGAGAACCAGTACTTGCCCGCGGCCCCGATGATCCCGTTGCCGAACGCGCCCCCGACGCCGAGCTTGCGTGCGGTACCCACTTCGGTTTGGGCGTGGGCCACGGCGGGGAGCAGGGCGAGCAGCAGCGTGGGGATCATGGGAACTCCGACCGCCTGCTTAGCGCGTCCGGTCGCGGAGTGAAATCCCCGCTGTGGCGTGCGCTTGCTCGCCCGAATCGCCGTGTTACTTGGTCGCTCCTTTTTTCCCCCGAGGCCACCGGGAAGAAGTTTGCACTCATCGCCGCCGCGCTCCTGCTTGGCGGCTGCTCCTACAAGAACCACAACGCTCCCGGCTTCGGCGCCCGCTGGGCCAGCGTCGACTACTCCGTGCTGGGTGAGACCAGCGCCGAGGCCTGCGGCACCTACGTGTTCATGATCGACTTCGGTCACCTCTTCACCGACAAGGCCGGCGGCGTCTCCGGCGGCGGCGGTGGCGACCCCCTGTCGGCCATCCTCGCGATGATCGGCGTGGGCGGCGGCCCCCCCGAGGAGGCCCGCGCCCTCTACGAGGCGCTCGACAAGATGCCCGAAGCCACCAACCTCGCCGCCTACCGCAGCCACGTCACCAACGACGGCCTCACCGCCGGCAAGTTCGGTCCCCCGATCTTCGGCCGCCGCTGCGCCACCATCGTGGCGCACGGCGTCAAGATGGGCAAGGGCCCGGTCCCGAACGCCAACTAAGGCGCTCGGTGGTTGAACGGCCGGTCCTTCGGGGCCGGCCGTTCTCGTTTTGGGCCGCTCAGAGCAACTCGTGCAACAGCGACGTGGCGTAGACCCCGGCGTCGAGCCGCACCTCGAGCACGAAGCCGGCGGGGTGGGGTTCGATGCGCGCGTCGTGGGCCCTCGCGAAGAGGGGACGGCGTGCGCCGGGGAGAATGCGGGCGGCGCGCTCCAGCTCGTCCAACCCCACGCCGGACTCGGCGAGCACCCCCTCCTCGAAGGCCAGCGCGGCGCCGCGCGGCCAGCGCATTCGGCCGCCGAACAGCGGTCCCGTCCTCATCCCGTTCTCCACCACGTCGCCCTCGATCTTGTCGTCCCTTCGGAGCTCCAGGACGCGGTTGAAGCCCTCGGCCTGCCAGGCCAGCAACGCGAAGCGACGGCGCTGGGCATCCAGGTGCCCGCCCTGCCCCATCAGAACGTCCCTCCCGAGCGCGGGGAGCCCGTTGGCCGTGCGCTGGGGGCCGAAGCGGTTGGGGAAGACCTGGAGCCGGGCGAGTCGTTGCGCCGCGATCGCCGGGTTGCCCCCGCGCACGACGATGCGGAAGCGGTTGCCCTCGAGGTCGCCGGGTTGGAGCGGGTAGCGGGTCTCCCCGCTCGCCAGCACGGTCACACCTTCGGGGAGGGCGCGAAGCCGCCGGCCGCGTTCGATGGTGAAGCGCTGCTCGGCCACCGCTTCGCGGTCCTTCAGGCCAGCGTAGCCGACCGACTCGGAGGGCACGCCGGCGGCCTTGGCGAGCATGCGCGCCACGGCCGGCGTGTCCATGCCGGCGCGGCGAACGCGGTACCAGGAGAGCCCGCGCCCGGGCGAACAGGCCTCTGGCAGCTCCTGCACGAGGAAGTCCTCGTCGAGGACCTTGTACCGCCCTCCGGCGCCGGGGCCGGCGAGCCAGCGTGGGAGTTCGGGATCGACCGTGAACCCGTTCGGGCGAGGGGGAGGGGCTCGGAAGTTGCTACGCATCGGCGAGGTCCTGTGCGCAGACGACCTTGCCGATCACCTCGCGCCGTTCCAGAAGGGCGTGCGCTTCCCCGAGATGGGAGAGCCGGCCTTGCGCGAAGACCACGGGGCGGATGGACCCATCCCGAACGGCCTTCCACGCGTCCAGCATGTCGGCGGAGGTTCCCATCGTGCTCCCGAGCAGCGAGAGCTGCTTGAAGAACAGCGCGCGCAGGTTGAGCTCCACCTCCGCCCCGGAGGTGGCGCCGCAGGTGACGAGGCGTCCTCCCCAACGCAGCGCCCGGATCGACGCCGCCCAGGTGGACTGGCCCACACTCTCCACCACCACGTCCACGTCGCGGAGCTTGAGCTCGTCGTAGGCCCAGGCGCGTGCCCCCAGGCCCTCGAGGACGCGCCGTTTCTCGGGGGAGGAGGCGGTGGCGTGGACCTCGCAGCCGGCAAGCCGGGCGATCTGGATGGCCATCACGCCCACGCCGCTTGCGCCCGCCTGCACGAGCACCCGCTCGCCTCGACGTACCTGGGCGCGCCGCATCAGCATGTGCCAGGCGGTGAGCAGGGCCAGTGGCATCGAGGCGGCTTCGCCATTGTCGAGGTGGTCCGGAATGTCGAGGAGTTGCCAGGCCGGGACGACCAACTCCTCCCGCGCACCCCCGTCGGCGCTCTCGCCGCGGATGGCGAACTGGCGGCAGCGATTCTGGTCGCCGGCGAGGCAGACCGCACAACGTCCGCAGCCCCAGGAGGGGTGGAGCACCACGCGCCGCCCGTCCGCCGTGCCGGCCACGTCACTCCCGGGAATGCGGGGGAGGTGGAAGTCGTGGCCGGGCACCCCGCGGCGCACCCAGACGTCGAGGTGGTTGAGGCCGACGTGGCTGACCTTCACGCGGAGCTCACCCTCGCCCGCTGCGGGCGGGGCGACCGACTCGACCTGCAGGACTTCTGGGCCCCCGTGGGCGCGGATCACGATTGCCTTCACCCTAGGGACGCTCCGTACCCGTGCTCTATCGCGGGGCCGGTCGCGGGGGGCTACGTAGCGCCGTGCCTCCCGCCAACGCGCTCGGACCCCTGCAGCTCCTCCGGCGCCTGTACGACGCCCGCCGGGGGGACCCTCGGGCCCGGGAGGACCTCTACCACCTGCGGGGAGTGCTCAAGTTCGTGGCGGTCTTCGCGGCCACGATCGCCCTCCCGGCAATCCTCTTGAGCTACTACGGCCTTACCGGCATCGCCGCCCAGCGGGATGCCGCCCAGGCCCGGGTGGCTCGCGACGCCGAGCTTGCCGCGGACACCCTGGGCGAACGCAGCGAGGCCGAGTTCGTCGGCTTCGAGAACGCGGCGCTGACCCGCCTGAAAACCGGCAAGTCGCTGCACGTCCGTCTCGCCGAGCTGTCGCCCGTCACCCGCGTGGTGTTCCGCTTCGACCGGCAAGGGGCGCTCGTCGCCCCCTTCGTGCGCGCGCCGGTCGAGCCGTCCGCGGAAGGGGAGTGGCGCCTGAGCGAAGCCTGGACCGCGGCGAGTGCGCTGGAGATGGAGGGTCGCTACGTCGAGGCCGCCCGCGCCTTCTCCGAGTTCCGTCGGGAGGCGGGGAGCGAGCCTGCTCGCGGAGACGCCGGCTTTGCCCGGGCCCGGGCGCTCCTGCGCTCCGGCGACGCCCGTGCCGCCGAGTTGGCGCTCAAGGAGGTCGAGAGCGACTACCGGGCCGTGCGTACCGTCGAGGGCTTTCGCCTTGGCGATCTTGCGCGGTACAAGCGGGCCGAGCTGGCGGCGGCCCGCAACCCCGAGATGGGGCGCAGCGAGTTCGAGAAGCTGATCGAGGCGCTGCTCGCCGAGGACTGGGTCGTCGGTGAGGGCGGCGAGGCGGAGGTCGTGAAGGGGGCGCTCGACAACCTCGAGGCCCTGGGCGGCGACATGGAGCAGGTGCGCCGCGATCGGGAGATCGCCGACGATCGGCAAACCCAGCTCTTCTGGGCGGGGCGCCTGCAGGGCGAGCTCGATGCCCTCGGCGCCAAGGGCCGCCTGTTGCCGCAGGACGTGGGCAAATTCTATTACGTGAGCACCGAAACCGCGGTCTGGGCGCGTACCTGGACTGCCGGCGACCTCTACTACGTGGCCCTCGACGCCGATCTGCTCCTTCGGCGCCTGCGCGCGCTGGCGCGGGCGGTCACCCCTCCTGGCGCGTATGTGGCGG
>SXGQ01585163.1_pt1 | contig 14563 bp, 13 predicted proteins | sample 3178371 | NCBI WGS metagenome assembly SXGQ01 (sample SAMN11356859, study PRJNA531348) | freshwater metagenome | isolation source: freshwater sample F1-20 | place: China: Fuxian Lake, Yuxi | collected 2017-12-25
AAATAAAACGTTCGAAGAGTAAATTGCCGCGCGCCGGATCGACCTCGGTAACACCCAGGCAATAGCAGACTGCAGAGTTGGCTGCCGAGCCCCGCCCCTGACACAAAATATGACGACTACGCGCGAATGAAACAATGTCATATACCGTCAGAAAGTAAGGCTCGTACTGCATCTCGGCGATCAGTTGCAGCTCATGGGTGAGCTGCTGCTGTACCTCGGGGGGTATACCCTGCGTAAAACGGCGCTGTGCGCCGAGCCAGGTTTGCTCGCGCAGATAACTCGACGGCGTATAGCCTGCGGGTACCAGCTCATCGGGATATTCATAGCGCAGCTGATCCAATGAAAAATCGCACTGCGCCGCAATCGCCACCGACTCTGCCAACGTCTCGGCGGGATACAGGTTAGCTAAACGTAGTCGTGAGCGCAGATGCTGCTCGGCGTTGACGAATAATCCGCGGCCGCATTGGGCTACGGGTTTACCCAGTTGGATTGCGCTTAGGACATCTTGCAAACGTTTGCGTGATCGCAGGTGCACGCATACATCGCCGGTTGCTACCACCGGTATACCCTGCTCGGCGCCGATCTGCTGCACGGTACGTTTATGCTGTTCATCCTGACCGCGGTAGAGCAAGTTCAACGCAACTCGCGCGCGCGCTCCGAATGTATGCCGCATCCAATCGAGCTGCTGCCGTAATACATCCGGCGCGATGCAGTAGCCAGGTGCCAGTAGCATGATGCAATTCGGCAGACCACGCACATGTGCAAGCGCTGCCAAGGGCTGCGTGAAGTCGTGGGTATACAGCAGATAATCACCCTTATCCGCGCGGCTGCGCGCGAGTGTAATCAGCTCGCATAAATTACCGTAGCCATCCCGGTTCATTGCTAGCGCGACCAAGCGCAATACTGCGCCAGTCGCATCAATCACGCGAAACTGGCTACCGATGATTAACGATAACCCTTGCCGCTTGGCCTCGCTATGCGCGCGTACCACACCAGCGACCGAACATTCATCGGTGATGGCGATCGCGCTGTAGCCGAGTTCTGCTGCGCGCGCGACCAACTGCTCCGGGTGTGAGGCGCCCCGTAGAAAGCTGAAATTCGATGCGCACTGTAGTTCAGCGTAACCAGGAAGAAGGGGGGACATTACGCAAATAAACCATGCAAAAACCAGCGCGCGCTACTTGCATCACGCTCGCGATAAATCCAGTAACACGCGCCCTCCTCCCCTTGCGCCACAAAGTAATCACGCAAAGCAAGCGCACCATCCCACCATCCGGCTTCGATACGTTCCGGACCAGACAACAATCGGAGTGATGAGCCATAAAATGGCCGATGCTGTCGCACCACCAAGGGCAAGGGCTGCTCAAGTAACCAGAACGGACGCGCCGCCGTCGGCATCTCGGCGTTCTCGAGCGTGCTCGCCTGATGCACGATCTGCCACTGATTCGCCTGCTCAGGGCGATGGTCTGCACACGGCGCAGGCAAGCGCAACGCATCGGCACCAAGGCGCGCGATGAGCAGCTCGAGCAGGCGGTGATAATCCTGCGCGTTACTGGCAGGGCTTGCGAATAACTGCCCACTCGGCGCAACCCGGGCGCTGAGCTGGCTGGCTTCCAGGCGCAAGGCGATCACCGGTGCAAGCAATTGCAGCTGCCCGAATCGTTCTTTCACCAGCCGCAATAAATGTGCTTCTTCACAGCTAGGCTCGGAAAGCGTCACTTCCACTGTAGTTGGCGCCAAACTCGCGCGCCCTTTTTCATGTACCAGCCATAGCAGAAAACAGCGAACCGCTTGCTGTCGTGCGACCAACCAGCCACTCATTTGCGCTAATAAACGCTGTGCAGCGAATAGCAGCATCGGTGCCTGATCGATGCGATACGGTAGCTCGATCGCTGCCTGAAAACTTGCCGGTGCCTGCAGCCACTCGAATAATTCCGGTGCCTCGCCGTAAGCACGATCAAGCGCATCGAGCAAATCCGTACGCGTACGACGTTTTAATCCGCTGCGAGGTAGTCGGCGTATATCGGATAACGTGCGGCAGCCGATACCTTCTAACCACTCCTGATGCGTTGCGGCCTCGGGCAGACAAGTAAAACTCAGCCCATCCAGGTAGCGGCGCATAGTGCCAAGTTTGATCGTGCGTCGCCACAAAAGACGATATGTTGATGCTTGATGTTTTGATACCTGAGCCGTTGATACCGGATGTATTGGTGATTGAGATTGGGTTCTATGCTGTCCTGGTCTCCGCGCCCGCTGTCGTGCATGATCCTGCGCGAATAACCACGCTGCCTGCGCCGTCGGCGCCATGCCCAGTGTCAATGAAAAGCCCAGCGCTTGTACGGTGTCATACACACGGCGTGATAGTCGTCGATAGCCACCAAACAGCGACAAACTGGCGCTAACATCCAGCACTAGACTCTGGTGATTAATGGCTACGATCTCCGGTGTGTACTGCATGAGTGCTAGCGCGACAGCATCGAAGGCTTGCTGTTCACGCAGCAAATCACGCGACTGCAGAACCACCTGCGGTGCGATGCTATGCACACTGACACTGCGCATGCCGATGCGAACTCCCTGCGCGGCGGCCATGCGACTGAGCGCGATCACCTGTGCGCCATCCGTCATGGCGATCGGCAGCGGCTCAGACCAGCGCGGGTACAGGGCCTGCAAGGGTAATCGGGTCAGGATGACGGCGATCCAGCAGCGCATCGCTTGCCTCGTTCGCGGAATAGGGTGCGCGGTTGGTGCGTGCATCACGACCGCTCCAGAACACATGAATCGGTGACGCGCACTGCGGCCCACGTCGTTTCAGTAGCTCGAGTTGCACACCGCCTGGTAGTGGTTTTAGCGCGATGCGCAGTGGCGCGGGCGACGGGGTATCACTCGCCGATAGCGGACGTATTAGCCAGCACACCGTATCGGAGGCCTGCGCCGCCAGTTGCAGACGACGTAAAGATTCATGACGTAGTGTTTGCTGCCAGAACAGCAGCGCACCGCAGCTGCCATTGCGTAGTACTTGCTCGGCGCTCCATAGCGCATCAGCTTGACGCCGGGTGCGTATCCAAAGCAATCGTTGCGGGCTTAAACCCCAACCGCGCCACGCGGCGATATGCGGAATATGGGGTGGCTGCAGTAATGCAATGCGTTGCTCGCCAAGTGCGTGCAGCGCTGGGTGCACGATGCGCAGCTCACCGATACCGTTTTGCGGTAGCAATAACTCGATCAGGCCAGCATGCGGCCAACCGTGATCAGGCAATTCACGATCAAGCGCTGCATAGCCGGTCGGCGTGACCGTGGCACGCGCCAGACCCATCTGGCCAGCGCGCCAGACATGGGCCTGCAGTTCTGCGGGAAGTAAGGCATTCATCAGCAAATCTTTCAGGCTTAAGTACTGTATAAATATACAGCATTTAGGAAAGCGCTGATGAAATAAATCAGGTAGATTTTACTTTAGATTTAAATCTTAAATTATTGATTTAATTTATTTTATATGCCAAGTCGATCAATTGATCGGGCGCATCGCCAGGTTTTCCTCAAGCATGCAGATGAAAACTACTGCCCCCGATTCCCGGCAACGGCGGTGCCTCGCCCGCGTCGGCTCTGCCAACATACTGCATCCAAGTACGTGCAATCTTCAGAAAAGCTTCGGTTTCTTGCTGCAGACCTTGCAGCGTCAGGCCTTCGATGCAGACATCGGTGCTAATGATGAGCGTGCCGTTTGGTCCGGCTAAACCGATTTTTATGCCGCCACTATCGCGCCACATCAGGTTGTAGCAGAGCATGGTTTCATAGATTGTGCGCTGCTGTGCCTCGGCGGCTGCGCCAAGCTCAGTCGAGATCACGATACGCGATGGGTCATCAGCCGGTTCAAGAATAATGATGGCCTCATCAGAAAACTGTATGGCCCAGCTGGGATCCTCGGTTTGAACAATGGCATCAATTTCCGGCATCGCCGGGCCAAGATCTTTAACGAGGTGTTCTATCTGCTCAATGGTTGTCATGGTTTCTTGTCTCGAATGGTGGCGATTTAATGATCGTTATTGAATATCGGGGTGTGCCGCTTTGATATGCGCTTGTGCCGGCTGTAGTAGTTGTTGCATGCGCTGCAATGTATTGGCCAAACCTTCCGCTGCACCCGGCGAGCCGTACAGCGTCTTGATGCCAGCCTGACTTGCTTGCGCGGTGGAAGAATGTGATGGTGCCGAGGTGGAGGCGGTAGCTGACGCCTGAACCGCTGTACTACCGATACCGTTGACTGACATGGTCTATCCTTTCTGTGAGTTTGAATTCAGGCGCCGAGGTGCAGCATGTCGGTCGGGCTCGGAAGCTGGCCGGCGGGTTCATCTCCCTCGCCGGTCACGTACACACTCCATACCTGCGAGATGCTGACAAAATTAATCAGTACGGTTTGCAGTTCATTGCGGTTGAGGTTGGTCGCAAATAATTCATACAGTAGTACCAACTCGCCCCCGGGCCCGGACAGCGCCATCTTGACGCCGCCGGTATCTTTCCAGAGCAGGTTGTAGCAAAGCAAAGTTTCATACACGGATAGCTGCATGGACTCCGAGGGCGTACCTAATATTGCAGTCAGTACTACGCGGTCTGGGTTCTCTGCCCACTCCAGCATCACGATCGACTGGTCTTCGAATTGAATCGCCCAGTTTTTTTCTTCGCTCTGGATCACGGCTTCGATCTCGGGCATGGCGGGCCCGATTTCTTCCATCATGATCTGCATACGTTCCAGGTTTGTTGCCATGCGTCTACTCCTTGAGGTGGGCACTAGCCGGCGGGAAATTTTGGAGATCTGTGAAAGAAAGCAACAGATAGTTCCGACCAATGGCTTAAATGCATACGCTCAGCGGTCGAGATAACCAAAATTCCCCAACATGATTTCCCCTGCTGGCGATCAGTGCCGAGGCTTGATCCTGCTACCAGCCCTCAACCGAACTGCCGCCTGACCGTACTGTCCACTGCTCTGTTGTCTTCATATTTCTCAGGGAGCGCAGCCGATGGGCAGCATCGAGACAGAACCAGGCACGGGACAACAGCAGGATTTCATGCGCAACTTGCTTGCCTTTACGCGCGAGCATAAAAGCAGCTTCTGGTCGGGCACGCTGGCGCAATTTCTGGAGCAAATCATCACGCGCGATGCCCACGGCGTGGCGCGCAGCGCGCACCAGTACATCTGGGATATGATCCGCTGGACCCGACCGCAAGGTAGCGAGGCACCTGCAGGCAGCGCACTGTTTGCCGACGAATTATTTGGCATGCAAGAGCCGATCGAGCACGTGGTCGATTACTTCAAGGCAGCGGCGGCAGGCTCGGAAGTCGGGCGGCGTCTGCTGCTCTTGCTCGGTCCGCCGTCGGGCGGTAAGTCAACGCTAGTAATACTGCTTAAGCGTGGACTGGAGGAATACAGCCACACCGAGGCCGGTGCGATCTACGGTATTCAGGGTTGCCCGGTGCATGAATCGCCGCTGCATCTGATACCTCATACCATGCGTGCAGAATTCCGAGAGACCTACCAAGTCGAGATCCGTGGCGAGCTCTGCCCGCACTGCCGTATGCGTGTCGAGCAGCAGCTCAACGGCGATTTTCTGCAGATGCCGGTTGAGCGTATTTTTATTTCAGAGGCGGGTCGTAGCGGTATCGGCACCTATGCGCCGCATGACCCCACTACCGCTGATCTGGCCGACTTGATCGGCTCGGTCGATTTATCCAAAGTCGCCGATTACGGTGATGAGGGTGATCCGCGCGCCTGGTCGTGGTCGGGTGCGGTGTACGCCCCCAGCCGCGGCATGCTCGAGATGATCGAAATTCTCAAGGTCAAGCGCGAGTTCTTGTATCTATTGCTGACATTGACGCAAGAAAAAAATGTCAAGGTCTCGCGATTTCCGCTGATCTATTTAGATGAGACGATTGTCGCGCACACCAACTTAGCAGAGTTTCGCAAGTTCTTGCAGGAGAGCGAGAATGAGGCGCTACTCGATCGTATGGTGATTGTGCAGGTACCGTACACACTTAACTTCAACGACGAGGCGCGAATTTACCGCAAGCTGATCTCATCAGCTGCACCGGCTTTTCGAGAAGTGCATCTTGATCCGCACGTGCTGAGCGCAGCTGCTGTATTCGCGATCCTGACGCGGCTGCAGGAGGCTGACGACAAAGAGCAAGAACTGGCAAAGCGTGTGCAACTGTACGCACGTGAAAATATCGATGGCTTGCACCCCGCAGATACGGAGCGCGCCCGGCAAAAACAACCGGAGGAAGGATTAGGTGGTGTCTCTCCGCGCTTTGTGATCAATGCGCTATCGAGCGCGATTATTCAATCAAATACGCGCAGCCTTACCACGATGGATGTGCTGCTGGCGCTGAAAGATGCAATAGAAAATGATGCCCGTATCGATCCCAAGAAAAAACGTAAATGGGTTGATTATCTAGTACTCGCGCGCAAGCATTTTTATAATCGCTGGGTAAAGGAAGACGTTCATCGTGCATTATTTGTGTCATTTGAGCAGGAAGCCCAAGATCTACTCGATAAGTATCTGGATGAGGTCGAAGCCACGCTAGATAATCGCCAGATTCGCGACCCCATCACCAGCGAAGAGCGCAAGCCTGATGAGCGGTTCTTGCGCTCGGTCGAAGAGAAAATTCATATTTCGGATTCAGGCAAACAATCATTCAGGCAAGAAGTCGTCAGAAAGGCCATGGGTGCGTTCAAGCGCGGCGAAAAATTTACACTCGATAGTCACGTACAACTACATGAGGCGGTGCAGCAGTATTTATTCGAGCAGCGCCGGGATGTACTCAGGCTAGTTAGCTCCAGTCACCGACCAGACCCGGAAGCACGGCAAAAAATATCTATCGTCGAGCAGCGCCTGATGGATGACTATGGGTACGACACCCACAGTGCGCACGAGGCACTGAACTATGTCACTACCCTACTGGCGCAGGAATAACATTGGCGCAGAAACACGCTGGGTTGAGCATGAGCCCGCGTAGCACGGTCTCGGCAGGATCGCCATGGTACGCCTTGTTCTCGCGCGGCGCGCGTGACTGGTTACGCCATAATCAAAAAATTCGCGACAGTGTGCAGCAGCAGTTACCCGATCTGGTGGCAAGTGCCGATCTGATCACTGGCCCTGAGCAGCGTACCGTCCACCTACCGGTGCATATACTCGAGCATGCGCGCTTCCGCTTGGCTGATAATCCGATTGAATGTTTTCGGCGTGCAGGCCAGGGCCATGGTGAGCCGGGCGATCTGATCCGCCCCGCGGGGCCGTCACCGCATATAGATGATGCTGACCTATCGCAAGCGAGCGGTCACGGCGAGGGTCAGCTACAGCTCCTGCTTGAGTTAACCGTCGATGAACTGGTTGACTGGCTGTGGGAGACAATGAAGCTTCCCGAGCTGCGCCCCAAGACCAAGACCCGGCTAGCCGAGCAGACGCTCGTCCGTGAGGGTTGGGATAAACATGGCGCACGCGCGCGCCTTGACCGACGTCGCACCATCAAAGAAGCAGTAAAACGCCGCGCGATACAAGCTGACCCGGTTGCATTTTGCAATGATGATTTACGCTTCCGGCCGCTTGTGCATAGACCGCAACCCGTCACCCACGCGGTTGTGTTGTTTGCGCTGGATGTCTCAGCGAGCATGACGCAAGCTGAGCGCAAGCTTGCGAAAACATTTTTCTTTTTCGCGCTGCAAGGACTACGCCGCAAGTATGGCAAGGTCGAGACGCGCTTCATCGCGCACACCACACAAGCCTGGGAATTTTCCGAATCTGAATTTTTTCAAGTTACCGGTACCGGCGGCACCGGTGCCTCATCTGCATTTGCATTGGCCGAGCACCTGCTCACCACCGAGTATCCCGCAGCGCAATTCAATAGCTATTTGTTTTATGCCTCGGATGGCGAAAACTTTACCGAGGATCGTAAAGCTGCCAGCGGGCTGCTACACACACTAACTGATTTGCTGAACTACGTCGGCTATATCGAAACCGTACCGGGTGCTTCTCGTACCATGGAAACGGAAATGTCGGCAATTTGCCGGCAATTACAGCAGCAAGGCGCCGCGCTAGGTTGTTGCATTTTGAATCAACCAGACGATATCTGGAAAGCGATTCGGCAATTTTTTTCAGCGGACGCTATGCAGACAAATAACGCATGACACCAAATTCACTGCTTGCTGAATATACTCGCGAGTTCGAAATACTGGCGGCTCAACAGGGTCTGGCGTATTACCCGATAGATTTCGAGGTCGTGCCTGCACATTTCATGACCGAGGTCGCGGTCTACGGCTTACCGATACGCATGCCACACTGGTCGTTTGGTGTTCGCTATATTCACCAGCTGATCCGGCAAAGTATGGGGCACTCGCGTATCTTCGAGGTGATGTTTCCGGGTGATCCTTGTCACGCCTACTTGGTGCGCGATAACAGCATCGCAGAAAACATTCTAGTAATAGCGCATGTGATCGGCCATGCTGATTTTGCCAAACGTAATAGCTTATTCGAGCGCTTCATGGCGATGGGTGGTGCTCGAATCCTGGAGCAGGCTGCTGAGAGATCCCGCGCAATTGAGCGCGCGCTGGTCGAGCACGGGCAGGAGAAGGTCGAGCAGGTACTAGACGCCGCACTGGCCTTGGAGCCCCATGTCGATATTCACCAACCCCTGTATCGGTCGGCGCGCGCACCATCGCCACCTTTGGCGTCTGAGTCTTACCGGGAATACGACCTGCTCTGGTTCATTGCTAACCATGCGCCCGAGTTGCAAGGCTGGCAGCGCGACATCTTCCTGGCAGTGCGCGAAGAGTCATTTTTCTTTTACCCGGTGTTTGCCTGCCAGATCATGAATGAGGGTTGGGCATCGTACTGGCATGCTCGATTGCTGCGTCAGGCTGATTTTCTTCCACCGGCAGAGTATCTTGCTGCCATCAAGGCGCACTCCGATGTTGTTCGCCCGTTCGCGGCAGATGATCAGCTGGCGCTATCGATTAACCCCTACCATCTCGGTTTCTCGATGTGGGAAGATATTATTGAACGCTATGGTATCGATACTGCGCGTCAGATTTGTCATGATGAAGATGATTTCGGATTTATACGAAATTATCTAACCCAAAATTTAGCGGATAAACTGAATCTATTCGTATACGAGACTGATCATGATGGCAGCATACGTATCGCCAATAAAAATATTCATGCCATACGTGAGGCTATTCTTTCAGTCAAGTTCAACTACGGTGCGCCCCGTGTCGCTGTCAAAGCAGTGCATGGTGATGGCCGTCTGGAATTGATTCACGATGTCGGTGAAGATGGTCGCGGGCTTGATCTCGCCCGTGCTGAGCGCGTACTCGACTACATCGCGCGGGTCTGGCAACGGCCCGTGAGCTTGCACACGGTGGGCATCAATGGGCAACCGAGAGTGCTTGGCGCGTCGGTTAATACGTGAGCACGACACTCACCGGCAGATGGTAGCTGCCAACGGAGACATTCTGCCTTGCCGGTATACGGCCATAAACCGGTATAGATAGCGTCATCGGCACTACCAACGGCAAGCTCATTTGAATATCATTCAGCGCATCGATCGGCTGTGAGCGTGCCGGGTCTCGATACACTGAAAAATCCAGCCACTCGCCTGTCTCGCTATGGCGCATTTTTAGCGGGCCGGGATCAACACCGTTCAAACGAACCCGTAAATTCAAGGCTTCACCGCGATATGCGGGCATGCAATGAATATGAAATACCGTTTGAATATCATGATGCTCGCGTGTATTCGGATCATACGCACCAAACACAAGCAGCGGCTCACTTTCACCCATGCATACCATTGCAGCGCTCGGTACCGTAGCCAGCATAAAACAGCCCATGATGATGATTTGCAATTGCTTGATCAGCTGGTGATTCATCGAGAAACCTCGCGTGTATTGGACCGCTGGCATGGGTACTGGCCAAGATAGGGCACACTACCCGGCTCTGGCTGAAAGGGAATTTTTGCAATGCACTCGCCGTCGGGCCAATACGCGCGTAATGTGTTCTCGGCACGCAGACCTGACAAATACACCAAGCCCTCGTGCCCCACACCAAAGCTATCGGCTGCAGTGTTCTGATCAGTGAGCAAGTCGACGCTGGCTCCCGCCGGTACCGGTCGGCCGTCATCCAGCATCAGGTTGAGCGTTGCTGCGGCTAAGCGGCGAACAGGTATGTCAATCAGCACACCCGAGCGCCATGCCGGTACGGGTTGCAGCTTGAGCTGCCCTATCTCGGTATCCAGCGGCAAATCAAGCGGCTCTAGCGTGACATGATTACGCATATAAGGGTGCAGGCGTGGCAGCAAGGCATAGCCGTCTTGATTAGTTCGTGCGGCGAGCTGGTTATCGACATAGATGCGAACCTTGGCATGACCCGGTACGCGTGCCACGCCAAAGCTACTGTCGATGCGCCGGGATAAAAACCACTGACCATTCAGCGTTGCGATCGCGCCGCTTAACCCGAACCGTTCACTGACCTGACCGTTCAGTTCAGCGGCTTCAAGGCGAACACGTCCGTAATTGTTTTGTCCGTAGAGCGCCGCCTGTTGCGCTGCATGATTCGCTAGCTGTAGCCGATAGCCCCAGCCATCACCCGGCGGCAGGCTTTTTTGTACCTGTATCAGCTGCCTTGAGGCAGCGCCGGTGGCATCGGCGTGTTGTGCACTCACGCTCGTTCCAGCACCGAGTTGGTACGACCAAAACACATTGAATGAATTTGTCTCTGTCTCTGCTTTCAGTCGGGATAACGAAAAAATCAAACTACCCCACGCGCTCTGGCGTGTACTTAAACTCAAGCTCGTCACCGACAACGGCTCGGCACCGATGCGCTGCTGCTGCGTCCATGAGAGGCCAAGGCTACCTATGCCGGTGATCTGATAGCTGTAAAAAACCGAATCAAGCCGCCTGAGTGTCTGCTCGGTATCCACGCCAAGTTGGCGGTGATCAGTACTTGCCCATTGTGAGCGCAGTGCGATGCCATGGCGTTGTGCGCGTCGCTCCCAACCGATGGCCATCTGCGTGCCCACACCCGCATCACTGCGGCTGACCCCGACACCGATCGTGCCCAGCCCCCAACCCGGTACCGATGCCGCCAGGCCACCCAGTGCGCCAATCAGCTTGGACTGCTGAATATGCGCCCCTGCCTCAAGGGTGAGGTTTTGTTGCAAGCCATGGCGCCAGCTCGCAGCAGCCACCAGATCGCCGTAGTCTTGGCTTGCCACACCATAACGCTGCCTGAGTGCGCCCAATTCAAACGAGTAATCGCTCAAGCCCGCTGCAAGTAAAGATGGGCTGGCATAGAAGCGCTGCGTAATCAATTGCTCCTGGCCGCTGATATCCGTCACCTTGAGCACGACCTCACCGTCGCCCGTCACAATAGGGCCGGTACTGATTGAAAAAGGCCCGGGCGGTAGCGGGTTACGCGACTGAAGTACGTTATTGATATACACATCCACGCTGGAAGGAAGTGCAGCCTGTCCGGACAAGCTTGGTACCGGTGCCGTAATCAAATCGGGGCGAATTCGAAAGTTGGTGCCCCACTGCAGACCAGCAAAACGCACCGGCCGGCCCAGCAGCGAGGGTGGTCGGGAAATAGAATCACCGAGCCGTAGGGTCGCGATACGATCAAGGTCATCGGCCACATAGCTACTATCCAGCCGCAACCAACGCACGTTATCAGAGCGATCGATCCACATCTGGTTACTGGTTATCACCCCCATACCAACAGCACCGCCTAGTTCGGTGAACAGCACAGCACCCGTGCCAGCTTGGCCATGATCGAGCAGCAAATCATAGTTGATGAACGCACCCGCACTTCGGGTGATCGTATCGGGGCGTGATGTCGATCGGATAGCTAATTGGTGGGTAGTGAAACCCTCGGGCCTGAGCTGAATATCCATGAACAAAGTGGCGGCATCGAATTTGAGCGTATCGATAGGTAAGGACGAGGCAGCGACATAGTCTGTCTCATTGAAACGCCGTTGCGGTCCTTCCGGTAGCCGAAGTTTGGCATCTACAAGCAGTGGTAGCGGCAACCACCACTCGCCGTCTGTCGAGCGCAGCATGAGCGCCGGTTGCGGCATCATTTGCCGATTGATTTGTACTGATACCAGCAAAACCTCGAGCTCGGCTGCCGGTACTTGAAAACCATCCGTTGGGTTCTGTTCGGCGGCAATGGCACGACAGCTCATCAGCAAAACGATGGTTAACAGCATTAGCCAACAGGTGCCCGGATGACGCCGGTTCCGAATAGGCCGATACGCTTTATTGAGATCCAATGACAGCATGAAGCGCTACAGGGCCTGAGGGCGACTGTGCCTGAATCAGGATAGGTTGATCGACCGGTAAACGTGTACTGTTAAGTAGCAGCTCGCGCTGCTGTCCCGGTAGCAGATAAATCACGCCGCTATGCGTCGCGATCACTTGCTGTGGTGACTGCTGTTCAGACAAACTTAAATTTGACAGTGCCGCTGTGGCATTACCGGTATTAGAAAAAAAGACCCGTACTTGTTGATCATTTTCCCGCCGAAGCACCACACTCATTTTCTCTTTGGCTTCAACCGGTGGGCGCAAGAAGACGGGAATACTAATTCTGAGCGCAACCCGTAAACCTTTAACCTCGGCTGAAGGCGGCGGTGGAATTTCTTCAATCAGCAAACGATAAGGAAGCTCGGTTAAGGGGTCGGGCTTACGCAGCAGACCTAGCCGTAGTAGCTGCTTGGCGCCTGACTTCAAACGAAATACTTGCGGTGTGACGATAATCTCGCGCGTAGGGCTGAGCTGATCTTTGCCGCTGTGCTGAGACCAGCTAAAAGTTCTTGCCTCTACCGTGACCTCACCGCTGCTGGTGTTTTCAACCTCGACCACCGCGCTCATACGCTGCGCCGACAGCTCTACCCTGACCGGGTTGACCGAGAATGAGCCGGCGCGTGCGTCAATGCCATACACAGCGATAACTATGAGCATAGTCATCAGTATTCGGTGCAATACCATGGTTATCGTACGCATGCGCAGCGCCCGGTATGAAACACAGTGATGCGAACCGCGATCTACCGGGCGCCTCATGATCAGAAAGTGATCGTTGCAATCACCTGATCGGTGTAGACGCCAGTCGAGACATTCTGCCGGGCGTCAATTTTGCCGCAGATACTGAAGGTAGTCTCTGCGTAGCCACCTGCCGGGCCCGGATCAAACACATCCAGACCGGTCGAGCCCCACAACTCGGTTTCGGTGTGGGTGCAGCTGAACGCAGCACCGGAAGGCTTGAACAAGGAATAGCTCAGGTTTTCGCCGGCAAGCGTGGTGCTGGCCATGCGTCGTGCACCTGTCACGGTGTCCGGGTTATTACCACTGCTCAGTGCAAAGGTGGGGTGAGTACCTTTGACACAAGCAATCGTAATCGAGCCATCTGCATAGGTGGGCGACGTACTGGTAGGGTTGTAGTTGGTACCGAAGTCAACTGCGGCAGCGCTGCTGATGGTGCAGCTTGCAGCAACTGTTGCAGTGACATCGATGGTTTGCGTGATGGAGGTGGTGGCCTGAGCAGCGCCATGCGTCAGCAAGGCGAGTAATGATGCGGTGGCCAGCGAGGTTCTTAAACCGTTCATCATCGGATCCTTTCCAAGTTGTTGAAGGGAGCCCGATGGTAGAGACCATTGCTGGGAATTTGGTCAGCAATGGTTTTGTAGAACAATGTAAAAACGTACTACCGATAGTTTTGCCCTTATTTCGTGGCGAGGTCGCAACAATTGCCGATGATTTCGAGCTTCCTATTGGAACGCTTTACCCTCCGCAGCAAGTTTTTGCAGCAGGGGCGCGACTTGCCACGCATGCGCATTCGGTCCGCTGGCGTAGCCGTTAATAGCCTCGAGTACTTTGTTCAGCCCGACGCCACTAGCGTAAAACATTGGGCCACCGCGGTACAGCGGAAAGCCGTAACCCGTCAGATACACCAGGTCAATGTCCGAGGCGCGCAGTGCAATGCCCTCTTCCAGAATTTTCGCGCCTTCATTGACCAGTGCATACATCAAGCGCTCGACAATTTCTGCATCACTGATCTGGCGACGCTGCAAGCCTAGCGTTGCAGCGTGATCAAGAATCAGCTGATTAACCACATCAGACGGATGCGCAGTGCGGTCACCCGCGTGATAGTCATACCAGCCAGCCGAAGTTTTTTGGCCGTAGCGGCCAAGCTCGCATAACTTGTCACCGACTAATGAGTAAATCATGTCAGGATGTTCAGTACGACGACGCTTGCGGATTTGCCAGCCAATATCGTTTCCAGCCAGATCGCTCATTCGGAATGGCCCCATTGCAAAACCAAAGCGCTCAATCGCGCCGTCGACCTGAGCGGGTAGGCAGCCCTCTTCCAGCAGAAAAAACGCCTGCCGTACATACTGCTCGATCATGCGATTGCCGATAAACCCGTAACAAACCCGGGACAACACACAGACCTTGCCAATCTTTTTACCAATCTGCATGACCGTTGCCAGCACTTCGTGTGACGTTTTGTCGCCGCGAACCACTTCCAGCAGC
>SXGQ01448777.1_pt1 | contig 14560 bp, 11 predicted proteins | sample 3178371 | NCBI WGS metagenome assembly SXGQ01 (sample SAMN11356859, study PRJNA531348) | freshwater metagenome | isolation source: freshwater sample F1-20 | place: China: Fuxian Lake, Yuxi | collected 2017-12-25
CCATTCGGCCCAGAAATCAACCAGCCCGGGCTGCCCGGCTTGGAGGACCTTTTCGGCGAAGTTCTGCTCGGTGACCGTAAGAATGTGCTCAGAGGCCATAGTTCAGGAGGCGGTTGGGAACAGGAAGAAGAGCCGTGCGATGACACAGAGGCCTACGACCACAGTGGCGAATGCGAGTCCCAGATCGATGGGGCTCACGAGGGCAGCAGCGGGAGCTTTTGCTGCCACCGAGGCAGCCGGGGCGGGTCTAGCCGGAGCCGGTGATGCCGGAGCCGGAGCCTGAGAGCGCGGGGCAGGTGCCGCTGCTGGGGCCGGAGTAGGCGCGGCAGCTGCGGGAGCTGCTGCTGCGGTCGCCGCAGCCGGAGCAGGTGCGGGTGCTGCTGGGATCTTGATCGCAGGACCGCCCGCCGGTTTGGGCGGAAGGCTGATGCGGACCGTCTGCTTCTTCTGCGCCGCTTCGGCGGGCTTTGGAGGCTCTGGCGCTGGAGGAACGGGGGATCCCGGCGGAGGTGTCTCAGACATGATGATTTGGAAGTAGTTGTTGAGGCTAGGGATGTGGAAGCTGTGGAGTCAAAACATAGTTCCAGACGTCGTCACTCACGGTCACCGCGCCAGCCTCCCCGATCTTCGCGTCCGCCGCGATCGCCCCAGTCGCCGCGCCCTCCCCGTTCACCACGTTCCCGAAAACCACGATTGCCGCCACCATACCCTCCGCCACCGCCGTAGCCGCCCCGTGGACGGTCTCCCGGAGGCCGCTCCTCGCGCGGACGGGCGATGTTGACGGTCATGGCACGGCCCCCGAGGTCCTTGCCATGGAACATTTCGACCGCCTTGTTGGCCTCCTCTGGTGTGCTGAACTCGACAAAGGCGAAGCCGCGGGAGCGTCCTGTCATCTTGTCCAGCATGAGGTTGACGCTCACGACGACTCCGGCACCACGAAACTGGTCCTCGATGTCGCGTTCCAAGACCTGGTAGGGAAGGTTACCCACGAACAACCGCCTGTTGCTTTCCATAGGACTGAGGGAGCTAGGTCTCGGCGCATCCCGACGGCGACCAGCGACTCGCCGGTCGACGCTCGGAAGGTTTATAGCCGCCAAACTGTCATTCAGACTCCTTCGGGGTGCTGCCGATGGAATTTTGAATTGCCCTGAAAGCACAACCCAAGTCAACGCCGGAATGGCATCCTCCAGATGTGCGGGGGTGAATGCATGCGACTCCGACGGCTGCCAGCGCTCCCGTCGGACCGCCGGGCCTGTGCCGTCACCTGTTCGATGGTCACGGACGAGGTCACGGTGGTTCCCCAATTCAGTCTTTGCGGTCCGGGCTCAGGGTGGCTTTCATTCCTTCGATGCAATCATCGAACCCTGTCTTCCGTCGCGATCCGTTCGTCCCGTCCAGGTCCCTCGATGGAGCGATGACCGTCCACGGTGCCGTGGGCAAGACGGCGGTCCTCCTGGTGTTGGCTCTGATCACCGGGTCCATCACATGGACTCTCGCCCAGAAGGGGGCAGGGGTCTTGCCGTTCGTCGGAGGAGCCGGTTTTTTTGGGTTCCTGATCGCGATCGCGTTGACATTCAAGCAGTCATGGTCGCCCGTGTTGGCTCCGGTCTACGGGATGCTGGAGGGCATCGTCCTCGCGGGCGTTTCCCTGGGCTTCGAACAGCGGTATCCCGGGATTGTTCTGGCAGCCGCGGGCGGCTCGGTGGCCACCCTTGCGGCGCTGTTGTTCGCCTACCAGAGCGGCATCATCCGGGCGACGCAGTCGTTCAAACGGGGCATCCTCGTCGCCATGGGCGGGCTCTTGCTGTTCTATCTCGCGCAGATCGTGCTCCTCTTTTTTGGGGTGCCGATGTTCATGGCGGTCCATGGCTCGGGTCCCATCGGGATTGTCTTCAGCGTGTTCGTCGTCGTTCTGGCCGCGCTGAATCTGGTCATGGACTTCGACTTCATCGAGCAAGGGGCCCGCTCCGGGGTGCCCAAGTACATGGAGTGGTACGCCGCCTTTGGTCTGATGGTGACGCTGGTATGGCTGTACTTCGAGATCCTCCGCCTCCTGGCGAAGCTCTCGAACCGCCGCTGAGCAGGGCGATGGGCGACATTCGCCCGCCCGCCGACGTCAGAGCAGGGAATCCGCAAGCCGCGCGGTGTTCTGGGCGACCCGGGCTGCCAGCGACCTTTTTTGCCAGGTTTCCAGCGTGAGACGGTCGCTCTGGTCGAGGTGACGCTGGTTCAGGTCCCTGACCTGCCGTGCCACGCCAGGGTCGTAGATCAGCAGATTGGCCTCCGCATTGATGGCAAACGAGCGGATGTCCATGTTGCTGGAGCCGATGATCACTAGGTCGTCGTCGATCACGAGGCTCTTCGCGTGCAGGAAGTGGGTCCGATACTGGTGGATTTCCACGCCCGCCTCGAGGAGCTCCTCATAGTAGGAGGATTGTGCCAGGACGGTCAGGCGCTGGTTGGAGTGGAGGGGAACGATGAGCCTGACCTGCACCCCTCGTTCGATCGCGGTCCTGAGGGCTGCGAGGAACGATTCATCCGGGACGAAGTAGGGGGTGGTGATGGTGACATTCCGCCGGGATTGGTGGATCAGCGAGACCAGCAGCATGGCAAAGGTCTGCTGTCGGTAGCTCGGGGCGCTGGGAATCAGCTGAGCAAAGACCTCGCCGGTGCGGTCGATGGGGCCCCATGAAGGACCCGAATCCACTGCGGGTTCCCGCTCCTGGAGCCGGTCGACCCAGAAGACGGCCTCGAGTTCCGCCACGATCGGACCGGTGACCCGGGCGACGAGCTCCTCGTTGGGGAATCCTGGCACAAATCGGGGAGCGACCACGTTCTGGGATCCCACATAGCCGATCCGACCGTCGATGACCGCGACCTTTCTGTGGTTCCTGATGTCCACGCGGGTGCCCCGGGGTCGAAGGAATCGGACGGGCAGCACCTCGGTGACCTCCACCCCGACGGCCCGGAGACGGGGGGCGACGGTCTTGAGTGCCTGTTTGGATCCGATCCCGTCGAGGAGCAGTCGGCACTGCACGCCCCGTCGGGCCGCCCGCTCGAGTGCAACGGTCACCCGCTCGGCCACGTCGTCGTCACCGTAGATGTAGTACAGGAGATGGACCCGGTTTTGTGAGTCCTGGATGTCCATGGCCAGGCGGTCGAGTGAGGCTGCATATTCCGGGAGAAGCTCGACGGTGTTTCCGCTGAGCATGGGGAATGCAGTCAACCGTTCCGCGAGACGTGCCGCGTTCGCCACGGCTTCCGGGAGCTGGTCGACCGGGGTGCGGACCTCGGGTGGCAATCCCGAGGCGGCGTCGCGGATGGTCCGGGAGAGATTCTCGAGGAGGGTTCGACGTCGTTTCGGAATCTGGATCCGACCCACGATGAGGTAGATGACGAGTCCGCCCCAAGGGAACAGGAAGATGAGGAGGAGCCAGGTTCGGGCTGCGGCGGGTGGACGGCGCTGTGGGATGTACGCCAACATTGCCAGCCGAACCAGCCACTCACCGGCCAGCAGGGTCCAGCTCCACGGAAACTCAGGGATCCAGCCAAGGTTCATCAGGACTTTAGTGGGACCGCGGCGAGGCCGTCCCCAAGGAGCGAATTTACCCCGCCGCGCGCCCAAGACCAAGGATCGGGATGGGGGCCTTGCGGTGGGCGTCGTGACCGGACACTCCCTCGCGAACCCCGGCTCAGCGATGCGGCGGCCTCGGTGATGGGCACAGGCCTCGGCCAGGGAGGACGGGGCGAGGGTGGCGCCGTCGATCCTGGAGCTGGCATGGGTTGAGCCGCCATTCCTGGCCCTCGCGCTCGACCACCATCCGGCCGGCATCGAATCCGACCAGCCGGACTTGGAATCCCGGGGTCAGACCCTCCGGGAGCGGGAGGGAGCCTGGGTGGATTTCGACGACGTCGCCTCGCTGCAGTTTTGGATTCAATGTCATGGCGCTGACTATGGCCACCGGGGTTGGACATCCGCTGGGGTAGGGTTTGATTTGCGAAGTGTGATCCTCCATACCGCTGGGCGAAGGGGCCGGGGCGCCGTCGAAGCCCGTCGGAGGGTGTCTCGGGCCGAGGCGGTTCGCAGGTCACCCCTCATTCTTCCTGGGAATCTTCGGAATCGCCGCTGTCAAAGCTCCTTAAGAATGTCCCCTCCTGAACTCAGGTGAGCCATCCAGTTGCACCATCAAGCCCAGGTTCGCACGCCGCTCTCGCCACTGCCGGTGCTTCCTTCCACGCCTCCTGACACTCCATTGCCCGCTCTCCATCATCCATCGCCGCAACGTCTCGTGATCGACCCCCATTCCCTCCCGCTCCAGGTGTTCGGCTGCAAGCGTCGGCCCGAAGTCCGCGTACCGGGCCTTCACTCGCGCCAACACCTGCGTCTTCAGCGCCACCGGTTTAGCCCGCCCACTTCGCCTCCCCCTCAGTGCGTGCACCAGTCCGGCATCCCCCTCCTCCTGGTAGCGCCTCCAGATCCGCCGCGCTTGCCGGCAGCTCAGCCCCAGCGCTTCGGCGGCCTCCACAACCTTCAATCGCTTCGACTTCACTTCTCCCAGCACCGCCATCCGGCGTCGCTCCTTCGGGCTCATCAGCAGGTGTCCTTCCATGGGGCGTGGCCGCTTCGCGGCCACTCAACAAGGGGACATTCTTAACGAGTCCCCTTGAGGACATTTTCAAAGAGTCGCGACATCTTCGGAATCGCCGCTTGCCTGGGACTTCCTGCGACGGGCAGTCTCTTCTCGTTTTCTAAGCGTATGGCTGAACTCAACGGCAATCTTCTCGTCGCCCAATCCGGCGGTCCCACCTGTGTCATCAATGCCTCCGTCGCGGGGGTCATCACCGAAGCCGGTCGCCACGGGGAGATCGAAGAGATCTACGGTGGCCTGAATGGCATCTACGGCATCCTCAACGAGGAGCTGATCGACATCAACGAGGAGCGCAGCAAGGCCATCGACGGCCTGCGATACACCCCGGCCGCGGCGTTGGGGACCTGCCGGTACAAGATCAACTTCGACAAGAAGCCGGAGGCCGCGGCCCGGGACATGAACCGTCTGTTCGAGGTCTTTCAGGCCCACAACATCCGGTATTTCTTCTATGCCGGCGGCAACGATTCCCAGGACACGGCCCACAAGATCCACCTCGAGGCGGTTAAGCGCGGCTACGAGATGCGGGTGATGGGTGTTCCGAAGACCATCGACAATGACCTGCCGCACACCGACCACTGCCCAGGCTATGGCTCGGTGATCAAGTACAACTCGGCGACCGTGATGGAGATCGGTCTGGATGTTGGCTCGATGGCCACCGACGACGGCTCGTGCTGCATTGTGGAGGTCATGGGCCGTGCGGCGGGCTGGATCGCGGCGGGCACTGTGCTTGCGAAGCAGGGCCACGCGTCGAATCCCCCGCACATCATTCTGCTGCCCGAGATCCCTCTCGATGAGGCTGCGTTCCTCGCGAAGGTCCAGGCGACCGTTGCCGAGCTGAAGTACTGTATCGTGGTGGTGGGCGAAGGCCTGAAGAATGCGGCCGGCGAGGAGATCGGGGCCGACAAGTCCCGGCTGGACGCCTTCGGCCATCCGGTGCTGTCCGGTGCCGCCGACGCATTGGCCTCCATCGTGCAGGGCCGTCTCAACCTCAAGACCCGCACGGTGAAGCTGGGCTATGCCCAGCGGGCCGCGGCGCACTTTGCGAGCCAGACCGATGCCGATGAGGCGTTCGCATGTGGGGCCGCTGCAGTCCGGGCCGCCATCGACGGAAAGTCCGGCTTCATGCCGAAGATCGTCCGCCTCGGCAGCGCTCCCTACAAGTGGACCATCGAGCTTGAGGATCTGGCGAACATCGCAAACGTGGAGCATTTCATCCCGCGCGATTGGATTAGCGAGGACGGCATGATGCCGAACGACAAGTTCGTCGAGTATGCCGCTCCGCTGATTGCAGGGGAGGTCAAGGTTCCCATGGTGAATGGATTACCTGCCTATGTGTCGCTCGGGCGCACTCCGGTCGAGAAGAAGCTGGCCCCGCGTGGGTGATTCGAGGACGCAGGAGTCCCACGGCAAGGCGTGGGGACGCAAAGGAGGAGATCAGGGATCCGGACACCACGGGTCCCTTTTTCATTCCTCGTCGTTTTCGATGGGTCCGTTTCCATCGGTTTGCGGGCTTCGAGGGCGGAGGCATCTCGGGAATTCTCTGTTGGTTGGGCGCAGCGACACCACCGGTGACGGTGTCGGGGCCTCTTGAATCCCGGCAGGGTTGCCACCACGACAGGATACCGACCGGACTTCTCCTGCGATTCCTCGACGGTGCAGGCCACCCCCGGGGGTGCAGTGGCTGCGTGGCGCCCGGTACCGTGGACACCGGATTGCCCGACATCCGCGTTTGGCTAGTGCTCTGCATGCCGTGGACCTTGTCTCGGATCGGGAGCTCTGGTCGGATTTGCCTCATGAAATCCGTCGTCGTCAGGCTCCTGGTGCAGGCCTTCCTCGGGCTCGTGGTGCTGATGCTCCTCGTTGGTGCGCTCCTGATGGGACGGGCCGCCTGGGTGTTTCGGGACCGATTCCCGGGCTATGTGCTGGATGTCCGCATCGATGGCAAGGCGTTTGACCAGTCCCCGCGTCCACTTCGGGTGGGGTTCGGCAGGGTCGACGTCACCCCTGCAGTGGGTGGCACCCACCCGCCGGTCTGGATCGCCGGGTTCAGCCAGGGCCGGGCGGCCACGGGGGTGCACGACCCACTCGAGGCCGTGGCGATCGTCTGGGATGACGGCCACACTCGGGTGGGTGTCGTCTCGGTCGACTCGATCGGAATCTTCCATGACGACGTAGTCCGCGTCCGGGAGCGTCTGCCTGCCGATCTGAAGCTCGACTACGCGGTCGTCTGCGCGACGCACAACCATTCGACTCCCGATCTCATGGGACTCTGGGGACCGGGCCTGTTCGAGTCGGGCGTCGACCCTGTCTATCGCGACCGCGTGGTGGCCGCCTCGGCGGAGGCCCTGGCGCAGGCGGTCGCGGCGCTGCGCCCGGCGACCCTGTCGCTGCACGAGCTGAAGGTTGACCCGGCGGGTCTCGTCGCCGACACCCGGAAGCCGGAGGTCTACGACGCCGACCTCCGCTGGATGGTGTTTCGGGATCCGCAGTCCCATGCGGTCCTTGGCTCGCTGGTCGGATGGGGCAACCACCCGGAGACGCCTTGGTCCGGGAACACGGAACTGACGGCGGACTTCTGCGGTGTGATCCGTGACGCCCTGGAGCGGGGGATCCGCTATGACGGCGTCGTGAGGCAGACCGGTCTCGGTGGCACGCATGTGTTTGTGAACGGCGCGGTGGGTGGGCTGATGACGACCCATCCCTCGACGACGGTCCACGACGGATTCCTGGGCGAGGACTTCAAGAAACCGTCGCACGAGAAGACGCGCGCCCTCGGGTATAGTCTTGCGAAGCGGCTGCTCGATGCGGTCGAGGTGCCCACGGTGCCGGCGACCCCGACGGTGCCGATCCGGGTGGTGGCCCGGACGGTGGAGCTGCCGCTGGCGAATCCGAACTTCCTGCTGGCCGGGATGCTGGGGCTGCTGGATCGCGGCTATGTGCGGTGGATGACGGTCCGGACCGAGGTGGCGTTGATCCAGCTGGGGGAGGCGAGCATCGCATGCATCCCGGGCGAAATTTATCCGGAGATCGTGAACGGCGGGGTGGTCCGGGCGCCGGGCGGGGATTTTGACATCGAGCCGCTCGAGGTGCCGCCCCTGCGCGAGATGATGCCCGGTCGGGTGAAGTTCGTGTTCGGCCTCGCGAACGACGAGATCGGCTACATCATCCCAAAGTCGGAGTGGAACACGGAGCCGCCGCATCTGTTCGGCGCCGACAGCGCGCCCTACGGCGAGGTGAACTCCATGGGCCCGGAGACCGCCTACCTGATCCATGGCTTCCTTCGCGAACTCACCGAGTCTGCGAAGGCCCCGCGGTGAGGATCGGTCAGGCCCGGTCCGCCTAGGGTCGGAGCCGGAAAAACCGGGCCGATTCCGTGACGGCCACCACCACTTCCCAGAACGCACCCTGTTTCAACGGCGACGCCCCCACGGCAGTCCAGACCGCCTCCGGTCCCAGACCGGATGAGACTTCGAGGATTCCCCCCCGGACCGCTTCCGGCCAACGCAGGAGCAGGTAGTCGCCCATCAGCACTGGAGACAACGCCGGTGGCGTCACCGGGACCGTGATGAGCTCGATGCGGCCGAGTCCGATGGAGGCGCCGGCCGACGTGGTGTTGTCGCCAATGAAGAGAAAGTTGGGCGTCTCGTAGGGGTCGATCAGGCCGACGAACGGGGTGTAGTCCCGGATCGGTCCCGTCAGGACGGTCTTGCCGCCAACTCCCAGGGTGTAGGAGGCACCCTGGAGGGTGAGTTCGAACGGATGCGAGTCCGTGTTCGGCCAGAGGGCCTCCTCGGCATGGGTGAACAGAGGGGAATCGGACTGGGCCCAGACGCGATCCTTCCAGAAACCCAGTTCAATGCCCTTCCTGTCGGAACCGAGCACGGTGACGGAGCAGCCGGCACGGTCGACCCGTGTGCCGTGGTTCTCCTCGAGGACGCGTAAGGTGAGCCGGAGGGTGAATCCGGCGGTCCGGTCGAGCGGGATTGGGGCGATTCGGGAGACTCCGGCCGACACCTGGAGAATGCCGGTGGTGTCCATGCGGGCTTCCTGTCCCACAAGGGAGATCGGCGTGCTGAGTGGGAGCGAGACGTAGTTCCAGCCCTGCGCGCTGGGCAGGGTGCCAAGGGCCGGGTCGTACAGGGCCTCGGCCGAGGCCAGGAGTGGGAGGGCCAGCGATAGGAGTCCGGGCAGTTTCATGGAATCCCAGGAACCTACTCGAAATTGGACTCCAACCAAGCCCGGATCGCGGCGGCCTGGGGATGATTCGGGTCCAGTTCAAGGACGCGTTGATAGTGGGGTCGGGCCCGTTTCGGATCCCGCAGCTCCCGGACGTAGAGGCTCGCAAGGGCGAGTCGGTTGGCGGCGGAATCGGCCCCCAGCTTCACGGCCTCCTCGAGCTCCTCGGCGGCGTCGGCGGAATACCCTGACCGTGCCAACGCCGCGGCAAACAGCTGGTGGGTGGCCGCCGACCGGGGCTCGAGCGTGGTGGCCGACTCGCCGGCAGTGAGGGCGATGTCGACCCGACCCGCCTCGAGCGCCGCCCGGACGAGCTGCTGCCAGCCCTGCGACCACGACGGATCGAGCTCCACCGCCTTGCCGAGGGCAGTGACCCGGTCGGTGGTGGTCTGGGCGGCGGCCGCCTCGGCGGCGGCGCGGTTGCCCTTGGCTAGAACGGGGGCTGGTCCCCGCGGAAACCGGGCGATGATCGGCGGTGCAGGAGGCTCAGGCTTCGGCAGCGGTGTGATCCGGGTCGTGGGCGCGGTGAGAATCGGCCGCGGTGCCGGGATCGGGGTTACCACGGGCGGCGGTGGCACGGGTTTCGGTGTCGGTACAGGTGCCGACTTGGCGACGGGCGCATTCGTGGACACGGACTTCGTCTCCCCCGGGTCCCCGCGGAACCATTTCACGGGATTTCCCCATCGGACCACCGGACGGGTCCACCCTGAGGGATCCATCCGCTGCCAGAAGCCCTTCCGCTGGCCGGCCTCCCGAGTCGCGGTCTCCGTGCCTTCTTTCCCCTCCGTCTCCTCCACTGCGGTCGTCTCAGGCGCTGCAGGTCCAGGTACCGACGGGGCAGCGGTCGTCTCGGTGACCGGTTGGACCTCCTGGGTCTCGGGTTCCCGGGCGGTCCGGAACTCGGGAGTCTCCTCGACTTGGACCACCTCCAGCGGGGGTTCCGGCGCCGGTTCCGGGGCAGGCACCGGAGCGGCAATGGGTGGAGGGGTCACCGGCGGTGTGGACTTCGTTGGCGTCGGGGCTGGGTTGGTGGCGCCGGCGGTGACCGTGGCGGGAGGCGTGGCAAGGGCCTGAGACGTCGTTGTCAGCGGCAGGTTCGGAGCGGGCGTGGACGCCTTGGAGGGCGGATTCGTTGCGGTCCCGACCACTGCCGTGGGTTGCTGGATGCGGTTGGTCTGGGAGGCCCCCCGGGTGGCGATGGCATTGGTGGCCGCCGCGCGGGGTGGATTCAGGGCGAGGTCCAACTGACGGACCAGATCCTGGACCTGTGCGGTCTGCGGACCCTTGGGATTCAGGCTGAGGTAGGCCTGGTAGCGTTCGAGAGCGCCCTTCCGATCGCCGAGCTGCTGCTGGACGATGGCGAGGTTGAGCAGGGCCTCCGGGTATTGAGGCCGCAGTTTCAGGGCCTCGCCGAACTGGGTCTGCGCCTCGCGCCAGCGGCGTTTCTGGGCCATGACCCTTCCCAGACCATTGCGGAGCGCCGGATCCCGGGGAGAGAGCTGTGCGGCGATCGACAGGGTCCGCTCGGCGGCATCCAGCTGCTGGGTCGCGAGCTGCGACTCGCCGAGAAGCCGCCAGGCCGTGACGTTGGTCCGGTTCCGTTCGATCCCGAGGTAGACGCGCAGGTGGCGTTCGGCGTCGGCCCAGCGCCGAGCCTCGTATTCGAGGGAACCGAGGTTGTGGTGGATGTCGAAGAGGTTGCGGTTGAACTCCAGTGCCCGCAGGTAGGCCTTCCGGGCCTCGTCGGGATTCCCGGATCGATGGTAGGCGAGGCCCAGCTGGCTCCAGGCGACGGCGTTGTCGGGAAGATCCTGCACGGCCCGTTCGAGCAGCGGGGTGGCGACATCCACCCGGCCTGCCGCGAGGGCGTCGTCCCCCTTCCGGAGGGCCTCCATGCCGCGGGGGCTGCACCCGGCGATGAGGAGGAGTCCTAGGGCAAGGAAGAGGGCGTCCCGGTTCACTGGAATCACCCTACGTGGTTACGGTGCCGGTGGACCATCGTCAACGCACAAGCTCGGTGGGAGCGTTCGGCATCGGCACCGGATGTTCTCAGCCCATCCCCACGCCGGTTCCGGCCGGGATGTTGAGGATGGGGCAGGGGGTGTGGTGCAGGACCCTCTCGGAAGTCGTGCCTCGGAGACCTTCCAGGAAATGGTCCGGGCCGTCCGTCGTCATGACCATGAGGTCGGCCCGGAGATCACGTGCGGTCTGGAGGATCTGCTGGACCGGATCGCCGTCTTTGCGGAGCAGCTCACACGTCCATCCCGGGAGTTCCGGGAAGGTGACGGATGGGGTTTCAGCGGGGTCGCCGACGTGGAGCAGGGTGATCCGGCCCGAAGCGAGGGCGAGGCTTTCGATCAGGCGTCGTGCGGCATCAAGGGCCCGGTGGTGACGCGGTTTCGGTACGATGGGGATGAGGATCTGCCGGAGGGACACGCTGCCGTCTGACCGTGAGACGAACCCCTCGACCTCGTGGGGGATGAAGAGGGTCATGAGACCGGAGTGTTTGGCGAGGGGCGCGCCGACCTGGCGTCGGAGCCATCCGCGGGCTACCGGGTCGGTGTGGATGGCCAAGACGATCAGGTCCGCCGGGTGCCTCTCGAGGAACTCGACACAGGATGCCACCGGATCGGTGCCCTGGGTGATTACCTTCTACACGTCGATGCCGAGATGCCCCACGTCGGCCCGGCTTCCCTCCCTCGGGATGAAGTTCCATCGAACGAGGGTGTCCCGGACACCGGGGAAGTCGTGCCAGTCGGCGTGGTTGTGGTGCGAGACATGGAGCACCCGCAGCCGGCACCGGGCGGCAAGGGTCAGCTTCAAAGCATGGAGGAAGGCCACATGGCTTCCCTCGGAGAAGTCGGAAGGGTGGAAGATACCCTCGATGGCGAGTCGTGTGGGGGTGTTCATGGCAGGGGAGCGTGATATTACGATCGGAGTCGGCGAGGACTCCGGCAAGAGGTGACACGACAGAGTCGCCTTGGATTCGACGCCCCGGACCACTTCCCCGCTGGCGGAACCCCTGGCGGGCCGACAGACTGCGTCATGATCGCTCAACGGCTGCGGGCCGTCCGCCAGACCCTCTCGGACATCGGACGCTCCCGGGAGATCGTCTCGGTGTTCCTGAAGTACGGCTACGAGGACCTGGCCCTGCGGCTGCACCTGCCGAGGCTGATGGGGCTGCCGACGCGCCGGCTCCGGTCCGAGGCGGAATCGGTGCGGGATCTGACCCAGCCCCAGAGGCTCCGAAGGGCGCTGGAGGAGCTTGGGCCGACGTTCGTGAAGGCGGGACAGATCCTGTCCAGCCGATCGGGCATCATGCCACCCGAGTTCATCGAGGAGCTTGTGCGCCTCCAGGATTCGGTCTCCTCCCTGCCGTTCGGGGCGATCCGACGGGTGGTCGAGGAGGAGCTCAAGCGTCCGGTGTCCGACGTCTTCTCAGAGATCGACGAGCAGCCGATAGGCTCGGCCTCGATGGCCCAGGTCCATAGGGCGCGTCTTCGGACCGGTGAACGGGTGGTGATCAAGGTCCAGCGTCCCGACATCCGAAGGACCGTGGAGACGGACCTGCACATCCTGGAACGCCTTGCCCAGCTGTTGGAGTCGCAGATCGAGGAGACGCGGGCGTGGCAGCCCACTGCGCTGATCGGGCAGCTGAGGCGCGATCTCCTGCGCGAGCTCGACTTCACGGTGGAGGCCGGGAACCTGCAGCGCTTCCAGCGTCAGTTCGACGGCGAGCCGGACCTGCGGCTCCCGCGGGTGTGGGCCACGGAGAGCACGAGCCGGCTGCTCGTGATGGAGTTCATGGATGGCGAGAAGATGGGACGGTTCCTGGAGGACGAGTCGAACGGTCCCCTGCGGCCGCGGCTCGCCCGTCGGCTGGGGGACCTCATGCTCAAGCAGATCTTCGTCCACGGATTCTTCCATGCGGACCCCCATCCGGGAAACCTGCTCATCCTTCCCGGACCCCAGCTCTGCTTCATCGACTTTGGGAAGATGGGTTTTCTCTCCCAGGGACAGCGGGACCACTTCGGCCGACTGGTGGTGGCCATCGCCGAACTCGACGAATCCTCCGCCACACGGGCCCTTGTCGATCTGGCCGATCTCGGCAGCCACCAGGAGTCCACGCGCCTGGAGGTGGACATGGCGGACTTCATCCATCGGAACTTCAACGTGCCGATGGCCCAGTTCTCCTTCCAGCGGGTCGCCAAGGAGCTGCTGACCCTCATTTCAAGACACCGCCTCTTTGTCTCGCCCGACATCGTCTCGATGCTCAACGCCTTCGGTCAACTTGAGGAGACGGTCCGACAGCTGGACCCGGGGCATGACCTGATGGCCCAGGCCCGGCCGTTCCTGAGGGATCTACGGCTGCGTTGGCTCAAGCCGAAGGAGATCTGGAAGTCGATCTTCCGTGGAGGCGACGAGGTCGTGTCCCTCTGGCGGACCCTCCCGCGCGACGTGAAGACCCTCGTCGGGAAGCTGAAGGAAGGAGAGGCCCGCGTGACCCTGCGTCACGACGGCCTCGAGCCGCTCCGGGTCTCGCTTGATCAGGTCACGAATCGCATCGCCTTTTCGATCGTATTGGCATCCCTGATGATGGCCAATGCGCTGATCATCCACGCGCGAATGCCTCCGCTCTGGCATGGGGTTCCGGTGGTGGGGTTGGTTGGCTTTTTTGTGACAGCTGTCCTGGGACTCTGGCTGCTGGTGTCAATCCTGAGACATGGCCGGATGTAGTCCCGGGACGGTTTCTGGGCTGAAAACCCCGGAAAACGGAACGATTTGCGTTCTGGGGAGCTTCTGGAGCGGGAATCGTGAACGGCAGGGCGTAGGTTGGCCTGCGACTTGCAGCTCGGGCCCGTTCGTGAAAACGGGAAAACGCTTCCATGTCTCCGTGCCTCGCTCTGTGGAAATCGAGCCGTTCCGCTATTCGGGATTGGCCGTCGTCCTGTCCCTCTGCGGGCTGATCGCCGGGATCTGTTCCTGGGCGACCCCAACGGGCCGATCCTCCGGCCCCGTCGCAGGGACCTCGATGCGTCCCGCGATGATCGCGCCAGTCGGGGCCCAGCTGTCGCCACTGCCCCAAAACCATCAGCCTCTCATGCTGATCCAGGACGGGCGGCCGGGGCGCGAAGCGTACCCGATGTCCACTCCCCGTTCGTTTCCTTCCGCGTTTGTTCGAAGCGCAAACTGAGGTAGGCGCGACGGACCCGGTCGAACTGGGTGTTCAGGATCCCGGCGAGGATCAGGATGCCTCCGGGGCGCACCCGGACGGCGAGTCGGTGCCGATGCTCCACGAGGAGGTCGTCAATCAGGTTGGCGCAGACCACATCGAACCGGTCGCGCGTCCTGGCGGGCAGGCGCGTCAGATCCGCCTGGTGGACCTTCACGGCGGACCCCAGCCGGTTAATGCGGCAGTTCTCCTCCGCGGTCCGAACGCAATCGGGATCGAAGTCGAATCCCTCCACCGGTCCGTAACCCAGCCGCGCCGCGGCGATGGCCAGAATGCCGCTCCCCGTGCCGGCATCGAGCAGCGACTGGCGCGTGTCCGGTCGATGGTGGGCAACGAGCTCCTCGAGACAGAAGCGTGTCGTGGCATGCTGTCCGGTGCCGAAGCTGAGTCCCGGGTCGATCTCGATGAGGGCCTGTCCCCGGCGTGGACGACGTCGGCTCCA